>Ga0334885_1002625_pt1 | contig 18101 bp, 18 predicted proteins | sample GraSluR1_MG_8_FD_207233 | JGI IMG/M metagenome (GOLD analysis project Ga0334885, IMG submission 207233) | Sludge microbial communities from methane-producing bioreactor in Wageningen University, Netherlands - Granular Sludge_31_05-R1 | ecosystem: Engineered > Bioreactor > Anaerobic >...
GGATTATTTTTCATAATCTTGATAAAAGATTTCGATGAGTCGATTTTTTTCATTAGTTTCGGTTAATTTAACCACAAAATAAGGAGGAGGAAAATGAGCTAAAAAACGTTCACCCCATTCAATAACGGTAAAAGAATGTGAGGTTAAATATTCCTCGATCCCCAGCTGTTCAACCTCCTGCCAGTTTTCGAGACGATAAAAATCCATATGGTTGAGAATATAAACCGGGCCATGATATTCATTGATTAAAGCAAAGCTTGGACTAATCACCTCATGGCTGGAAATACCCAGTGCTTGAGCGATCCCTTTGGTAAAATAGGTTTTTCCAGCACCTAACTGACCGGATAAAAGAATGGGAATTCCCGGTTGAAAATAGGTCTGAGTAAAATAACCGGCAATTTTCATGGTTTGGGCTTCATTGGATGATGATTGAGCATCAAGGTGAGTCATACCACAATCCGATTTTTAATCCGAATAAAACTACATAAAATTTCGTGAGGAATGGTTTCTGCCCAGGCAGCCATCTCTTCCGCTCGAATTTCATCAGGTCCATCTGATCCAAGAATTGTAACCAGATCTCCCCTTTTCACATCAGGGAGAGAGGTTACATCTACCATCATTTGATCCATGGAAATAACTCCTAAGCATTTGGCTCGTCGTCCTTTGATTAAAACCTCCATTCGGTTTGAAAGACGGCGCAAAAGCCCTTGAGCATAACCGATAGGAATAACTGCCAATCGGGTCGGACGTTGGGTAATGCAGGTTCCACCATATCCAATACAACATCCCGATGGAAGGTTTTTTAAAAGTTTAACCCGGCTTTTTACCCTCATCACTGGTGATAACCCAAGTGATCGGACTGGAGAAGGGTCCTGGATGGGCGAAACACCAAATAACGCAATTCCTACTCTCACCATATCGAGGTGATAATGGGGGAAAAAAAGGAATCCTGCGCTGTTACAGCAATGCTTTTCTAAATTTTGAATTGGGATCTGTTCCGATAGGGATTTATTCTGTAAAAATTTCTGAAAAATCTCAAACTGCTGGTGGGTATAAGCAGGATCATTTTCTGAACTGGCAAAGTGGGTCATTACACCTTTTAGACGCAAATAGGGGTGATGACTTATTTGCTTGATGAATGATTCATCCAGCTCCCCCGGAAGAAAGCCCATTCGATACATCCCCGAATCAATTTTTAAATGAAATTCCAGCTCTTGTTGATTCAATTGAACAGCAGATTTCAGCTGATTCCATTCATCTCGAGAGGAAAGGGCGGGTGTTAAGTGATTTTTAAAAATTCCAGGAATTTCCTGGTTTATGAATCCTCCTAATAAATAGATGGTCCCTTTGATTCCTAATTGCCGGAGAGCTTCACCCTCTTGAACGGTAGCAACTCCAAAGCGATTCATGCCCCACTTCTGAAGGAGCAAAACGCTTTCTATGCCATGCCCGTAAGCATCTGCCTTGACTACTCCGATTATTCGGGAAGCATTGGGGATGCTTAGATGCTGTAGTATTCGATTAAAATTATTATGGAGCGATCGTGAGTCAATCTCTATCCACAATGGGTAATCGGTATTCACAATTTTTAACCACCTTTATAGCGTATGGGAGATAAGATGCTAGATCACTGGCAAGAAGTTGAGGAGACTGTTTTTGATATAAATCAGCTGTTAATCCATGGAGAAATACTCCGGTCACGGCACTGATAAACGGAGACCTCCCTTGAGCTAATAAAGAAGCAATAATTCCAGTTAAAACGTCTCCACTCCCAGCAGTAGCGAGATTGGGATTCCCCGTCGGGTTGATAGCAATTTCTCCCTGGGGAGATACAACAATGGTTCCCGGTCCCTTTAAAACGGTAATACAGTTAAAGTATTGAGACAAAGCACAACTCGCGGCGATTCGATTTTCAGCAATTGAAGAAGCCGAGCGGTTAAGGAGTCGACCCATTTCACCTTCGTGAGGAGTGAGAATCCAACCTTGTAAACGATTTTTCCAAAACTCCCGGTTTACAGCGATGGCATTTAAGGCATCAGCATCGATCACACCCTTGACTGGTGATTTTTCAATGACTTTTTCAATAAAGTATTTGGATGACCAAGACGAACCTAAACCAGGACCAATGGCAATTGAACGGCATTTTCGTTGTAAGATGGCTTTACATATTTCATCGGCATGATGAGGCAAATATTCCCACTGAAAACTATTTTTATTGTCGGAAAGAATGGTGCTCACCACTTCAGGAATTGAAGTTTTTACTAAAGGCGCAAGTTGAGGGTTGGTAGCCCAAATAACCATCCCTGCTCCGCTTCGATAAGCGGCTTGACAGGTTAAAAGACCAGCTCCAGTCATAGCTGGGCTTCCTGCAACTATCATAACAACCCCGGTACTTATTTTATTGCTGAGAAAAGCTTTCTCTGGCAAAAAGGGACGTATGAAATCAGGCGTGATTAGAAAGCCTTCTTGGGGAACAATTCCCGGTTCTCGATCAAAAGGGATTCCGATATCAGCAAGATGAATAGTTCCACAGTATTCACGAGCAGGAGCGACTACCAATCCCCTCTTGATCATTCCTAAAGTAATGGTATGGTGGGCTTTCACTGCCCTTCCCATGATTTTCCCCCAGGTCGCATCGATACCCGAAGGGACATCAACGGCAATAATCATTGATTCCTTGGCTTCATTGATAGCATCGATTACTACTTGAAAAATGCCTTCAACATTTTTTGATAGTCCTGTACCAAAAAGAGAATCAATTATCAGAGTTCCTGGCTCGAAACCGAGTGGATTTTCTGGGAAGACTCGCTGTATCGGTATACCGATTCGCTGACAGATTTCATAATTAAGAGCAGAATCGTTTTTTAAGCGCTCGGGATTTCCTGCTAAAAAAATGGTAATAGGCAATGACGGATAACGAAGATTGAGATGACGGGCAATGACTAATCCGTCACCTCCATTGTTTCCCGGGCCACAGATCACCGCCACTTGTTTCCATGATTTCTCCATTCCAATGCCTTCGATTTTTTCGACAATATTTCTTCCGGCATTCTCCATGAGGAGCTGAGTCGGAATCCGGTAGGATTCGACTAACCTTTTTTCCAGTTTTTGCATGGATTCGGAAGTAATAAGTTTCACTGTTAAGCCTCGGTATTATCTATGAGCCTTTCCACTCCCACCGCCACAGCGACCACCATCTCGGCAGTATGGGAAAGGGATAGAGATATGCTTTCAAATTTTTGCTTTAATGGTTCCTCGGTTAAAGAAATCCAAGGCTTTCCTGAAGGGTGATGAAAAACCTGGATATGTTTCCAACTGGGATTCAGATTCTTTTGAAGAAAGATTTTTTTAACGGCTTCCTTCACGGCGAAGAGCGAAGCGACACCTTCTATAAAACGCCGCTCGCTCCCGCCACGGTAATATTCAAGCTCAGCTGAGGTGGCAATTCGGTTTACAAACCTTTTTTCACATCGGCTAAGAGTTTTTTTCACTCTCGAGAGATTGATAAGATCAATTCCAACATATACCTTTGGATTCATCCTGCCTCTTCTTTTTCTTTCTTGGCTTTTTGAATAATACCCTCGGCAATCTGGCCTGGAACTTCCTCGTAGTTGGAGAAGGTCATTTTATAGAACCCTCGGCCTTGAGTAATAGAACGAAGGTCCACAGAATAGCGAAAAATTTCAGCCAACGGGACATTGGCTCGGATGAGCTGATAACCATCCTTTGGATCCATCCCCAAGATTCTGCCTCTTCGGCTGTTAATATCGCCGATAACATCTCCCATGAACTCTTCGGGAACGGTGATTTCAAGGTTCATAATTGGCTCCAGCAGAACTGGATTGCATTCCAGACATCCCTTTTTTAAAGCCATCGAGCCAGCAATTTTAAAGGCCATATCCGATGAATCGACTGGGTGGAAAGATCCGTCGTAAACGGTGACCCGGATATCGATGACTGGATAACTGGCTAAAACTCCTTCCAACATTGCTTCCTGAACACCCTTTTCCACCGAAGGAATATAATTACGGGGGATAGCTCCACCCACAATTTTATCAACGAATTCGAAACCCTTGCCGCGAGGAAGCGGTTCGAGTTCCAGCCAACAATGACCATACTGCCCTCTCCCGCCTGATTGTCTTTTATATTTCCCTTCCACCTTGGTGGTTCCCTTGATAGTTTCCTTATAAGGAACTTTTGGAATAGCCAAACCGACTTCCACACCAAATTTACGTTTCATTTTCTCGATTAATACGTCGAGATGAATATCCCCATAACCATAAAGAACATCTTCTTTGGTATCGGGGTCACGAATCTCTTTGATGGTAGGATCTTCTTCCAATATTCGGCTGATTCCTAAGCTGATTTTATCTTCATCACCCCGTCCAAGAGGTTTAATGCTTGATAAGTAATTTGCCTCTGGATATTCCAGATTAGCAAAAACAATTGGATTTTCCTTTTCTGAAAGGGTATCTCCGAGATAGATTTCGTTGATTTTGGCGATGGCACCTATATCTCCCGGTCCGATTTCGGTCACCGATTCCTGGTTTTTGCCTCGTAAGGTCAGTATCTGTCCCACTTTCTCTTCAGTTTCACGGGAAGCGTTGAACAAACGGGAGTCAGAAGTTAATTTTCCAGAAAAAACTCTCACTAAAGCCAACTTTCCTACATAGGGATCACTGATAATTTTATAGACGTAAGCCGAAAAAGGCTCGGCTTCATTGTTTTTTCTATCTATTTCTTCTTTGGTTTTCGGATTAATTCCTCGAACGGGAGGACGGTCAAGCGGAGATGGGGCGTAATGAGACAAAGCATCTCCAAGAAGAGTAACTCCTCGATCGGTTAAACCAGACCCACATAACACTGGAAAGAGCTTTCGCTGTAAGATTGCTTGGCGAAGAGTTTCTTTAAGGAGTTCGGGTTCGATGGTTTGTCCTTCCAAATACATGTTTAATAATTCATCGTTGGTTTCGGCAATATTTTCGACTAAGAAGTCATGAATTTCCTGAGCCTGATTTTGAAGGTCTGCCGGTATGGCATCTTCCTTAAATGATTTTCCATCGGCTTGGAAATACAAGGCTTTCATTGCTAAAACATCGACGACACCCTGAAAATTGCTTTCTTTACCAATTGGGATGTATAATGGAGTTGCTTTAGCCGAGAGTTCATTTTGTATTTCACCTAAGACTTTATCAAAATTGGCACCCTCTCGATCCATTTTGTTGATAAAAAGGAAAACTGGGAGCTGATTTTGCTCCAAATACGCCCAGCTCCGCTCTACTCCAACTTCAACTCCAGAAACTCCGCAAACCGGGATTAATCCACAATCGACCGCACGAAGTGCACCTAAAACATTTCCGACAAAATCTGCGTATCCGGGAGTATCAATCAAATTAATTTTCTTTCCCAGCCATTCAAAGGGGAGCACTGATAGATCGATTGATATTCCTCTTTTTATTTCTTCTGGCTCCCAATCGGATACGGTGTTTCCTTCTTCAACTTTTCCCTTTCGGGAGATGAGACCTGAATGAAAAAGTAACGCTTCGGCAAGAGTGGTTTTTCCTGCACCGGCATGTGAAAATAATCCCACGTTTCGAATGTCTTTACTGTCATACTTTTTCAAATTAATTTCCTCCCTTCACCGTCTTAACATTATCAATTGGTTTTATTTCTTCAAGGATAGCACCGGGTATGGCATCTCCTGATAGGTTTTGCTGGGTGGTGATAATAGGAATAGGTGTTGAGTGATCCCACACCTTATGCCAGCTATATCCTACTTGGGCATAATTTTCACTTAATAAATAAAACCATAAAGCAACAGCAAAACCAATAGCATACCATTTGGTTTCCCGGTCATGATGATACCAGGTTTTAATTTTTTTCCAGCTATTTTTTATCAATTTAATAATATCAGAGATTTTAATCATAGTTTTCGATAGAGAATTCTTAGCATTTTTTTCAAAGTACTCGTCTCAACATCCCAGGCCATTTTACCCTGAACTGCGATCGATACTTTCCCAGTTGTTTCTGAAACCACCAAAGATAGAGCATCAGTTTGTTCGGTGATACCGATTCCAGCTCGGTGCCGGGTTCCAACTAATTTTTTAACCTCGGTTTTTTCTGCTAAGGGGAGAATGCAACCGGCAGCAATAATCCGGTTTTCTTTGACAATCACTGCTCCATCGTGCAGCGGTGATTCGGTTAAAAAAATTGAATAAACTAATTCGGATGAAAATACGGCGTCAATGGCAATGCCAGTTTGAAGAAAATCGCGTAAATCGTTGTTCCTCTCTAATACGACCAAAGCTCCAACTTTCTTACGAGAGAGCGTTTGACAGGCAATGGTAATTTCGTCGATAAACTTGGTTCGATCTTCCTCGCTGTGAAAAAAGAAACGGGACGTGCTATCCGGTCGGTGGTAAGCCCGATTAACATAGAGACGGCGAAGCTCGGGTTGAAAAACAATAAAAGCCCCGCCAATATAGGCAACAAGAATAACCTTCCATATAAAATTGAGTTCTTTTAACCCGGAAAAATTGGCCAACCCGGCAATGATAAAAAAGACCATGAGGAATTTTAAAACCGAATAAAGCGAAGTGCCCTTGGTGATAGAAAACAATCGAAAAGATAAGTATAAAATGAGAATAAGTTCGATTATCCATCGCCAGTGCACAGAAAGATTCAAAAGATAACTCCTCCGCTAACTCATAATCAATGCCAGCAAAGCCTTTTGAGCATGAAGTCGGTTTTCGGCTTCATCAATTACGACTGAATGGGAACCATCCATAACTTCATCAGTAATTTCCAGATTTCGGTGAGCTGGCATGCAATGGAGTACGATCGCATCGGGTTGAGCTTTATCAAGAGTATTTTGGTTAACCTGAAGTTTTTGGAAATGACGAATCCTTTCCTCCATTTCATTTTCTTTTCCCATACTTGCCCAGACATCAGTATAAATAACATCGGCATCCTGTGCGGCTATATCTGGATCGGCTTCATAAACTATGGTCGCTCCTGAGTGACTTCCCTTTTCTTGAGCCCAATCCCATATTTCGGTTTGCGGTTGATAGTTGTTGGGAGAACAGATGGTGAGATTGAGCCCCAGGACTCCGGCTGCTACCAGCCAGGAATGGCAGACATTGTTTCCATCACCAAAATAAGAAATTTTTTGACCTTTAAGAGTTCCTTTTTTTTCTAAAATGGTCAACATATCTCCTAAAATTTGACAAGGATGATGCAGGTCAGAAAGTCCATTAATAATCGGAATTACAGAATACTTTGCCATTTGGATGAGGTTATCATGGCTGAAAGTACGAATCATAATCGCATCAACCATACGGTCGAGAACCATAGCTACATCCTTAATTGCTTCCCTCTTTCCCAAACCCACTTCTTGAGGTCCAATGTACATTGCTTTTCCACCCAGTTGATGAATTGCCATTTCAAAAGAAACCCGGGTCCGTAAAGATGGTTTTTCAAAAAGCATGGCCAGGGTTTTTCCGGAAAGGATTTCGATCTTCTCTCCTATCATCCAGCGTCTCTTTAAAACAACTGCCGTTTCTAAAAGGTAATAAATTTCATCGGCTGAATAATCGGCTAGATTTAAGAAATCTCTTCCTTTAAATACCCACCTCATAGTACCCATCCTTTCTCATTCAATGTAGCGTTTCTGGATATAGGGCGATAAAAATGCCCGCAGTACAGTTCCATACCCAGCTTGAAACCGGACTAAATCACCAATCCGATAATCATGCTGACTTTCTTCACAATCTAAAACTAAATAATTGCTGGTTGCTCCAATTATTGTAACATTTCTGTCTTCGAAAAATAACTGCGTATCATCAATGTCTTGCAGTCCGACCGCAACTAACGCTCGTTTCCGAGGATAGTTATTTTCACTGGAAATCTTGCAAGCCCGACCAAAGGCATCAAATCCTCGATCTGTGGAGTCAGGAAGCTTGCTTTTTATTTCCACAATTTCAGCTTCGATGTGGAAAGCTCCCTGTTGCAGCCAATTAAGATTTCTTTTTCTGCTGATATCACTACCGAAGAGAAAAGCTTCTCCGCAACGAATCTGACCTACCGGAGGTGGTTGGGAGTATTCCTCCCAAAGGGAAAAGAAAGTCGTTCCGCCAACTGATATAAAAAGATGAGGATTATGTAGGAATATTCGGAGTTGATTTCTCAAAGAGTTTAATTTTTCGAGTGTTGTTATTTGAGGAAGGACTCCACTCAAACATGCTAAGGAGGTTCCAATACCAACTATAGTAAGATCATTGAAAGAGACAACCTGGTCAATATTATTGAGTAGTTCCTCCGGAAGAAATCCCTCTCTTCCATCACCAGTTTCGATAGCAAGGATAACCGACGATCGGGCATGCAATTGCTTGGCTTTCTGATTAAAGAGGTTGAGAATTTCTATTTGGGAAACCATAGGAATTATTTGGTTTTCAAGGATTACATCGATTTCTTCTTTCATGGGAAGACGGATTAATTGATATTGAGCTTTATGGCCATACCGATCGATCAATTTTATCAGATTGGATATATTGGAATCAGCGAAAGTTTGAATTCCAGAATCATAAAGCAGGTCGGTTATTTTGGAATCGGCACAAAAGCCTTTGGTGACAGCGACCGGTTTCAGCATCCACTGGGAGCATTTTTTTTGAAGGGTTTCGATATTTTGTTTCAGCTTAGATAAATTAATTTCAAGAAACGGATACAAACCAATCACCACCAAAACCTTTCCTATTTTGACCGGCAATCTTGAAAAACCTAAATTCACCTGAAACAAAAAGAGCCCCCGGACTTCGGGGGCTCCAATAATTAAAAATTTTACCGTTTAGAGAATTGAAAACGAGCCCGAGCTGAACGCTGTCCGTATTTTTTCCGCTCTTTCATCCGAGGATCACGAGTCAAGAGTCCAGCTTTTTTTAAAGTTGGTTTCAGATTTTCATCAATTTTGATTAGTGATCTGGAAATTCCCAAAGCCATGGCCCCTGCCTGACCGCTTAGGCCTCCGCCTTCTACCATGACGTTGACATTAAAGCGGCTATCACTCCCGGTCAGGGTTAACGGACGGATGGCTAATATTTGAAGCACTGGTTGGGGAAAATAATCTTTTAATTCTCTGCCGTTTATAACTACTTTACCACTTCCCAAAGTTAACCACACCTTGGCGATCGATGTTTTTCTTCTCCCGGTTGCGTAATATTTCATATCCATACTCACGTCATTCACTCCTTAGATCAAGAGGAATCGGGTTTTGGGCTGCGTGGGGATGGGAATCGCCAGTATAAACTTTTAACTTGCTGATAATGCGGTTTCCCAGCTTATGATGGGGAATCATCCCCCATACTGCCTTACGAATCACTTCCTCGGGTTTTCTTTTCATTAAATGCTCCAATGTTTCTTCTCGAAAGCCGGAGGGATAACCGGTGTGATGTCGATATATTTTATTGGAGAGCTTTTTTCCTGTAACCCGGACTTTGTCGGCATTAACGACAATAACAAAATCACCAGTATCAAGGAAGGGCGTATACATCGATTTGTTCTTCCCTAATAGAATTTTGGCAATTTGGCAGGCCATTCTCCCCAGTACTAAGTCCTGGGCATCAACGACATACCATTTTTGCTGAATATTTTTAAATGATGGAATATATGTTTTCGGAACCATAAACACCTTCTCCTCCGCGCATATTAGAACATACGAATTTTAATGAACGTTCCGCCAAATGTCAAGTGCCTATCGATTATACCACAGTCAATCAATCGATACACCCTATTCTCTTTTGTTTTTTAAAAATTAAAAAATTTTTTCGTCAATAATTAACAACAGTTTTTTTCATAGACCGTGCCATGATGAGCAAAAGAACCCACCCGAATAAGGCTGGTAATGTGTACCAAAGAATTGCGGTACGGAGGTTGGTAAAATCAGCCAGTACTCCAAATAATCCAGGACCAAAGGCATTGGTCAGGGTCATGAATCCCATCAAAAAGCCAAACCCCATTCCCTTTCCTATGGAGCTGGTGAGCGTTGAAACATAAATGTTTTGAACGGGTGAAAAACCCAACCAAAAGCCCCCTAATAAGAAAAGAAGCATATAGACCAAGAATAGCTGATGAGTGATACCTAAAAAGAAAATGATCGGTGCGATCATTCCCGATAAAAAGAGTAATATAGCCAGTTGGTTGTAACGATCGGATAAAATGCCAAAAGTGAGCGCAAAAATCATGCCACCGAGGAATATCAATCCGGTTCCATAATTAGCGATATCAACAGGAAGATTGAATTCTCGAACTAAATAGGTGGGGGCAAAATTAACAATAGCGGTGATACTGAGGATCCGAAGCGACAAACCGATAAAAAATAGTGAGATGATTTTAAGCGAAAAACCGGGAACTGTTTTTTTGCTTTGGGTGGTATCAGATAGCTTTGAATTATCCTGTTTGGGAACTGGATTTCGAATGAAGAGAAAAGCCAACCAAACTCCAGGAATAGCAGTGAGGAAGAAAATTCCTCTCCAATCCACCCTTTGAAGAAGTGAACCGAAAAGAAAGAATACCCCTAAAATTCCCACTACTCCCCAAAATTCAAAAAATCCATAGATTTTCCCTCTTTTTATCTTAGCGTTCTCATCGACCGCTGCGTACATAGAAGGATGATAAGTGCTCACGCCAACAGCAGCTATTAATAGAGTGGCAATTAAGGTGCCTTCAGTATGACTAAACCCGGATAAAAAGAAACCTAATGAAGCTAAAATAAAACCCAAACTGATAATTGCCCAACGGGAAAAGCGATCGGAAAAATGTCCAAAAATGAGAGAGAAAACGGCAATGGTTAAAAGAAAGGCAGTGAGTATTCCACCTGCCCATCCATAACCAAGTTTAAATTCGTCAAGAATAACGGGAAGGACGGCAGGGATAACAAACCAATAAATATCGTTTACCGCATGGCTGGCATGACTGAGCATGGTGAAACTGTTGATTGGATTTCATCCCCTTTCATGGCTATTGATAATAAAGTTTATTGCCTTCAGGCTGCATGGTGGTTGTCTATCCTGAAAACCCACTGGCATGATAAATCAAACCCCTACCAAAGAATATAAAATTGTAGGGGCATAATGTAATGTATTTTGTCCATTCTTTAACTAAAGTAGCGACATGCCATGGCATGCCGAATCTTGGATTTTCATCCCATCTGGTGCTGCTAGGCAGCATGAGGGTCTGTTCTTTTTTAGATACTATATAAGCTTAAAGAGTTTTCAAGAAATTGACAAGGGAAAAATTGAATGATTGAAATCCTTATCAGTTAATGATAGAATTTCCTTCGTTATTTGGAATTCAATTGTATAGGGTATGAGGTGAAAAAATGCCAAATGTAAAATCAGCAATTAAAAATTTAAGACAAAGTCAAAAAAGAAGAATTCAAAATCTCAGCGTGAAAAGCTCAACCAAAACCATGATTAAAAAATATTTACAACTGATCGAAGCTGGGAAAATTGAGGAAGCCCGAGATTACTTACCGGTTGTTCAAAAGCAACTGGACATGGCTGCTACTAAAAAGGTTTTTCACAAAAACAAATCCTCCCGAATTAAATCCCGTTTGGGGAAGAAGTTATTTGTTCCGGCTGAGGATGGAGTGTCGGAGTCCTAATCGAAGTTAGATCGATAAAATCCAACATTAGAATTGAAAAATCGCTATTGGTGGTTTTAAGTAGCCTGTCCATTTGACGAAGAGAATCAAATAAGTTCGTTATTTCGGATGGGCTATATTTTTTACTGTAGGTTTTAATTTTTCGAATTTCGAAAGGACTCACTCGGTTCTTTTTCCATAAATCCTGGTTTTCTATTCCAGTTATCAGAACTTGTGCCATCAAACGAAAGCGGCGAGCAATCATTGATACCAGCAGATGAGAAGGATAATTAATTTTTAGAAGAGAAAAGAAATATTTGGTCGCAAGTTGAGTATTGCGATCGCTAAGAGCATCTAAAAATCGAAACAAAAGAGTCTTTTCGCTTTTTTCGAAAAAGAGCTCTACATCCAAAGGTATTAGCTTCGGTAAGAATTCGGTTTGACGAATAAAACCCATGATGTCTTCCTCGCCAAGATTGTATTCTACCCAATATTTATAAAGACTTTTGATGACCGCTGCAGGAAGGCTAGAAAGCTTCTTTCCAGCAGTTTTTTCAATCCACTTAGTAAACTCCCTTTCACCAAACCCTACTTGAATTATTGTGGCATTCTTCCATGGTTTGGTTAGTTCACTTTCGGTTAAATAAAGAAATATTAAATTGGCGGAGAAAGATATTTTTTGATTCATTTCGAAGGCAACTTTTTCTGAGATCCCATCAAGAAGAATTATTTCCTTTTCTGGAAACAATTTAGGTAGCATTCTTTCCGCTTCCATTTCCTTCCAGGTTTTTTCATTGTCTACCCGATAGACGATATTGGTTTTAAATTTGGTTTTTATCTGAGGAAAATAATGCTGTTCCCAAAAATGACGACTGATATTGAGTGAAATGAGAAAAAAATATTGGTTGCTGGGAATATTACTGGTGATCCATTTTTGAAAAGTCGTTTTTTCCATGAACGATACCCTTCCAGTTTGTTCTTTGAATGAGAAAACCAACTGCACCATGAGAATCAGTCCGATAGTAGGGTATTTCTAAATCGTTTAAAAGCTTCAAGGTACGTTGGTCGGGATGGCCATAACGGTTTTCACCCGTAGATATTATAGCAAGAGATGGCCGAACCTGTCGGATAAGTTGAGCTAAGTTGGTTGTATAAGACCCATGGTGAGGAATAATTATAACCTCCGATTGAATTTTGTCTTCTCCGGCTTTAAGAAGTTGATGAATTCCCTCCTCTTCTATATCACCACAAACTAAGCAAGAAAAATTCTGAATGGAAAGTCTATATACCAATGCTTGGTCATTTTCTTTAAACCCAGAAATCGGAATAATTTCTATTTGATAGGGATGGTGATGCTTTGAAATGGTGGGAGAGTCAATTGGAGTTGTTATTATACCTCCTTCCAACTGGTTTTCGAAACGTCCGTAGATCCCCGAGACATCATATACTTCGGTTAAACTTTGAATTCCTGCCGTGTGGTCCTGATGATAATGAGTGAGATAAACTGACTGGAGTTGATGGATGCCATAATTTTTTAGGAAAGGGAGCAAAATGGTGTATCCAGTATTCCCGTAAGTTCTGATGACTCCCCCGGTATCAATACAAATAGCCTGATTATCAAAAAGACCGACCAACGCTAACCCTTGCCCGACATCCAAAACCCATACCTGGAACTGAGATTGTACAGAGAAACCGAATAAGATTAATATTAATGACAAGAAAATCATACTTCCCAGAAGGATAATTTTTATTTTTTTCGTCATGAACAAAGTAATTAAGAATGATAAAGATACCCAGAATACCCAGCCGAAAATTCGTTGCTTTTCGACATCAAAATTCCAAAAGAGATGAGGAATATTATTCTGGCTCCACTCCGACAGTGTTATTAGGATTCGAATTAAAAAGCGAATTAAGTGAGAAAAGACGTTGGTCAAAGGTGGAACCCACGAAACAAAAATGGAAATAAAATTTATGAGAATTGAAAGCTGAGCAATGGGAATTAGAATCAGATTGCTGGTCCAAATGAGACTGGAAAAAGAGAGGTGGTTAAGAATAAGAAGAGGAAGCGTAAAAAGAGAAACAGCCGTTGAGAGTAAGGTACCATTGATTATCCATCGAAGTAATTTTGTAGATTGGGTGGAAATTGGGTTTAGAGAACTCATAAGAATAATTGCCAGAGTTGATACAAATGAGAGTTGACATCCAGGTTGGAAAATAATTTCCGGTTGGAGGAAAAACATCACCAGAAAGGCAATAGAAATGAAATGAATTGAGAAGGTGTTGCGACCTATTTGCTTGGTTACAAGATAAAGGGCGAACATAAGAAAAGCTCGAAAGGCAGATGGGGCAATACTGCAGAAAAAAAGATAAAGGAGGCAGAAAAGAATACTCGTGCCCATGGCTAAAGGCTTTGGGCAACGGATTTTTTGTAAAACGAAGAAAAGAATACCTCCTAAGATAGTGAGATGGAGACCAGATATGCAAAAAGTATGGTAGATGCCAGTTTCCTGTAAAAGAACAGTATTATCTTGAAAAAGATCATTTTTTTCTCCCCAAAGCATGGCAGCAAAATAGGGATATTCAATGCCCAGTTTAATCCTCCAATGATTGGATAAGGCTTTTCTCTTTTGTTCAAAGCACGATAGGAAATTATTCCAAAAAGTATTGTTGCCGATCGGGTAACATTTATATACTTGAATTTCGCCAAAAATTCTTTTTCGCCTCCAATAGGTTTGAAGATTGATGCTTCCGGGATTGGAGCAAGCTAAAAAAGGCTGAAAAAGTCCGGTTACCTCCACTCTCTGAAATAAAAATTGGTCGAGATCTAATTCTGGATTTTTTAGTAGGAGAACCGGCCGATATCCCGAAAATGATTCGATTTTGCTCAAATAGTATTTTTCATTGATCCGCTGAATTGTCCCCTGATAAGTTACCTTTGTGCCTTGGACCAAGCGAAAAGCATTTATGGGAATCTGGTAAGTAAAATAATGGATGAAACCGGCAAACATCAGCCAAAAGAGGCAATTAGCAAGACTAAACCAAAGAGAATATTTATAAAGAAAGATTTGTCCAAAAAAGCCCAAACCAAATAAAACGATTATCAATAATAGGGATAAATTAAAATACTCTTGAAGAAAAAAACCAATGATAATCCAGATACTAAAAAGGAAAGCCGGATAACGAAAGAATTTGTGAAAAACATTTGGAGGAATGGTTTTATTGGTAATGGATAATAAATAATTGTATTCAGAATCGGATCTATCGTATGATTTTAAATTCATAACTTATATTTATAGTATTTTAATTTAAGATGACACTGTTAAAATGTATTTTTATTATAACGTAATAATATAATACCCTATTACTAATATTGTTGAGAATACCCTTGACTTTGGTTTTTAAATATTTTTGTTTTTGAGAGATTGAGGATGAAAAGAGGTATGGGGAAAAGAAATGGAACTCGCCCATAGAGGTTGAGTTCCATTTGAATTCAAAATTCCCTCATCGTTGCCTTTCCAATCGGGAAAAAATTATAAAATTGGTTTTCCTTTAAAAGGAATGAGAAACCAAACCGGAGGCTTTTCCCGAACTACGGAAAAGCTCCATTTTTTGTTTAAGGGCTTTTTTCATGGCCGTAGTTGCCTGAGCGAGATGTTTTTCAAAAGCGATATCATCGGGTGCATTTGATAGTGAACTTCTCAAAGATCGGGTAAAGGCTGCTTTCAAATCACTGTTAATATTGATTTTAGCAATTCCATGGTCAATCGATGATAGAAGCTTCTCTTCAGGAGTGTCTGATCCACCATGTAATACCAGAGGAACTGCAACTTTCTTGCGAATGGCAATTAAACGATCGATGTCGATAGTTGGTTTTTTTCGGTATAATCCGTGGGCAGTGCCGATAGCCACTGCCAGGGCATCAACTCCGGTTTTATTTACAAAATCCAAGGCTTGATCGGGATCGGTGAGCCCGGTGGTTTCAGTGTCCAGTTCTTCGGTTCCCGTTTCCCCCTCGGTTCCTCCTACCAAACCTAATTCAGCTTCAACGGCGATATCAACTGCATGGGCAACTCGAACTATTTCTCGAGTAATTTCTACGTTTTCTTCATAGGGTAAATGGGAGCCATCAAACATGACCGAATTGAAACCAGAAGCAATTGCTTTGATAACTATTTCAAATGAATTGCCGTGATCAAAATGGAGACCAATCGGAACCTTGCTCAAATAAATTTCTCGCAAAATAATTGAACATAATCGTTCCATGCCGGCATAATCAGTTTCAACTGTACCGAACATGATAATTATTGGCGATTGGTTTTCCTGGGCAGCTTCAACCAACCCTCTGGTATATTCCATGTTGAAGGTGGTATAAGCTCCAATTGCATAGTGTTCTTGTAAGGCGTAGTGCAAAAGATTTTTAAAAGGTGCTAAAGCCATTTATCTTGTCTCCCTTCTCTTTTTGAAAGAGTAATTTTTGTGAATTTTTAAAATTTGATAGGATGATCAACCCTCTTTTCTACCCTGAAAATACAATTTCAACCAAATTCCCGTTATATTGACTTCTCCCTTTGGATAAGGGGAGAATGAGAGGGATTCGATTGGTTTCCAAAAAACTCAAATCCCCCTTACCCCCTTTTCTAAAGGGGGAAACGATTCCTGGTTAGGTATTTTCATCCTCAACTGGTACTGCAAAGCAGCATGGATATCTATCCTGAAAATATAGGAACGTTTTTTAGGTAATTCTTTTAAAGCAATTAACCAGGATCTCATTCGGGCTTTCACCCTCATCCTCACCTTCTCCCATCAAGGGAGAAGGGACTCTTACTCGTCATTGCGAGGAACGAAGAGACGTAACAATCTCATGAGTTCAATCTATTTTTCCTCTCCCTTTAGATAAATGAAGTTTAAGAAGGATTCTGAGATTGCTTAGCTGTACTCCTGCAATAAAGATATGGTTTGTTTTCCCTTCAGGACCTGGTCAGGGGGCGAGGAATTTTATTCCCTCCAAGGTAAGCAGCACGAATCCTCTCATCATTCTTTAAATCTTCCGGTTTGCCTTGAACGGGGATTTTTCCTGTTTCTAATATATAGGCATAATTAGATATGCTTAGAGCTTTTCGGGCATTTTGTTCGACCAATAAAATTGAAACCTTTTCTTCTTGGTGGATTTGTCTGATTACTCGAAATATTTCTTGAACGATTATCGGTGCTAATCCTAATGAAGGCTCATCCATGAGAAGAATTTGCGGTTTGCAGATAAGTCCTCGGCCGATAGCGAGCATCTGCTGCTCACCCCCAGAAAGTGTCCCAGCTAGTTGTCTTCTTCGCTCTTTTAAAATGGGAAAGAGTTCAAAGATCCATTCCTTGATTTTATTCATTTCCTTTCCCATCGGCTGGTTTCGAACTCCATAGCCTCCTAAATTAAGATTTTCATCAACTGTTAGAGTTGCAAATACTCTTCTTCCTTCCGGAACATGAGAGATACCATAAACAATTCTCTGATAAGGAAGGATAGTAGCGAGATTTTTCCCTTTTAAAAGGACATTTCCGCTTCTAATGGGAATTAAGCCTGAGATGGCCTTTAATAAAGTGGTTTTTCCAGCTCCGTTGGACCCTAAAACCGCCACGATGTTCCCACGGTTGAGTTCAAGTGAGATCCCCTTCAGTGCTTGAACTGCCCCATAGGAAACATTTAAGTTCTGGATAGCAAGCAGTAGATCCACCCTACTCTTCCTCCTTCCCCAGGTAGGCTTCAATAACTACTGGATGATTATAAATATCTGCTGGAACACCCTCGGCTATTTTTGATCCCATGTCCATTACCGCAATCCAGTCGGATACACCCATCACGACATTCATATCATGTTCAATCAAGAGAATGGTGAAGCCTTCAGATATCAAGCTTTGAAGGAGCTCCATCAAATCTTCCGATTCTTTGTCGTTCAATCCCGAAGAGGGTTCATCCAAAATGAGCAGTTGGGGAGAAGTAGCCAGAGCTCGGGCAATTTCTAAATACCGTTGTTTTCCATAGGGAAGATTTCTTGCCAATTCGTTCCGATATTCCCAGAGACCGACCTGATGAAGGCGATGGGAGGAAATTTCAACAATGGTTTTTTCTTCTTGGTATTGAGTAGGAGTTCGTAAAATTGCTGACCAATAGTTAGTCCGGGCATGGCAATGAGGTCCGGACATTACGTTTTCCAGACAAGTCATGTTAGGAAATAAGCGAATGTTTTGAAAGGTACGGGCTATTCCCTTTTGAACGATTTGATGGGGTTTCAATCCGGTGATTTCTTTATTTTGAAAGAAAACCTGACCCTGACTGGGTCGGTAAATTCCGGTGATGATGTTAAAAAGGGTGGTTTTTCCGGCACCATTTGGTCCAATCAAGCTGGTTATTTTTTTGGGTTTGACATGGAGATCGAAAAGGTTCACCGCAGTAAGACCGCCAAAATGAAGGGTGATT
>Ga0334885_1002634_pt1 | contig 18076 bp, 17 predicted proteins | sample GraSluR1_MG_8_FD_207233 | JGI IMG/M metagenome (GOLD analysis project Ga0334885, IMG submission 207233) | Sludge microbial communities from methane-producing bioreactor in Wageningen University, Netherlands - Granular Sludge_31_05-R1 | ecosystem: Engineered > Bioreactor > Anaerobic >...
TAGGTCGTTGATAAGCGTGTTCAGGTTAATATTTGCCAGTATAATATCAAAGTTCATGCTATTTAGCGATGAAGCATCCCCAAGTAAAACTTGTATCTTTTTGCAGTAATTTCTTTCAGCATTTTCTGTGGCATTTTCGAATGCCCATTGGTCGTTATCAATGGCAACAACATTTTCTGCTCCCAACTTTTCTGCAGCAATGGCAAGGATTCCTGTTCCACAACCCATATCGAGAACCCTTTTGCCTTTTACATCTAAATTGAAGATTTGCCTTACCATAAGCCAGGTAGTTTGGTGATGGCCAGTCCCAAACGACATTTTCGGTTCGATTTCGATGTCAAGCGTAAAACCCTTTTCGGGCTTATGGAAAGGAGCCCTTATCCTGCATAGGTTTTCAATGTTAATGGGATCAAAGTTTGACTCCCACTTTTTATTCCAGTTCTGATTTTCAATTAATCTTGGGTGATATAAGATTTGAGTTTCCCTGAATGGATCCTTTTTTAAGAGGCAAGCAATATTGTCAGCATTGAAGTTTTTTTCTGGTATAAAGGCATTTACACCCTCCTCAATATCTTCAAAACTATCGAAGCCAATTTCGGCCAGAAGGGCAACCAATATCTCTGATTTCTGCTGGTCGTAGGGCGATAGGGTGAACTTAACCTCGTAGTAGTTCATAACTTACTTTGGGAATGATTTTGCAATGGCAATAAAGTCAATAACTACTAACGAGGCTCCACCAATAAGGCCTCCATCAACATTGGGCTTGGCAAATATCTCCTTGGCATTGTCGGGTTTGCAGCTTCCACCATAAAGTATGCTTATTTCTTGCCCTATTTCTTTGCCAAAATGCTTTTCCACGATGCTTCGGATGTAACCATGCATTTCTTCTGCCTGCTCAGGCGATGCTGTCCGTCCTGTGCCAATGGCCCAAACAGGTTCATAGGCAATTATCACTTTCGCCATTTCATTGGGATTGAGATGAAAAAGAACCTCTTCAATTTGAGATTTAACAACGTTAAAGTGATTATTTGCATCGCGTTCGTCCAGCTTTTCACCACAACAAAAGATGGGTGTTAAACCATATTTTAAAACCAGTTTAAGCTTGTTTAGTAGTACTTCACTGCTTTCAGAAAAGTATTCCCTCCGTTCCGAATGCCCAATAATAATATGGCTCACGCCAATGGAAGCTAACATTTCAACCGAAACCTCACCTGTGTAGGCTCCCTTTTCCCATGCTGAACAATTCTGGCTTCCAAGTTTTACTCTACAAGATTTAATCTCATTGGCAATGCTGGCGATGTGAGTAAAAGGAGGAGCAATAATCAGCTCGACATCGGCAGGTGCTTCATTTAATAATGCTTTAACCTCTTTGGCAAGTTTCAGTCCCTGTTCGGGAGTGGTATTCATTTTCCAGTTTCCGGCAACTATTCTTTTTCTCATGATGGGTGCTTATTATTTCGTTAATTTTTTGTAATAACTATTTTTAGAATATCATTAACCTGCGAATATCCAAAGTTAAAAAAAATATGATTCATCCCGTTAGGAAACCCTAATTCTTGGATCAAGAAGAGAATAGACTATATCAACAAAAAAGTTAACCACCACAAATACAATTGAAATGGTAATAACCGATCCAAGAACGAGCGGCACATCGTAGCTATTCAATGCGTTAACCATAATGTATCCCAACCCTTTCCAACCGAAGATATACTCAATAAAGATTACCCCAGCCATGAGGGAAGCAAACCAACCAGAGACAGCTGAAACAACAGGGTTTAATGAGTTTTTCAGTGCGTGACTCCAGATAACCTTTGTGAATGTTAGACCCTTGGCTTTTGCTGTTCGGATATAATCCTGCGAGAGGGTTTCGAGCATTGAACTTCGGCTAAGCTGAGTAACAATTGCCAGAGGTCGAATTCCCAACGTGAAAGCAGGAAGAATTAAGTTTTTAATTTGCAGCTTTATTCCTTCGCCAAAGTCATCAATTTCCCAAAGATTTCCAGTGAGGTTTAGCCCGGTGATATCGCCCAGCACAAAGGCAAAAAGCCAACCAAACAGAATGGCAGCAAAGAATGAGGGAATGCTCATGCCAAAGGCAGAAAAAGCAAGCAAAGCCTTATCTGCCCAGCTATCCTTTGCGAGCGCAGCAAAAATTCCAAACCCAATTCCAACAATTGTTGCGAAGATCATAGCCGTAATGGCAAGGATAAAGGTATTGGGAAGAGTTTTGCCAATTATTGCACTTACCGCATTTCCGCTTTGATACGATCGTCGAAGATAGGGCGGTTTTAGCACTATTGATCTTGATTTGCTAACCTTGAGGGTTACATTCGTTTTGTAAACATTTTCATCAAGGTATATATAGCTTTTTGGGTTTTTAGGGTTGTGGATCGAAACCGGCAAAAGATCGTTGATATATTTCAGGTACTGGAAGAATATGGGCTTATCGAGCCCAAGGTCTCTACGAACGGCTGCCAACGATGCCTCATCGGTTCGCTGTCCCATTACCATGCGTGCCGGGTCGCCGGGGATAAGATTGAAGAGTATGAACACAAGCGTTACGACACCCCAAACGATAAGAATGCTGTAGATAATTTTTTTTAGGATATACTGCAGCATTGTGCAATACTATTGGTTGTCAATTCCTTTAGCCTCTTCCCATATTTCGTTCATCTCATCCAACGTCATGGTTTTCAACGATCGTCCCTGCTTAATGGTTTTGCTCTCAAGATAGCCAAAACGTTTGATAAACTTTTTATTGGTGCGTTCCAGAGCAGTTTCCGGATCGACATTGAATAGCCTTGCAGCATTGACCACCGAGAAGATCAGATCGCCAAATTCAGCTTCGATTTTATCCTGATCACCTCCTTCGATTTCTCCCTTAAGTTCATTCAACTCTTCCTCAACTTTGTCCCAAACCTGTGTTCTCACTTCCCAATCGAACCCCACTGCTTTTACTTTTTCCTGTATTCTATTGGCTTTTATAAGAGCCGACAGGGATTTTGGAACCCCTGCAAGCACCGTTTTATTCCCCTTTTTTTCAAACATCTTGATCTGTTCCCAATTTTTTACCACATCGGTGGCAGTGCTTACCTGCGTGGTTCCAAAAACATGCGGATGCCTGTATATCAGCTTCTGACATATTTGCTCGATAACATCATTAAGGGTAAACAGGTTGGTTTCGGATGCAATTTTGGAGTAAAAAACGATATGGAGAAGAAGATCGCCAAGCTCTTTCTTCACATTTTCGTAGTCCTTTTCAATTATGGCATCTGCCAGCTCGTATGTTTCTTCAATGGTTAAATTGCGGATGCTCTCGAAGGTTTGCTCTCTATCCCAGGGGCATTTCTCCCTCAGCTCGTCCATTATCTCTACTAGTTGCTCAAAGGCTTTGGTTGATTCGGTCATTTTAGAAATATGTGGAGGTTAATCAATGACTGCAAAGTTACAAATAATAAAGTTGTGCCATTAGCATTCAAGCTGCCCATTTTAAAGGAAATTTACCCTAATGCTTCCACCAACATTAAGGCTAAGTAATTCAGCGGCATATCCGTTACGAATGGCAATTTCAAGGAGGTTTGCAGAGTTGAAGAGTCCCAGTAGTTCGCCCGGTTCAACTTCGTTGTAGGTAGTCGATAATTTATTGATCTTATTGTAGTTGCTTTGAATAAAGATGTTATAATCGCGACCTTTGCCAACCCTCTCAAAAAGACTTTTTGATATATTCGTGATGGCGTTATTATAGGAATCGATGTAGATTATACTCCCATTAATGATCGATTCGTCAATGGTTGCCCTTAGCGAGATCTTTACGTTGAAATCTGTTACCGCTTCGCCTATTGAGTCAATGGGTTTCCCGTTGGAAAGATTCTTTACAATATCGTTAAAGCAATCCAAAGATGCGAAACTCCCCTGTGAGTTAAACTTTACCTCATAAACCTTTTCGGGCGTAGAGCTGAAGAGCAGGCCAACTATACCATTGTCGGGTAAAACAAAAAAATGGGAATTGTGCTCAACCACAAGCAGTCTGGATAGTAAATTCGATTCACTATTAACCAAAATCAGGTGAATTGACCCCGGAGGAAAAAAGGTGAAACTATGCCTGACAACAAAGGCAGCGTGATGGATGTTGAATGAGGGAATATCGTGCGAAAGGTCAATAATACGAATATTTGGACAAGACGAAGTAAGCCGACCTTTAATCATACCAATATAGAAATCGTGCTGCTTCCAATCGGTAGTTAGGGTAACGGTAATATTTGATCTCTTTTCCTTGTCCATGTTCTGAAATAAATAGCAAATTTGGCTAAAAAAAAGAAATTACCGGTATTGTGCGAATACAAATTATAAGATTTATTTATGAAAAGGGGTACTCAATTAGCTTTTAAAAAGAGCTTTAAAAAGGTAATTTCAGGATGCGCTTTGACATCTGCCTTGAGTTTACCCTTAACGTTAGTATGTACAGCCCCGGGTTAAGGGTAGAGAGATTTACGCTAAGGGTTGGCTGTAAAGGAAGTGCGCCCTGCCACACCAGTACCCCCAGCGCATTGTGGATACTTACCTCAACCGGGTTTGTAAGCGGAACGCTCTCCTGTACCTGAATGTTTACATGGTTAGAATTCTCGGATTTTTTCAGAGCGGGAGGTAGCATCGTTTTGTCTTGATCTTTTTGCCTACTTTTTCCATCAAGGGAAAAAGTAGGTGGGTTCAGGGGCAAAGCCCCAATTTCCATATTGTTTGTTAGTCAGGGCTTGAACCGCCCTGCTGCTGCCCTCGCTCCGAAGCATCGGAGTCAAACCCTGACGGGCGGGGCTGGGCAATGGATTGGGTGCTGGTTTCAGGTCATGGCTTATCTCTTTTCGGTTTAGCGGGTTTCAGAATTTTTAAAAGTCTAATGATTATCCGTTTTAATGCCTGAACTATCTTCTTGCTTTTTTAAAGACTATCCTTTATTCTTCAAAGTTGAGGTACTTGAATAATAGAATACGCTTTTTTGCTAACTTTGTGACCTGACAAAAGGCTGATGAATTTGTTGAAACTAAAATGTACTAGATGAACGAAAGGCTAATTCTGATTGAGGGAGTTGATCCGCTATCGCTTTTTGGGGTTAATAACTCAAAGTTTAACATCATTACCAACCATTTTCCAAAGCTAAAAGTTGTTGCCCGTGGCGATGAGATTAAAGTGATAGGAGAGGAGCAGGAAATAAATTCCTTTGAGAGTAAGATTAACCTCATCATCGATTTTTATCGTCGGTTCAACAGCCTTTCGGAGGATAATATCAGGGATCTGCTTAACGATACCGATGAGTCCATCTCGAAGATTGAGGAGGAAACCGGCGATGCCCTTGTGTTTGGAAATAACGGGAGAATTATAAAAGCTCGCACAATCAACCAGCGCATGCTGGTTGAGAAGTACGCTACCCACGATTTGCTTTTTGCCATTGGACCTGCTGGCTCGGGAAAAACCTATACAGCCATCGCACTAGCGGTTAGGGCATTGAAGAATAAGGAGGTAAAACGTATTATTCTCACTCGTCCTGCCGTGGAGGCTGGGGAGAGGTTGGGATTCCTGCCGGGCGATTTGAAAGAGAAGTTGGATCCTTACCTTCAGCCCCTTTACGATGCACTAAACGATATGATACCCGCACGTAAGCTGAACGACTATATGGAGGATGGAACGGTTCAAATTGCCCCTCTGGCATACATGCGTGGTCGAACCCTCGATAATGCCTTTGTAATTCTTGATGAAGCACAAAATACAACAATTAACCAGCTTAAAATGTTTCTTACCCGAATGGGGAATAATGCCAAGTTTATTGTTACCGGCGATATAACACAGATTGACTTGCAATATAAGGAGGATTCGGGCTTAGTTCCTACCCTTAAGTTGCTATCCGAAGTTCCCGGCTTGGCAGTAATTAACTTTGATACAAGGGATATTATTAGGCATAAGCTGGTTAAGTATATAGTTCATGCATTTGAAAAGTATAGCAAGCAGAAGGCAGAAGAAAAGAAAAAATTAAACGACGATAAATAGTATGAGCAGAGCACTAGTAGCAACCGATTTTATTTTTCCGGGACAAACCGATTTTTATAAGGGGAAAGTACGCGATGTCTATTCGTTGGGAAACGACATAATGGTGATGGTTGTAACCGATAGGATTTCGGCATTTGATGTTGTACTTCCCAAGGGGATACCCTATAAAGGGCAGGTTTTAAACCAGATAGCCTCCAGATTTTTGGATTTATCCAGGGAAATAGTTCCCAACTGGAAGATTGATACCCCCGATCCCATGGTTACCATCGGCCATCGATGCCAACCATTTCCTGTGGAAATGATAATAAGGGGATATTTAACGGGCAGTTTGTGGAGGGATTATAAGAAGGGAGCCAGAAAGATATGTGGTATCACACTACCCGATGGGATGAAGGAGCATCAGGCATTTCCCAAGCCGATTATTACACCTACAACAAAGGCAGAGCAGGGTGCACACGATCAAAACATATCACCCGAAGAGATCATTAGTGAGGGTTTGGTTTCCGAAAAGGATTACATTAAGCTTGAGGAATATACCTACAAACTCTTTGATTTAGGATCGAAGTATGCCAGTGATCGTGGGCTTATTCTGGTTGACACCAAGTATGAGTTTGGCAAGAAGGATGGAAAGATATATCTGATTGATGAAGTTCACACACCCGATTCGTCGAGGTATTTTTACAGCGATGGATACGAGGAACGATTTAAGAACAACGAAGCTCAATGGCAGCTTTCAAAAGAGTTTGTGAGGGAATGGTTAATGGAAAATGATTTTATGGGAGAACCCGGGCAGCAGGTGCCAGAAATGACACATTCTGTGGTTGATGGAATAAGTAAAAGGTATATAGAACTCTATGAAGGTATTATCGGCGAAAAGTTCCAAAAATCTGATTCGTCAGATATCGTGAGAAGGATTGAGAATAATGTTAGTGAGGCTCTTAAAAAGTTAGGAGTTTGATTTTTGAAAAAAAAGAGCATTTAAATAGTAAATCCATGAAAAAAATATCAAATGCCATTGCAATTATTCTACTAATTTTTGCCTTGGGTTGCAATAGTACCAGCAAGAAGGAATCCGCTGAAAAAGTTGATAAGGACTATTCCATTGAGTATGCCTACTTAACACTTGAACAGCTAAACTCACTGGGAATACAGGTTAAGGATAGCTCTATTATGTACAATAATGCTGTTGATGGTGCGGGTGGTTTGAATATTACCATTCGCGATAAAGGCTATTACCTTGAAATAGCGTCCATTGATCAAACCAATTTCAACTTTTATCCCCGGTACATAACTACCCTCGATACTGTTCAAAGGGCAATGTATAGACTTACCGGAGATCAGTCGAATAGTATGGAGGAAGCCCAGAAATGGGAAAAGTTCGAGAGCCTTGTTCCCGTTGTGGTTGAACAGGTAGAGGATAACACTAGATTTGGTGAAACGCTTGTTTTCTGGTTTACCAAAACCCCTGAACTGGAAAAAATGCTGGATGAGTTTTACAAGGAGTAAAAAAAAGGAACAGCGAGATATTTTTCTCGCTGTTCCTTTTTTAAGTAGTTTCAGCTTAGTTCAACTACATTTTTCGATACTTCAAGATTTCCCCATTGTATGATTTCGATAATGGAACTATGCTTACGATTATTGAAGTTAGCTGTTTGAAGAAATGCATAGTAATCAGCGTTTTCTACAAAATCATATTCAAGCAACCGAGCATTATACATTGGGTAGTCGTACATAAAACTCATGAATCTATATCCAATTCGGGCATTTTCAAGCTCAATAAACTGCTTGTCAGTAATGGATGATTCTTTGAGAAGGATAAAGATTTCAGCTTTTGCAGAATCTAGCATATCCATAAAAATTTGAAAAATATTAAAAAACCTTAAATGGTTATAGTTCAACAAGATTATTGGCATCAACGTACCAGATAAAACCTTTAACTTGTTTATATCCCATTTCCTTGAGCAGATTGGTATAGCGATTAACCTGAAGGGTATGAGAATTGGATTGAGACCCAAATTTAAAATCAACAACCAATGCGGAATCATCTTTAATCATAACTCTATCTGGACGATAATTGTGTCCTCTTGGGGTAAGGATTGTAGCCTCGTTTTTTATTTCCCAATCGCCCGTAAACCAGGATTTCATGGGTTCATCGGTTAGCAGTTCCCTTATTCGTTTTCCCATGTGTTCCTTATCCTTACATTCTATCAACCCATCGGAGCACAACCTGTGCATGGCTTCATCAATATTGTCAATGGATTGGATACGGGAAAAAACTTCGTGCATTACTTTGCCATGCTCCCGTTGTTGAAATTTATCCGAAGGGGCAGATAAAAAGAACTCACCTGCTTCCATCCTTAGTCTTATGTTACCATGATCAACTCCCACTGGATAGCTTTCCATTCTCCATTCAATATTGTCGTTTGATTTGGATTGCCCTTTGCGAGGAGCAGAGGTTTGCTGACCAAAAAGGAATTTATGGTTGATGGATTTACCTTCATCCTTTTGAATTTCCTGATACTCGTCAGCTAATTCGGGAATAACCTGCCATAGCAATTTTGAGGTATTGTTGATTTTGCCATCATCCTTGCCCTTTTTACTCTCATCTGGATAAGCAGAAAAAATGTACAATTCGTTTTGAGGTCGGGTAAATCCAACGTAGAGTAAATTGAGGTTATCAATCATTTCCTTCATGTACTCCTCAACAACCTCCGAGGCAAAAATGCTGTTCTGTGCCACTGAGGTTGCGTATATTGGATATCGAGGAAGAATATCGAAGGGTTTTTTCTCAGTGGAAACCCATAGTAGGGGAGATTTTCCCTGAGCCCTGAATTGCCAATCGGCAAAGGGTATGATTACCACAGGAAACTGCAATCCTTTGGCTTTATGAATGGTTAGTATGGATATGGCATCTGTTGATTCAGGCACAGATAGAGAGAGCTTATAGGAATTCTCATCCCACCAGCTAAGGAACTGACCTATATCAGATCCACCTTTACCCGAAAGGGTAAGTATATGCTCATGCAGTTCGGCAAGATATGCTAACTCCTGAGAATGAGAGAAGAGCTCATAACGATGTGCTATGGCTTCAAATGTTTCCTGCAATGGTCTGGAATTTAATACATTTAGCCAAACAATTTCTTCTTCTACTGTGCTGCCCCCAACAAATTGGCTATGCCATTTTATCTCGTTTTGAGGTTTCAATGCAGCAAGTTCTTTGGAAAGAACTTTAATTGCGACCTCGTTTTGTGGGTTATCGACCAATCGGAAAGCGGATACCATTAGTCTAACCAGAGATGAGGCTTTTAGCAATAGTCCATCCTGACTAATAAAGGCTATGTGATTAGTTTTGTCCCCATTGGTTCTGTTGTGATCAAGGAGAATGTTGGCAACCTTTTGTCCTTCAATGTTTCTTCGCACAAGTATGGCTATTTCGCCAAGCTTATACTCTTGTTTAAGCTTTTTAATCAGTGAAGGAAGCTCGTTGGCAAGGGTTTCAAGATACTCGTCGGAATTGCTTTTTGTGATGAAATTAACCTCTACTTTTCCCGAAGCATCATCTTTGCAGTAATAGCATTCTTGCTTCACATCTTTGTATGCATTATTTGCCTTATCGCAGAAAGTATTGCTGAGTGATTCGTTGCCGTCAATCTTAATGTTTTCAATTTGACTTGAAATTACCTTGATGGCAGAGTCAAAGAAATTGTTGTTGAAATCAACAACAGCTGGCAGGCTTCGTCGATTGACTTTTAGAAAGCGCTCCTCAATGCCATGATGGGCGAAATCCTTTTCCACTTCGGTGGCCAGTATTTTCCAATCGCCATTTCGCCAGCGGTAAATGGACTGCTTCACATCGCCTACGATCATGCTAAAGAAATCCTGCGACAGGCTATTCTCCACCAGCGGCATGAAGTTTTTCCATTGAACCACCGAAGTATCCTGAAACTCATCGATCATGAAAATATCGTACCGTGTACCTACCTTTTCGTATATAAAGGGTGCATCGCTATCCTTGACGAACTCGCGAAGTAAGTGATTGCTATCGTTGAGCAGAAGAAAGCCTTCCTCCTTTGATAGTTCCCTAATTTTTACCCATAGGTCGCCAATTAGCGCAAGATTCTCAAGATTCTTTAGAATGAGCTTTGCCGTTATGAATGATGGATTGTTTTTGTTGATAATTTCGACAATTTCCAGTAGGGTAGGGTGGAGCACCTCTTTAACAATCCTTTGGATGGGCAAAAACTCTACCTGATTATTAAATGTTGTTTTGTTCACCCAACCCTCTCCGGTTGGATCATTCAACGCATTTTGCAATCTTACTCCATCGGTTTTTGGAAGCTGTTCACTTGTGTCGTCGAGTGATGAACAAACATTGAAAATATTAATTACCCCCGAATTGGCATAGGCAAAGTTTTGGCTGGTTAAACCAGATTTTTCCAATTCTTTCAGCGCTTTTTGCGATATTTCTTTTAGCTTAGTAATGATATCCCCTAGCAGATTCTGCAATGATTTCTTCAGGATTTCAACATTCTGTTTATCCGTAAACCGCATCACCTCGTTCCGATCCATAACCCTGAAACTTTCAGTAAAAATCTGCTTACCTAGGTCAATTAGTCTGTATTTAACATCCCAGTTCTTGCCTTCATCCATTAAGGCCTCGCCCATGCGAATAATCCAGCGCATTAGCTCATCGACATGGGATGCTGAATCGATGAGATTATCAGCTGCCTGCTCCAGCACGGGTTGTGTATCCAATCTAATATCAACCCCTCCTTGCTCGCCTATTTCCCAGAGTAGGGCTTGAATAACTCGCTGCACAAAGCTATCGATGGTGCTAATGGAAAAGCGAGAGTAGTCGTGAAGTATCAGCGAGAGCGCCTGCTGCGCCCTTTGGGTTATTTGAATCTCAGACAGAGATAGAACCTTGGATATCTCATCGACCATATCACTCTTTTTACCCTGCGAAATGTTAAAGAGCTCATCGAGTATTCTGCTCTTCATCTCGTTAGTTGCCTTATTGGTAAAGGTTACAGCAAGGATATTCTTGTAGCTCTCGGGATTTTTTAAAACTTGCTTAAGGTACTCGGCAGCTAAGCGGTAGGTCTTACCCGATCCTGCAGATGCTCTATATACAACTAGTTTCGACATCTAAATGGAGACGATTTTTTCTTTAAATGTAGGATTTTTCAATACAACTAGCAACTTAATAAAAATGGAATCATTTTAATATTGGAGATTTATCGCTTCTTGGCGATCTCAAATACCTGGAAGTAAAAACGATGATGTTATGGAGGAGTTATTAGGAGAAGGGAACCTCTTTTCAGGATGCAATAATGAAAAGAAGTTTTTTTATTCCTTAGAGGAACAGTAATAATGCATGATGGTTATTCATTGTCGATTAACGACATCAGTGATTTTACGAATTTCAAATCGAGTGATTCTTCAGATCGCGCACAATGGTAGCTTGTGCTATTGGATTGTAAATATTCCTGTGTGCGTTGAGAAAGGAATTTTTTATTGGTAACCATGCGAAAAGTAATGAGCTGAATGCTGGATTTGGGTTTCGATGTATCCCAGAAAGCCGGGTTTACTTTCATTATTTTTGGATAACCCGTGAGGGTAGCAACCCTAGAAATCTTTCCACTACGGGTAGCATGTTTATTCCAGTCAGACTGCGGGATGGCATCCCATTCTTCATCTAACATTTTTTTGAAATAACTCCATTGTAATTCATCTGAAGTTTTTTTCAGGTATGAGTAAGCCACGTCAAAGGCTTCTTTTACAGTAACCGGTAACCAATAGTCAGGTCTTTTGGGGTCGTAAAGTACAAAGCATTCACCATCGTAAACATCTATTCCGGGAGTTATAGTTTCTTTTTTTTCAGGTACTGCAAAGAAATCGGGTTCGTGTGAAAAATTATTTGTCCAAAAGGGTTGTATGGTATTCAGATAAATCGACCATTCGGGAGGTTCAATTAGAATTCGTTTCTCTTTGCCATCCTTCAAGCGGTACCACGAAGCAAATTCGAAGCTGATTCTAGAAGGTACACCGTAAATGCCCTCCTGTTGACAGGCAATGGTGGTGTAAATCCGGGCACGTCCATCAAAACCTTTTAATTCACTTAAAACCGGGTTTTTTCTGACAATGGCAACCAAATCATTTATTTTCTGAAGATTAGTTGCAATCTCTGCTTGGGTAAAGATACATTCAGTTCCGGCATAGTCGGTACGGGTCAATAATTCGAATGTGCCAAGTTTGTCGAGAATTAGCGGGAGTTCCGTAGATTGGGGCATGCACTGCAGACCAGTAATTAATGCTAGCAATATGAAGATGTTTTTTTTCATTTTTAAGATGTGTAGTTCACAAATATTGCAACTAAATGCTTGATACGTAATTTAAGTCAATTTCATCGTTTTAACAAAGTAAATTATTATTTCAATGAGGCCTATTTACTTTATCATATTTCCAGATATCTTGTCACTTTTTTCAAACAATTTTCTATGACTGGTAATTTTAGAAAGTGGTCATAATTAACTCCAAGGGTTGAGTCTATTAAACTATGTTGATTATTACGCTTTGAACCAAAAGGGTTTCGCAGTTGTGGACTTAGATCCTATCCATTTAGGCAAACCTTTAAGCGGGTAATATGTTTCAGTCTTGCACTTTCCCAGTCATTTATTCTCTTTTCGTTTAGATTGGTCACATACGTTGTTGTTCATTCATGTATTATGTCATTTTATCAAGTTTAAGCTGTCCAAACTTACAATACTAACTCCCCTTTCATTGAAACATACTATCATGCTATCTGTTCTACTTCTGGATTTGGATATAACAGCTTCATTAATAATATTAACAGCGTACTGTCTATTCAGTGATGCTTCAACAGTAGCGTTAATACATTCTGCTGCGTCTAATCCAACAATATATAGCACATTTACTTTGTTTTTGGTTAGTATATCATCTAAATTGGTTTTTCTGAAAGAGTCCTTGCCTGTCTTAACTACTTCATTATTTGAAACAATCTTCAAGCGTTTATCAAATTGTACTCCAGGGCTACCTTTTGCATATGAGCTATTAATCATATTCACAAAAGGATTAGTTATTTCACTTCGAATATAAACAACAGGATAGTCGTATACTTTAAAGCTGTCGATTGCCTGATTTATTTTTTGAATTAGATTCTCCGCTTTTTCTTGAAAACTTGGATAAATAGAACAATATCCAGTAATAACCTCTTGAATATCAATAACTAAAAGTGCATAATTTCTGTTGCCGTAATTAATAATTGGTTGACCTTTCGATACTATGGACTCATTCTTGACAACGATAACAACATTAATAACAATTATTACTATAAAAAGGACTATTAACCCGATTATACCCAATATAGTTTTCCTAAGAATTTTTCTATTCTTTGCCATATGTAGGTCTTTTTTAGTACTTACAACATTAATGTATTGAAATCTTAATTATTCTGATATTACATTGCCCAAATTATAGGTTAACCTATATCAGGGGGTGAGGATTGTTTTCTTTTTTCTAAATGGCTTACTATAAAGAGAATACCAACAATAATAAATGGTACAGTAATCATCATAATTATTCCAATACTCATCCAAAAAGAATGGTTCATTCTAAAATTATGTAGAAAAATAAAAGGGCTAAATGCAATCCCAATTATGGTAAAGATTATTCCCCCAATTAATTCCCATTTCCAAGCAATTATCAAAAAAGCGAGGAGAACAAAGGACGGTATGAGATGAATGTGAAATGCACCTATCTGTTGCCAGAAACTTAATGAAGGTACAAATGAATCAAATGCAAATAAACTTATAAGTAGAATAACCAGGATGCATATGATTCGTGGCGTCCAATGAAGAACTTTAATGTTTTTTTTCATATTCTTCGTTTTAGTTATGAAAGTTAATCTATTATAATTCATTTGTCAATACTTGTTTCCCTTTTTTTACTTCTCAATTTACACCCTCTTACATAGGTTATGTCATTGATAATTAGTTATTATTCAAAATTTCAAGCTTTAATAAATTTTTTTGCCTAACGGCATCAATTTTTAGCATCATAAAGAACAGATGACAGGGAAGGTTATACTATTGCACAACGTAGCGCTCAGGTACGAATGGGAGAGATGCTTTGGGTTAACTATAGCAGAGTGTTCTCATGAGCGATACGAATGGGTTGCTTTTTGCCTAATCTTTAAGTTCAAAAAGTTCAGATATCCTTTCTTCTGGCAATTTCGATTTTCGTACTCTTTATTCCTATGTAAATAATAATTGCTAAAAAAAAGCAAAGTAAAGCAGATGATATCAAGTAGTTATTGAAGTTCTTATCTTTGAAATATACATAAATTGATGTTAGGATACTTATTGATCCGAAAAAAAGTAAAAAAAATGTTATAATTGAACCTGCTTTATTTCTTTTCTTTAATTGGTCTGTTGTAAATTTTTCAAATTTATCTTGTGCCATGGCTATGATTTTTAATGATTTACACTGCTTCATACAAAGGTAAATGTAAAATCTGCTAAAGTCAATATTTTCTAACAAATTTTGACTAATGACATTAAAAAAATCTAAAATAAATTGCTAATTTCCAGTATACTTAGCCGTTTGTACGTTTTCTTTTCCATGCAACAAATCTAAAAATTTCGATTTGTTGCGTTGAGTTATTGAATTTTCTCTATGTTATTAGCATGAAGCACAGCGGCTGGGGTTGTGGCTAGTGTGGGAGTGCGGAGCGACGTTTTCGTCCCCCGACGAAAACGAACCTGCGGGCGACACCGCCCCGAGTACCCAGTCATCAACCCACGTTAGCTACACCCCTTGTTGTAGCCTGTGCTTTAGGTTTTTAATGTCTGTAAATCAGATTAATTTCGGAAAGTTCTTGTCCTATCTGATGAATTCCATACAAAATTTTCTCTGTCTGTGTTTCAGATGGTTTTTTATGTCCTTGCACATATTGTGATAATAGCGTAGGATTCATTCCAATTTTGTCTGCTAGAAATTTTGCATTCAGCACTTTATAGTATTGGAAAAATTGTTTAAAGTCAATTTCAAACTTCAAGTTTTCTTGAGTGATTGAAATATTCTCTTCTACAAAGTTTAAGTTTGCAGCTTCTAGCGCATTATTCATTAATTCCGTAATCGTTCTTCCTGTAGTGTATATAGGATATTCTTCAGAGAATGCGGAAAAACCCGTATCAGTTTTTTCCACTATCATTTTTATTTTTTTTCTTAACGTTTTCATAGTTAACTTTTTTATTAATCCAACGAATTAATCCCTGCGTCCTTTAAAATCTTTTTCTCTAAACCTTTACCCATTTCTTGACTCCCGTGATTCGGAAAAATTATAATTCCTTTCTTCAAGTCGTGTTTTAGTTTCACGTGAGAACCTTTCTGCGATATTGGATACCAACCATCTTTAGTTAATATTCGGTATAGTTCAGAACATTTCATTAGAATTCTTTATTCATTAATCATAATGCAAAGGTAAATTATAATTTACCTAAATGCAAGGAATTTCCGAATTATCTGATAGCGATTTTTTCTTCGAGCATTGGCTACAACGGCTGGGGGTGTGGCAAGTGTGGGAGAGCGTGCTACGTTTTCGTCCCCCGACGAAAACGCCCGAGCGGGCGAAACCGCTCCGAAGTCCCAATGTCAACCCACATTGGCTACACCCCTTGTTGGCAGCTGGGTTTAAAGTCTTTTATAAATTCTCTTTATAGAAACGAGATATCCTATTGTAAAAATTAATATAATCTACAACTTCTGGAGCTTCCACACCCCCGTGAGCAGCTTTATCAACAATCCATAATTCTCTAATACTGCTATTAATACTTGTTAATAGTTCAATTGACATTTTAGGTGGTGTTCTGTCATCATCACGACCTACAATTAAAAAAATTGGTTTTGAAATCTTTGAAGCTATAAATTTAGCACTGTAGTCATTAGAATCAAATAAAGTAGGATAATGAAATTTTCTATTAGGGAATATATGCTTAAGGTTATCTCGCGCTTCTGGGTAAGAGGTAAACATACCTCTGCAAGCAAGTGCTTTTATTTCGATTCTCTTTTCAAATAATAGAAAAGATATATATGCACCAGTTGAGAAACCAAAAGCTCCAATTTTATGAGGATTTACTGTTTTTAAATTAATAACAGTATCAATAATCGCATTGTAATCACTTATAAATGTTTCACTGACAAGTAGGTCTTTGTCATAATTCCATTTTTGACTACCCCCGAAACCACGCCAGTCAAATGTTACAACATTAAAACCTCTAGTACACAATTGATATGCATATCCAATAAGTTGCGACATATTTCCAGCGTCACCATTACAAATTATTATGGTTGGCTTTTGAAGAGTATCCGTTGAACTAAACGGTCTCGTCATTTGCCTATTTTCAAAATAAAATTTTACTGAGTCTAAAGGTAGAGTATCTTGGGCTGGATAAAACCACGCATTAATTATAATATTATCATATGTTTTAACACGAAACTCTTTAAATATTAAGCCATATACATTTGGATAAAAAGAGTATACCGTGTCAGGTTTAATACTAAAGGAATATAATGGAATTAATAGTAAAATTATTAGAACAAGCTTTTTCATTTAATAGAATTTTTAAGTTCATAAACTTGAGTAACTATATTGCTAACATATTCAATTGCTTTCTCCATATCGCATAATGAAGGAGCATTTGGTGTTAAACCGAGTCTTTGATGAGTGCAACCTCCCATACAAATAGGAAGTAATTTGCAATTTCTACATTGCAGATTTTCAAAATAATCATAGCCAACCCATTTATAATAATGTTCATCTAAATAGTTAATTTCGCCGTCCGAATTTAAGTAACCAATAATATTCTGAGAAGGATTGGCATCGCCAAAACATTTATGGATAGCTCCGTTGTAATTGATTGTTAGGCCATTATCTAATCCAACAAAGCAATGATGGTAACCTATGTTTTTAGGTAAAAAATCTAAAGGGTCTTTAAAACCATTCCTTGCCAGAGATTCTCTCCCTTCTGATAGAATGGATTCATAATCGTTTTGACTTATTTCTCCACAGAATTTACTGCCATTACCTGATTCTGTTTTACATATTTTATGCAAAATGAAACTAATATTATTTTTATTAATTTCTTTAAATTCTTCAATCAATTGCTGGTAGTAATTTTGATTCTCATAATCTAAGTTAACTCTAATGTTAAAGTAAACTTTATTACCGTATTTATTTGTAATTTTTTCTATGTTTTCTTTTATCTTCTTGTAAGTGCCAATTTTTTTGTTTTTAAGGTATCTGTATTTATCATTTATTTCACTCGGACCATCTAACGTTATGTGTATTAAATCTATGCCATAATTAGGAATGTTATTTATAAAATCTTCGTCAAAGGCAAAACCATTAGTAAACAGTGTAGCTCTATAACTATTTACCTTTCTGAAAGTTTTACTTAATCTCTTGATAATATTCTTTGACAAAAGAGGTTCTCCACCATACCAGCTAACACCTAAATTATTTATTAAATTATTTTTTAACCTATTTTCAATAAATTTTTCTATGTTACAAATAGTCTCTTCACTCATATATTTTGGTTCGATGTTTTCAAAGCAATACTTGCAGTTAAAATTACAATCTATGTTTGGTAAAATAGCAATTGAGTAAATGACTGGATTATGACGCCATTGTCTATTCTTTAGTTTTATGAAAGACTTTTCATCAAACTCTTTTTTTATAAGAAATCCTAAATCAAATAATTTATTTGAAATGTTTTCTAAATCTTCCTTTTTATTTTCAGAGCTACTAAATTCAACTATTTCATTAAATAAATCTTTACCAATCTTAATAAGGGAGCCTGAAAATGTGTTAAATATGATATACTGATTATCTAACCTGATTAATTCATAAACTCAAATTTCGGTATATTTTTTTCAAATAAAGAACCACTTCATTTCATTTTGCGAGAATTTTACATCAAAATTTAAGGGAAAACCGAAAAGTCGGTTACCAATT
>Ga0334885_1002635_pt1 | contig 18072 bp, 17 predicted proteins | sample GraSluR1_MG_8_FD_207233 | JGI IMG/M metagenome (GOLD analysis project Ga0334885, IMG submission 207233) | Sludge microbial communities from methane-producing bioreactor in Wageningen University, Netherlands - Granular Sludge_31_05-R1 | ecosystem: Engineered > Bioreactor > Anaerobic >...
ACCGTCGACACACGGATTTTCAGTCCGTTGCTCTACCAACTGAGCTACCTCGGCACACGAGCAGCGAATTTAACACAACCCCTTTCATCGGTCAAGCCGAGAAAGCAGTGAATCAAGGCAAAGCTCGTCTCGAATTCCAAACCTTGTCAGGGTAAAATCATACCGAACCGGATCTTCCGGGCAAAGCCCCCTGAACCCTTCTGTGATTTCCATAACCGCTTTGAGATCGGGAGCCTTTCTGTTGGTGAAGCCCAGACGACAACCCACCTTCCACATGTGGGTATCCAGCGGAATCAGGAGAAGCGAGCCCGGCACCTCATCCCATCCGCCCGGATCAACTTCGTCGTGTCTTGCCATCCAACGGAACCACATGTTCAATCTCTTGCAGCAGCTTCCCCTGGATGGGCATGGAAGAAGGCTGCCGACCCTGCCGCCGCCGGTGATCCGGTTGACCAGAGCCCGCTGTGCCTCGAGGATGCCTGACTCCCGGGTATGTTCCGAAACAAATGCGCCGATGGACCCGTGGGCGGCCTGAACCGAAAGGGCGCCCTCAAGCATGGCAATAATCTCCGCTCCGGTGGTGAAACGGTGACGGAAACCCAGAAGGGATTCCCTCAGTTGCGGAAGGATGGCTCCCGAAGGGTTTGGCCCCATCTGCTTTAGAACAGTGCCCACGCTTTTCAGAATCTGTCTGACCCTGCCGTAGGCCAGTCCCGAGGCGATGAGTCCAACTATCTCTCTATCCCGCAGGTCATTATACCCGTACAAAAACTCCAGCGGATCAGGGTGTACATACTCCCTGCGGTTCCAGGTGTGGTAAAGGCTTTCGAGAAGAACCTTCAGGGAGTCAGTCAAGCTCCAGGTCAATCCGCTTCGCGTTCACTCCGGGCAGAGCGTTGAGCTTGCGAACCAACTCCTCCTTCTTCTCTTCCTCGCCAACGAGGTCAAGCACGATCAGACCCTTCTCCGAGCAGTCGTCGAGAACCCCTTCATGGATTCCCAGACGGGTCTTGATCATGCATCCCCATCCGGTGAGAACCTTCTGAACATTGGACGCCGCCTGATTTCTGTGGGATATCAATATCGCCACCACGGTTTTCTTCATGACACCACTCATTCCTGCTCGAACATGTCCTTTCCCACTCCGCAAACCGGGCAGACCCAGTCATCCGGCAAGTCCTCGAAAGCGGTTCCGGGATCGATGCCGCCGTCGGGATCACCCTGGGCAGGATCGTACACCCATCCACAGGCCTGGCAAACCCACATGTCTTTCCTCCCTGGTTTAAGCTTACGGAAATATAATTTCAGAGCCGTTACGGCACACCGGTCAGCTCTCCACCAGAAGCCACGGCCGCTCTACTCCGGCACGGATCCGGGTTGTGGTGAAAAGCGCTCCATGGCTGCCAACGGAAGATCGAAGCCTTTGCAGGGCTTCCTCCCCGAAGGGGATGGAACCCACACCGCTTACGATGAGCAGGGAGACGGGCAGATCTTCACTTCCGGTAAGTATCACCCCGGGCTCATGGCCAAGGTACTCCGCCAGAAGCCCGGCGGAAATGGACGAGCCTATGATTCCCCTGGTTCCGGACTGCCTGGCGGATTCAATGTGTTCCCTCAGCACAGGCCCCTCCGCAAGCAGCAGCCCGCCCTTCCCGGGTGCGGTGGAGATGGTTCCATGCGCGTTTCTGCCCACCCCCAGAATGCCTTCCATGCGCATCCCCTCGAACGAGACTTCCACGGAACTCTCCGGAACGGCTCCGGTAACCGTTCCATGAACGGGACAGAGCAGGTCCACTGGGCTGGTGACATACTGAACGACAACCCGACCCGCCTTGCTGTCCACTTCGGTCACGGTGCCCGCGGAGGGCGATTTCACCAGGGCAAAGCCGGCGCCTTCGGCCAGGGTCTGCCCCCGATGGACGAAGTCTCCCTTTCGAGCTTTGAGATACCTTCCGATATGCCGGGGTTTTATCCCCAGGGGCCCCGCCACATCCACCACATGCGGCTTGCCGTCGTAATCCTGAATCTCGGTCAGCCTTATCAGACCCGGGGGTATGATACCGGTCACCCTGCCCCTCACCGGGCTTCGAACCGAGTGAAGTTTGCCGAATACCCGCCTGTCCGCCTCACTTCGGAAGACCTCCTGCCCCAGGGAAACCTCGTCTCCCACCAGAACCTTGACATGGGAAAGCACTTCTTCGCTGGCGATGTCATCATCGTATCCCGCGGATGCCCTCACATCGATGAAATAGACCATGGGTGGGCTGAGACGGTTCCGCCCCAGCAGTGTTCCCGGCTGAACTCCTTCTCCGGGTTTTACCAGTATCTCGCCGGGGTAGGGAAGGGTGAAGGTATGCCGCATGTGGACGGGTCCGGCAAAAACCGCCTTCCTTGAGTGGGCGGGGGGAACCGCGGCGATTTCGATGGGGGCTTTCCGGAAATCTATCGGGATGGTCTGTTCCGGCTTCGTTCTGCAGTCGACAAGAAGGGGAATGTTCTCCGTCTCATCCCAGTCTCCGGCCCTGCACCCGGCGGCGTCGGGGATGAACAGAAAGTCACCCCCTGAAACCTTCGTTTCACCGTGGGGGCCCATGACCGTTATGGCGGGACGGCCATCCCTCACTGCACCGGAAGGAGTAACAACACGGCATATCTTTCTGAGGCAGGTTTTCGAGTAGTAGTCAAGGGCGGGTTCGGGGTACGCGCCGCTTAAAACACCCATGTGGGGGCTTTGGAACAGGCTGTCCACCATCAGGGTGGTCACCCCCGGGGGATGGAAGCCCTGCGCCAGCATCCATGCGGCTCTGAGGTTGCCGGAATGGGCCAGCACGCCCCCGGCGCCTATCAGCGTGCTGAAGCCGCTGAGTTTGAACCGGTGTGACCCGTCCAGGGTTTTGAATGTCTCTTCATACCGGCACCGGTCAAGCAGTTTCAGCCTGTCCAGAAAACCCACCCTTTCCCTCTTGTAGGCAAACTCCAGGTGCTGCTGAAATGCCAGCCTCACTCCCTCCGCGGCGCAGGCGTGCTCCACAAGATTTCCGAAGGCGTCAGCCGGCGGAAGGGTGGGAAAGAGGGTTTTGGACAAGACCCGGTCACGGACAGCGTTGCTGTCCAAACCGGGGATGTGCCGGGAAACCATTGAGTTCCCCGCTTCCCGGAGAATGTTAGAAAGGCTGTAGCTCATGCCGATGTTTGAACTCACCGTTCGTTGAACAGCACCGCCTACGATACTGAACACATCTGTGGTGGCGCCGCCCATGTCCGCCAGTACCAGATTCTCTTCTCTTCCCCTGGCGAACAATGAAAGAATCCTTTCCACCCCTGTCGGTGTGGGAATCACCGGAGCACTGGCGGCTTCGGCGACACGATGGTATCCCGGAGCCATCTGCATCACATGTTCCATGAACAGTCCATGCACCGAGGCTATCGCCGGCTGCAGGTTGAACTCAAGCCCGGAAGGCCGGATGTTGGGCGCAAAATGAAGTTCAAAGCCGTCTCCGAGGGTTTCCTTCACAAAACCCCGGGCCTTGGTGTTGCCGCAGTACACCACCGGAAGCCTGCCTTGACCGTACTTGGGTCTGGGGGCAGCAAGAGCCAGAAGATGCGCCATGTTGATAACCCCCGCCACCGCGCCTCCCTCGTAGCCCCCGGCCATTATCACCAGATCAGGCGAAAGGGTGCTCATCCGGCGCATCTTCTCCACTCTGGGGGTTTCGTCATCGATGGTGAACGAGTCGAGAACCACCCCCCCGGCGCCGCAGGTAACCGCCCGGGCCATCACACCTGTGTCCCAGGAAGCCAGGGCGACAACCAGAATCTGAAGGCCGCCCCCGGCGGAACTGGTGGTGTAGTAAGGCACGGTGAACCGGTCGCCTTCCCTGAGGGAAAGCCTGGTTTTTCCCGCCATGCGGTCCACGGCCCGGAACAGACCCACCCTTACATCCTCGTGGGGACTTTCCACGGTTGTGGGTTCCTCGGCGGTTTCCACCGGAACAAACCGTCCGTCGCGAATCTCAAGGAGCAGTGCCTTAGTTGTTGTGCTGCCGATATCGGTTACCAGGATGAAATCGTTCACGGCTGTCATCCTCCTGCCATGGTTGCCGGCGGAGAAGGCGGGGCGCCCCCGGACGAAAGCCGGAGGCGCCCTTCAGGTCATTGAATCACACCCAGCCAGTCGTTCAGAAGGAACTGAATTCTTCCAATGAGCAGGCTGATCCGGCCCATCACGGTAAAGCCGAAGGTGGCGCCAAAGCCAATCATGATGACCCAGATGCCTATTCGGGAACCGGTTCCAAAAAACAGGCCCTTGTGGGGTTTGCTGAAAAAGAAGTAAATCAGTGCCGCCAGTGTTCCCAGCACCAGCACCACATTACCGATAACAACCTCAGCAGGCATCCCCGCCTCGTAGAGTGGAAGAATCGTGGCTTGAAGCTGCTTCAGAACCATGCTCTGCATGGAACGGGGAAACCCGAATCCCATCCCGGTTCCCATGACGAAGGCCATGGGATAACGGGAAAGCCACGCGATTCTGGGGAAGAAGCGGGTTATGTAAAGAAGCCCCAGTAGAGCAGGGACGATGAGTATGTACTGGCTGTCGGTAACAACCGGGTCGATCAGCCTGGGCTTTAAAACCTGGGTGTATGTGACCACGATGAAGTAGCCAAGTGATATGCCCACCACCAGGTGCTCGCCCAGTCTGTAGAGGGGGTTTTCCTTGTAAAGGAACGAGTACACCGCAAGGGTGAAGATGGCCGCCGTCCAGATTCCGAGGGTTTCGTACACGGTCTACCTCCTTCCCTTAAGAAGAGCGCCTTTTTTGTGAAAGCCTCCGGCGAAGTAGGCGATGTTCCCCAGTATGATGAAGAAGAGTATTAGAAGGTGGGCGGCGTTCTGAACATCCATGCCGATGAAGGCCCTGTCCGGGTGTTCAAAGTACCCGGCCTCCTGAAGAAGAACCTCGTACTCCGCCGCGCCCCGAAGGCCTCCCATCTGGCCCACCAGCTGGCCGGACTGGATGTACATGGTGTAGTCGGTGGCGCTCACCGCGGTAACGCCGAAGGCTATGGGCAGGCTGATGGTGTCTCCCGCGTAGAGAACCCACCACATGCAGGCGGCGCTTCCGGAAAATGTGGCGGCCAGATCCACATCCCGAAGGTTCTTGTGCTCCTGCAGCATGGGCATCTGAGCCAGGGGGTTCCCGTTCATGTCTTCCGGGTACTGGGCTTCGATGGAGGAGGTCATGCCCATGATCACCAGCGCGAACGCCGGCAGATAGCCGAGTTTGGCGAAGTCGCGGCCCTCGAACACCCATCCTGAAGCGTTCTCTGGAAGCACATTGCCGTCCGCCTCCCATGCGGCCTGAAGCCGGTCACGCCGGGTGATTCCCTGCTCGCGGTAGGGCGCCCATTCCTGCCAGGATACTATGTGGAAGTACCCTGCGATGTTCGGGTTGGTCACATAGGTGAAACCCGCCTCCAGCATCCCCTGGGCAAGTGGGGCGTTGGCGGTGAAGAAGACGGGAATGTTCCTGGCGAAGGCATGCCTGGTTATGGCGACGGCCATCGGCATGTTCTCCGGATCTGTGCCGGGGTCGAAATCGAAGCTGACGAAGATGGCGTTTTCGGGCCCCAGGGTTTCCACGTAATCGAAGATGGAAATTACGTTTTTAGTGGGCAGTACGGGAAGACCGAAGGGTACGAAGAAGGGAACCGTACATACAACACCGATAAGAAGGAAGATCCAGCGTCTGTCCAGATTGAGCATTCTGCTCCAGATGTTTTCTTTCATGCCTTCACCTCCTAATCACCGGCGCCGCCGAGCCAGTTCCGCTCGACGCCGAAAATGATCTTGAGCTGGGTGGCAAGAATGCCGAAACCCACCCCGAGACCGATTGCCCTCTTGGCTGCATTGTTGGGAAAGTCGATGATCCAAAGGCCCACCCTGGGGAACCAGCTTCCCAGGAGCTCGCCGATGGGCACCTGTCCCATCATCACGACCACTGCGGTGAGAAGGAGGATCGTGGCAAGCATGCTCTTGGCCCTGAACGCCCGGAAGGCGGCGCTGGCGATGTAGAATGCCAGAAGGCTGAACATTGTGGACTGTATGGGAACCTGTATATGCATGAATGCGAAATGGAAAACGCTGGGCGCGTCTCTTCCTCCGGCCATGGAAGCCGGCAGAAGAAGCCCGAAAATCGGAACCAGGTACAGCGGCAGCAGCACCGCCAGGCTGTACGGCCAGTTGGGAGCCCTGTTTCGCACCTTGTGGCCGTGAAGCCGGGTAAGGCTTCCCACGCCAAGCACCAGGGCGAAGGCGGTGATGATGGGTATCCAGATCGTGTAGTTGTCCTTGACATCCTGTGAGATCTGGTGGGGGATGAAATACTGAATGATCATGAGTATTCCGCCCACCAGCACGATCATCAGGGGAACAGCTCGTTTCACTGGGTCATTCTCCTTTCCGGTGGGCTAATCCGTAACATGGGAGGTTACAAGGTTCTGCAACCACGCCAGGGTTCGGGTTTCCGCTACCATGTCAACAATCGCCAGAATAATGCCGGTGGTGATTATCACCATAAGAATCGCCTTGCAGGCATCCAGCCCCTTTATGGAACCCATCTGCATGGGCTCTCTGCTGAGGTAGGCGCTGGCGGCGTAGAGTTCCTCGCCGATCAGTGTGTAGTCGCAAGTGGTAATGAAGAACGGAAGCTGGACCACAGCGTCGGTTCCGGCGATCTGGATGGCTCCGGAAAGCGACCCGGTTTCAGCGAGGATCAGGCTTTCCGCCCAGAACATGCCCATGTAGAAGTTGGTGGCGGGCTTCTGGCGAACCATTATGCCGTTGACGCCGGCCACAAAGGCGAACTGGCTCTGGGTGAGGAAGAAGACGCTGTTCGAATCGTAGGAGTCCGGTCTGCCGGCCTCGAGGTATGCCTGCTTCACCGCCTCTTCAGCCACGGTGTAGACTATGGGATCGCGGTTGGGAACGATGAGCGCGGTCTGGTACTCCGCCACCTTTCGGGCAACCCTTCCCAGGATGGTGAGACCGGCAATCGTGGCAACATCGGAGATGTCGGAAAGACCCGGCACGAAGAGTATGGGCTTGCCCATCTCGGTGGCCCTGCCGATGGCCTCGTCGATGGCCTCGATACCCGCGATGGGGCGCAGGTACATTTCGGCGCCTCTTTTGGCCCTTCCGAAGAAAAAGAAGATGAGCCCCATGAAAAGGGCGCAGGTTATGAGAACACGGGTTGTTCCGGTGTGGAACCATTGCCCCGACGCTACTTCCTGGGCCTTCTGGGGAGCGCTGAAAACCTGGGTTTCGTCCAGAAAGAAAGCGCTTACCATGTACTCGTACTGCTCGCCTGTGAGAACCGGATAATCCGGGTCGTAACCGTCCACCATGGCGGTTCCCTCGCCGGCGAGCAGGATGCCCACCAGCTGCCAGTCATCTTCCGTACCTCCGTACACCCTTCGATAGACATTGTAGCCCGCGAAGTACTCGGGGTATTCCGTTTCTCCGCCCGGCTGGAAACTGACGATCAGCCTGTCACCGGCATCGTCGGGGTTATCCACAACCATGATTTCTCCGGGAGGGGCCAGATCAACCCCGTGGTGCGGAGAAAGCGGTTCAGGGGAGAGTGTGGGGGTTTCTTCTACGGAGATGGTGGGCTCTTCCACCGGTGGCGCTTGTTCTTCGGTTTCTCCTGTCTGAGCCATGAGGGCCGCAGCCAGCATCAGGAGAACCAGGGGGACTTTCAGTGTCATCGGTCCGCCTTTCCCGTTCTGATTACTTGAAGAAGTCAACTATGATGGAGGCGACTTCCGCACCGACACGGCTGGACGCGCCCACGGTGCCCGCGCCGACATGGGGGCTTGCCACAACTTTGTCCGACTTCACCAGGGGGCTTTCGGCTCCGGTCAGGGGTTCGCATTCGAACACATCAAGACCGGCGGAATGCACGGTGCCGCTTTCTATGGCCTGAAGAAGGGATTCCTCGTCGATTGTTCCACCCCGGCCGCAATTCACGATAACGGTGCCCTGCTTCATCATCGCGAATTTCGAGGCATCGAGGATATGATGGGTTTCGTCGTTGTGGGGCACATGCAGGCTTATGAAGTCCGCCTGTTTGCACAGGGTTTCAAGGTCCACCTTCTTCGCGGCGATGGAGGGGTCCTCTGTAGCGTAGGGGTCGTGGAAGACTATGTTCATTCCGAAAGCCTGGGCTCTTCTTGCGGTTTCCTTGGCGATTCTGCCAAAACCGATCAGCCCGAGGGTGGACTGGAAAAGCTCCTTGCCCTTGCTGTAGGCCTTTTTCTCCCAGCGGCCCTCCTTCATGGCGTGGTCGGCGCCGGTAACACCCCGGCAGCAAGCCAGCATGTGAGCCAGAGCAAGTTCGGCCACCGCCACGGAACTGGCTGCGGGAGTGTTTTTGACCGCGATTCCAAGTTTCTCCGCATGATCCACATCTATGCTGTCTACACCAACGCCGCCTCTGACCACCAGTTTGAGGGAATCCCTGGCCTGGTCGAGGACGGGAACCCTTACCTTGGTGGCGCTTCTAACCACCATCGCGTCGAAACCGGGAATGGTTTCGACGAGGGTGTCCTGATCCATTCCGGTTTTGACCACGACTTCATGGCCTGCCTGCCTGATCACATTCAGGGCGTCGTCGGCTACAGGATCACAGATTAAGACTCTTGCCATTTTACCACTTCCTTTCATGCATAAATTGGCATAGGATTTTGCCGTCCACCAGCAGGTTGCAACCTATTTCCGGGGCCTCATCAAGTCAATGGCGGCCCGTGATATTCCATGGGATGAAAGCATGTATTGTCCCAATAGTTCCCCGGGGTCTCCACTCTCCCCGAAACGGTCCGGAACCCCAAGAATCCGCATGGGCAGGGGCCTGTTTTCAGCCAGGAACTCCGCCACCGCTCCTCCGAGACCGCCGGCGGCCTGATGGTCTTCCGCGGTGACAACACCCTGAACGCCTCCGGTGACTTCCATAAGAAGGCTTTCATCCAGGGGCTTCACTGAAACCATGTCTATGACAGATGCCTCAATACCCATGCCATGAAGAACCTCCGCGGCTTCCAGAGCCGCGCCGACCATTGCGCCGCAGGCTACAATGGCTAAATCCCGCCCCTCACGGAGCAGATTGCCCTTTCCCGGCGCGATACGGCTTCCCACGCCGTAGATCGAGGGAACCGGGTTCCTTCCGTACCTGATGTAAACCGGACCCGGAATCTCAAGGCTGGCAAGAACCGCCTCTCTGGTCTGATTAGCGTCGGCGGGAACCAGCACCGTCATACCGGGAAGCGCCCGGGTCTGCGCGATGTCTTCCAGAGCCTGGTGTGTGCCGCCGTCGGGCCCGACGCTGGTTCCGCCGTGAGCCCCGCCTATTCTCACGGGCAGCCCCATGCCGCAGACAGCGGTTCTAATCTGATCCAGGGCTCTTCCCACTGCAAACACCGCGTAAGTGCTGTAGAAGGGAATGAATCCCTCAAGAGCCAGCCCCGCCGCATGACCGGCGATGTTCTGCTCGGCTATGCCCAGGTTCCAGTATCTGTCGGGAAAACGGTCGCCGAAGGCGATGACCCCTGTAGAGCGCCCGACATCACCGTCAAGAACCACAACCCTGGGGCTTCGTTCGCCGGCGGCCAGAAGGCCTTCCACATATCCATCCCGGGTGGGACGCATGGCCGTATTCGGAATCATGAAAGCTCCCTCAGCGCTGTGTCCAGTTCTTCACGGTTCGGAGCCCTGCCGTGCCAGAGACAATCCCCCTCCATGAAGGACACCCCCTTCCCCTTTACGGTTTCCGCAAGAATAATCGTGGGTTCAGGCTCAGTTCTTCTCAGAGCCCGGCACAGCTCGGAAGGGCTGTGTCCGTCCACCCGCTCCACTCTCCAGCGGAAAGTTCTCCACTTCTCCTCAAGGGGTTCCAGGGGCATGATACCGGAGGTGGGTCCGTCCAGTTGAACCCCGTTGAGGTCCACCACCACCTTCAGGTTGGATAGCCCCAGTTTCGGGGCGGACATCGCCGCCTCCCACACGCTTCCCTCCTGCAGTTCGCCGTCGCCCATGAGGCAGAACACCCTGGAATCCGAACCTTTCAGCTTCAAGGCCAGGGCCATCCCCGCCGCCATGGACAACCCCTGGCCAAGACTTCCGGTGGAGCAATCAAGCCCGGGAAGGCTCTGTCTGTGAGGATGTCCCTGCAGCCTCGACCCGAACCGGCGAAGGGTGAACAGCTCTTCCTCGGGAAAGTAGCCGCACAGGGCCAGAATCGCGTAAAGCGCCGGCGCGGCGTGACCTTTTGAGAGCACGAACCTGTCCCTTCCCTCCCATGACGGGTTGCCGGGATCATGCCGCATTACTTCACAGTACAAGACAACAAGGATTTCCACGCAGGAAAGGCTTCCCCCGGGATGCCCGCTTCCGGCCCGGTGTATCATCTCGACGATCCGTCGGCGGACCAGGCGGCACCGGCTCTCCGCAAGCCCGTCCGGGCCCGGCCTGTCTGCCTGACTCACCATACCGGACCGGTCCTTCCAGGGGCGTTTCCCTCCCTGATCAGGGGAGCATATCCGGATAGTATGGTTTTCGGCTCGTCAAAGCCGAAGTCTATGGAGAGTTCCCATTCCTCTCCCCGGCGCCGGGCGGAAAGGATCATTCCCCTGCCGTACCTGGGGTGCCTTATGATCTCCCCCTTGCTGAAACCATCCTCCCCGGAAGGACAGGGAATCGAAGGTCCGGGGCTGGAGTCCCGGGAGTTCCGGGATTCGGGCAGGGCACTGGAAATCTCCGCGAGAAACCTTGACGGCCCGGCACGGTAGCGGCCCTGCTGAACCCTTGCCAGGCATGAGGTCAGGAAAAGCCTTTTCCTGGCCCGGGTCATGCCCACATACAGCAGCCTCCTCTCCTCTTCGAGGTCGGCCGGTGCGTCTCTGTCCTGTCTTATGTGGGGAAGCAGCCCCTCCTCGAGCCCGGCGATGAACACAACATCGAACTCCAGCCCCTTGGCGCAGTGCAGGGTCATCAGCGCGAGCCCCTGCTCACTGTAAGCGTCCTGGGTGGTGAGAAGGCTCTGTTCCGCCAGAAAACCAGGAAGGCCTCCATTCGGGTTCCCAATATCGTACTGGGCGGCGAAACTCCTGAACTCCTCGATGTTCTCGAGCCTGGTCTGTTCCGTAACATCCCCGGGGTCATACTGCTGTTTCAGGCCGGTTCCCGCCAGAACATGGTCGATTATCTCAACGGCGGCAGCTCCCTTGGACACCATTTCCACGGACCTGTTCAGGCAATCTCCCAGCTCTTCCAGGGCTTTGCCGCCCCTTGAGGTGATTCCGGGGTATGAACAAGCCCTTCCGAGCCCGGTCAACAGATGAACACCGTCGGCTGAAGCGTGACGAAGGAAGCTTTCCTGACCCTTCTTCCCAACTCCCCTGGCCGGCCTGTTGATGACCCTGGACAGGCTCTCCGCATCCCTGGGGTTCACTATCACCCTGAGATAGCTCACGATATCCTTCACTTCTTCCCTCTCGAAGAAGCGCTGGGCGCCAACCACTTCATAGGGAATACCAGAGCGTCTGCATGCGGCCTCAAACTCCCGGGACTGGGCGTTGGTTCTGTACAGAACAGCCATCCGGTTCAACGGTGTTCCCCGGGTCTGGAATGACATGGCGGTCATGACAGTCCATTCCGCCTCGTCGGGTGGGGACGCCACCCTTTGAACCTTCACGGGTTCGCCGTTTTCAAGAACGGAGCGCAGGGTTTTCCCATGTCTGCCCGTGTTGTGGGAAACCAGCGCGGATGCGGCGCTGAGAATGTTCCCGGTGGACCTGTAGTTTGTTTCAAGCCTTACCATCCTGGTACCCGGGAAGTCATCGGGAAACTCAAGAATGTTGGTGACCCTGGCGCCACGCCAGCCGTAGATGGCCTGGTCGTCATCTCCCACCACTGTAACATGGGTGTCGGGTCCGGCAAGGGTTTTCAGAATCTCGTGCTGCACAAGATTGGTGTCCTGGTACTCATCCACAAGAATTCTCAGGAATCGGGATCTGTAGCAATCCCTTATGTCAGTATTTTGACGCAATCCGGACAGAGTAAGCGTCAACAAATCGTCGAAATCAAAGGCGTTGTTCTCCGCAAGCACAGCCTGATACGCTTCGTAGACCCGGGCGAGGGCTTCCTGATGCGGAGTCAGGGCGTCTTCAAGGGCTTCTGCCGGCGTGGTAAGTTCGCTTTTTTGACCCGAGATCCACGAAAGCGCTCCGGACGGTGATATTCCCCCGGGCAGAGACATGCTTCGAAGAAGCTTTCTCATGAGGGATTTCTGGTCCGAGCCATCGTACACCGTACAGTTTTCACCATGACCGAGCCTTCCCGCCTCCCGACGAAGAAACCACAGGCAAGTGGAGTGGAATGTTCCCATTCTGGGCATTGACCGCGGATCGACGGCCACGGCGACCCTTCTTTCCATCTCTCTGGCCGCCTTGTTGGTAAAGGTCATCGCGAGGATGTTTCCGGGGCTTACGGTTCCATTCCCGAGAAGCCTCGCGATCTTTGCGGTTAGAACCCTTGTTTTTCCACTTCCCGCTCCCGCAAGAATCAGAAGATGACCGTCATCATACTCGACAGCCTCCCTCTGCTCGGGGTTCAGATGAACTTCGATCATTTGGCATCCTTCTTGCTAGTTATTGAGAAGTGTTATCGATTGTTGTCTAATTTGCCTGGCCTGTGAAGAGCTTTCCCCTGCAGAATCCTCCGTGAAAGGGCTGCGATGATGAAACCCGGACCAAAACCATGGCTGGTGCCCGCCTTCACGGGGGCCGCACTGCCGTTGCTCATTCCTGTGGCATTGCCTGCCTGATCCCCTCCCGGGCAGACCAGTGAATAGAACTGAGCGCACTTCTTCCCTTGGTCCGGAACCCCGGGCGGCTGGCCGACCCCTCCAGCCGCCCTTATCCATTTATACAAAATTATCGGCTGCAAGAGACAGCCGTGGATTGGCAAATTTCTTGCTTCGTATTGAATTGTGTTTCAAATTGGCTCTGGTTCCAGAACCTTGGAACAAGGAAAGCCGGTAATCACAAAGGAAAAGGATCCCCTCCCCATTTCCAGAGCAGATTACCGGGGGAAACAGGGCAAGCTGGCGGCCGGTTACCCCTCCGGCCGCCTTTCTTCATACTCCCTCATGATCTGAACCCCGGTGCCGGTGCCGAGAATGGTTGCTCCGGCGGTAATCATGGTCACAGCCTCTTCAAGGGTGCGAATTCCTCCGGAAGCCTTTACCTGCAAATCCGGGCCGACGGTTCTTCTCATCAGGGAAACATCCGAGGCAACCGCTCCGGCAACGGAAAAGCCCGTAGAGGTTTTCACGCACGCAGCCCCGGCCTCCATCGACAGCCTGCAGGCCAGAGCCTTCTCCGGGTCTGTGAGAAGGCATGCTTCGATTATCACCTTCACCGGAACCGCCGCAGCTTTCACCGTATCCTTCAGCAACCGCAGCACCGCCCCGGTGTCGCCGTCCTTCAGATGGCCGATGGGAAGCACCATGTCTATTTCCCCCGCGCCGAGAGACACCGCCCTTTCCGCTTCAAGCGCCGTCGCCGGACCGGCGCCCAGGGGAAAACCGGCGACCGAGCAGACAAAGGGATGCTCTCCCCTGAGCAGCGATACAGCAAGAGACACCCTGCAGGGGTTCACGCATACAGACCTGAACCGGTATTGAGCCGCCTCTCCGCAGAAGCGTTCCACGGTCTTTGCTGTGGCATCGGGTTTCAGAATGGTATGGTCGATGATGCCGGAACGGAAAACCGTAGCTTTCACAGCGTCTTTCTGACAAAAACGAAAACCATCTCACCTTCCCTGACGCTGACCGGAGGCTGGGCATAAGCTCTTCCGTTGACGGTAATGGTCAGGGGCCAGGCTCCCTGGGGTACCCGAAGCCTTGCCATGTGAATTTGAGAGGGAAGGGTAAGCCAGGCCCTGAGATCCGCCCTGTCCGTAACGGCGCCGGCAATGCTCAAAAGCAACCCGACGACCTGCCCCACCGTGGAGTCTCCGCTGGCCTCTTCGGCGATTTCCTCGCCAAGCCGGGCCACACCCGCCTTCACCGCGGTACGGGCCGCGGCCCGCAGCAGATCCCGAACCGCATGGTCTTCAAGATTCTGTCGTGCCACAGCGTCCAGATCCTGCACCAGGAAAAAGGGAACACTCGCACCGTCTGCTGTTACCCCGGCGGTGACGAATCGGCGGGGGAAAGCCGGTATCGCCGGCAGAGAGACATTGAAAACCCGGCTCTCGGTGGTGACGGGATAGCTAACCTCCCGCCGCCGGGCGATGTTTCCCGCTTCAAGAACCACCACTATCTCTCCGAACCCTCCGCCGGGGCCGGTGTTCTCCCACTGAAGACCGGGCCAGCGTTCCTCGTACTCGGACAGCAGGCTTTCAAAACCTGTGGCGGCTGCCAGCCGCATCAAGTCGGTCTTCAGCCTTTCCGGCGGCCCGACGCCGTAATTTCTGGAGTAGTCACCCTCATAGATCTGCAGAGCCCTTCTGTAACTTATCAGCGCGTCGGACAACTCCCCCTCCGCCTCGTACAGCGCGCCCATGAAATAGCGGACAAAGGCGTCGTCAATGTAACGGTTGGGGTTCTCTCCGTAGTCGGTGTTCATCACCCGAAGCTTCTGGTTCACCCTTCGGGCTTCAACCAGCGCGGCTTCGTAGTTTCCCTCGGCGGCAAAGCTCGCGGCCAATCCGTAGTTGATGAAAACCTTCTCGAAATCCGCGCCCCGAAACTCGAGGGCAAGATCGCTGGTAAGCAACGCCGCGGCTTCCTGCTGGAGCAGTACTCCCCTCTGGCTGTCGCTGAGCCTGTCAGCCCTGAGCAGGGCCGCCTGGGCAACCGGGTGTGTTCCCGCGTATCTGGCCAGGTTGCCAAGCTCCATCAGATACAGAAGCCGGTCTTTACCCAGAGAATCGGGAAAAACCTGTCGAAGGCGAACCATTGCCGCATCGGGCTGATCCACATTCAGCATGCTCACCACGGGTCGGATTATACCGGTGTATCCCGCGGCGCATGCCAGCGCCAGAAGCAGCCCTGCGACGACGGAGAGCCTTTTCACCACTCAATGATTTTCTTGATTTCCGTGGAGCCCATCCATGATTTCAGAGCTGTTTCCACATCCACCAGTTCCAGATTGACCTGGTAGTAAACCGCTCTGACACTTCCTTCCTGGTCTTCCACGGAGTTCACTGTACCCAGCATGACGTAATCGGCTCCGACTTCCCTTCCAAACTGCGCGGCACTCTCGGGTGAGGCGAAGATCGATTGCTCGCGCCTCTCCTGACGCACTTCCTCGCGGGATCCCCCCCCGGCGGCTATCAGAACCCTACCGCTGTTGAGAAGCGCTCTTTCGATGTTGCTCATGAACACGCCGGTGTTGATGTGCTCCAGGCTCTGATTCCTGATTCCGCCAACCACGATCACAGGCATGTAGTCTCCGCTCCTGCCTCCGTCTCCCCGGTAGCCCATGTTCAGCCATGCCCCAGCGAGGCACTGGGCAACCATTGAATCCGCAACTATCCTGGAATCGGTGTCGTTCCAGTGACCGCTGAGATCCGTTACGGTTCCGGGATCGGTGCGGGTTACTGTTCTCCCGCCGCAACCGGCCATCAGCGCAGCCAGTGCCGCGAGTATCAGAAGCTTTTTCACGGTGAGACTCCTCTCTCCATCATTGCTCTCCAGGAAGGTCAAGAGCTCCCCGGAAGATCACATTGAAATAACCCATTTCCCGCCCTGTCCCGGAGACAACCGGAACCGGAAGCGGTTTGAAAATAGCGATATAGGGGTTTTCCCCGTAAGGCATGGCCTCCGTCGGGTTTTCAGAAAAGGAGGTGTGGGTAAGCTCCCACATCACCCTTTCTTCAGCGGTGCTGAAGCCGGCAAACATCGCCTGCCTGGAGATGGCTCCCAGAACTTCCCCAAGGCTTGTTTCCATGAGCCTGGCATACAACTGCATTTCACTGTAAGCGTTGAAGGGCTCAATAACGCCATGTTCCAGGGCTGCGGCTATCTCTGCCAGAGTGGGAAGCCTGGCCCCCCGGGAGGAAAGATACCAGGAGGCTCCGTTCCAGGTGAAACCAGCCGCCGGTCTGTCCAGGCTGGCGGCGGATACGGTGTATTCACCGGTCGCGGTGGCCACAAGGGGGGTGAACGCCAGGAAGTGGCCGCTTTCGCTGTACTGGCCCGTTATCACCGAAGCAAGAACCCTGGGATCCCGGCAGTTCTCGCCGAGCCAGGAAAGCACGCTGCGGTAAGCAACCGGCGAAGAGTCGATAAAAAACGGCCCCACCGCTACGGTGTCCCCCTGCAACACAACATCGGTTCCGGGAATGTAGACCATCCCCGGGGGAGCCGCGGGGAGGATGCAATCCCCGCAGAAATTTCCGGAAACATCAACGCCGCATTCCGGACAAACCCAGGCCCAGGCGGCAAACGCAAAGATCACTAGAGCCCCGAGGGCATTCAAGACTTTTCACCTCCCCGTGCGGCCATCCTTCTCCCCAGATACATGAACGGAGTGTCAACCGCGGCCACAATGAACTTTATGACATATGTGGAAACCAGAACATCGATGAACACAGTTTTCTCGAGAACCCCCCAAAAAGCGATTCCGCAGAAGACAACGGAATCGATCAATTGGCTTGCCATGGTGGAAAGGTTGTTGCGAAGCCAGAGAAACCGCCCCCTCGAGAGCTTTTTGAGAAGGTTGAAAGCCCATACATCGTGAAACTGGCTGATAAGATAGGCGGCAAGACTTGCCCCGGCAAGCCGGGGCATGAAACCGAATAGAAGACTCATGGAATCATGCACTTCAATTGCCCAGGGATCCGGGGCGGTGGTGAAAAGCATGGCAACCTGCATAACCGCCGTCATCGCCAGCATGGATACGAAGCCGGCCACCACAGCCTTCCTGGCTTCGGACGGTCCGTAAACCTCGTTGAGCAGATCGGTGGCAAAAAAGATAACGCCAAAAAGAACATTGCCCAGAGTGACCGTAAAGCCGAACAGGGTGGTGAGTTTCATTACCTGCAGATTGCACAGGATGATGACCGCGGCCACCAGCGCGATCAGCCCGGTTCTGCCCCCGAACCGGAAAACCATCAGGGTGGCTGTCAGCGATCCCAGAAGGAACAGGACCCAGATCATCTCATTGGTCATCAGAACTCGGCTCCAAGCGTGATGTAGTGTTCCGGTTTCTGGCTGATCCCACGGAGGTCCGTTCTCCAGGCGGAGTCCCAAAGGAACACAAAAATGCCCAGATTGAACCTGAGGCCGTAACCGAACCCCATCTTCAGGTCATTGAGCCTGAACCCACCGTCGGTTCTTGCTCCGCGAAATGACTTCACATCATCAAAGGCTGCTCCGATATCGGTGAATATGACTCCTCTTCCCCCGGAAAAAGTCATGGGTATCGGCGCGGCAATGTTCAGATGATTCACCACCGGAAAGCGAAGCTCAATGGACCCCAGGGCATACTTGGTTCCATGGAACTGCACGTAGTCATAGCCCCGCAGGAGGTCCGCGTAGCTGGTGTAAAAACCGAACAGGTCCTCGGGCCCCTGAACATCCCCGGTGCTTCTTCTGTGGGGGATCGCGCCGCCCAGAAAATACCTCTGGGGATTCCTGCCGAAGCTTGTCCCACCCGCCAGCCTTGTGGCAAGGGTAACCTGGCCGGATAACCAGGTGTAATTTCTAAGGTCAGCCTGAAGTGTTGTGAACTGGGCGTTGTTGGCAATACCTGGCGCCCAGTCGGCGGAAAACGAAAGCCTGCTTCCGACCCTGGGGCCAACGGCACCCCAGAGAGCATTATCCTGAACCACCCGTGTGTTCAGGGTAAGGATGTTTTCCCTGAGGTCAATATCCGTTGCCCACAGACCTTCCCTGTCCAGCCTGCGGTATCCGGCGCCCAGGGAAACCCTGAGGGACCGGCTGAATGGGTATCTGAGTTCGATGTTGGTGCCGATCTCCGTGTCCCGCACATAGTCCCGTTCACCGGT
>Ga0334885_1002639_pt1 | contig 18051 bp, 11 predicted proteins | sample GraSluR1_MG_8_FD_207233 | JGI IMG/M metagenome (GOLD analysis project Ga0334885, IMG submission 207233) | Sludge microbial communities from methane-producing bioreactor in Wageningen University, Netherlands - Granular Sludge_31_05-R1 | ecosystem: Engineered > Bioreactor > Anaerobic >...
AGTGCTCCAACGGTGATACGTATGCCGCACTTAGTAGCACAGGTATTGAAAGCTGGCGGTAAGTCTCTGGCCGAGATTGAACAGGCAACTTTGTTGCAAACGCATTATCGTATCTTTAAAACACCCCGCCATTGGCTCGATATTGAGAATAATCGGGCAAACACCACCAATAATATCGCCCAATTTTCTTCTATAGATGCCAATCGCTATGATGAGTTTGTAGAACGCGCCAATTTTCTATACCAGCAGTCTTTTGACACATCACCCGAGCAAAACAGTGAAAAATCTTCGGTCTTTGCTTCTTTGAAACATAAAGCAGCATCCGCTGTCTCCACTGGCTCTTTAATGCAGGAAGTCCAGTCGTACTTTTCTGATGACTTCATCCAGCAAGCTTTTTCTTTCTACCCGTTGTTCTACGGCCGCAATCCATATGATGACAATCCCCAATCCTTGCTTCTCCATGCAATCGAACAGCAATGGGGCATTTTGTCGGTGAAGGATGGCTTGAAAACAATCATTGCTGAGATGGTGGAGATATTCAACGATCTCGGCGGTAAAATTGTGTTAAATTCACCGGTTGAGCAAATTACGCTGGAAAAAGGAAAGGCAGTAAGCCTGCGCCTCTCCTCTGGGTTGCCGAAAACATACGATGCCATCATCAGTAACTTAAGTCCTTATGCAACCCAACAATTACTTGATCGATCATCAATGCCTCAAACGCCCAACCGCAGGGTGAGCAGTTCTTTCTTTTTGCTGCACATCGTTCATGACGCCGCTGTCGATCATCTCTCCCTGCATAACATTCTGACTACACATACTTATAAAGACACCATGCAATTATTATTCAGCAAACAGCGGATACCGCAAGACCCATGGTTATACCTATACAATCCTGAAACTGACAATGAATCATTGCGATCCTTACTGGTTCTAACCCCTGTTCCCAACCTGACGGCAGAGATTGATTGGCACAAAGAAGTCTTCCGGTTTCGCAACACCCTCTTGAAAAAAATGGAATCCTACCTGCCCAGTTTTTCCAATCACATCATCTATGAAAAGGCCACCACCCCGCTCCAATTCAGGGAACAATACGAACTGCCGGCTGGCAGTATCCTCTTCCCGCCGGTTAAGGCTGCTTATGACAACCTGTATTATGTCGGCGATAACACCTGGAACGGCCTGGGCATGATCGCCGCCCTCAGTTCGGCGGAGCAGGTTGTGAAAGAAATCGCTGCCCAGAATCCAATCTGAAGCATACAATAGAGAATGGTATAATTTTTTGACTTCCTGCACCAGACAGGGTACGGGATTGTGATTCGATGTTGAAGGAGCGAACGAGCAATGAATGAAGCCATGAACTTCCAGAATATCATCCTCGAACTGCAGAGGTTTTGGGGATCCCACGGATGTATGATCGCCCAACCTTACTACACCCAGGTTGGGGCTGGCACCTATAATCCTGCCACCTATTTGCGGGTTTTGGGACCTGAACCCTGGAATGTCGGCTACGTAGAACCTTCAATTCGCCCCGACGATGGACGCTATGGCGAGAATCCAAACCGCCTCCAGCAGCACTTTCAATTCCAAGTCATCTTAAAACCAGATCCCGGCAATCCGCAAGAATTATATCTTCAGTCATTACTCGCCATTGGCATCGATCCCGCCCATCACGATATCCGATTTGTGGAAGACAATTGGACCTCCCCCGCCTTAGGCGCCTGGGGGTTGGGCTGGGAAGTCTGGCTTGATGGCCAGGAGATCACCCAATTCACTTATTTTCAACAGGCAGGCGGTATTGTACTCGATCCGGTCTCGGTAGAAATTACCTATGGCCTTGAACGCATTGCTATGGTGCTGCAGAATGTCCGTAATTTCCGTGACATCAACTTCAATGACCAGCGCACCTATGGTGACCTGTTCCTGCAGGCTGAAATCGAACACAGCACCTACTACTTTGACACAGCCAATGTAGATCATATCCGAAAATTGTATGACCTGTTTGAAGCCGAAGCAGATGTATGCCTTAAAAAGGGGTTGGTTTTGCCTGCCCATGACAATGTCCTTAAATGCAGTCACACCTTCAACATCCTTGACACGCGCGGTGCCATTGGTGTCACTGAACGGCAACATTTCTTTGGCCGCATGCGCGACCTGTCACGCCGTGTGGCAGAAGCCTATCTGGCGCAGCGTGAAGGTATGGGATTTCCCTGGCTTTCTACTTCACGGCAAGAAAAACACGCCTCGCAAAGCCCGATCAATGACACCCAAACCAGTCAGTCGGCTGATTTCATCCTTGAGATTGGCACCGAAGAATTACCCGCTGAAGACCTGCGCTCTGCCCTGGCGCAAACCCAAACCCTGACTGATGAGATGATGAAAAATGCCCGCCTTGGTTTCTCCTCGCTGAAAGTCGAAGGTACACCTCGCAGGATCGTTGTCCGCATCTATGATTTAGCCGCCCAGCAGGAAGATGAGGAGCTGCTGGTCAAGGGCCCTCCCGCCAAAGTCGCTTTTGACAACGATGGCAAACCCACCAAAGCCGCCATCGGGTTTGCTCGCGGCAAAAATATTCCGATCGAATCACTCGAACCGCAGGAAATAGATGGCGGCGTGTATGCTGTGGCAACCATCCACCAAACCGGCAAACCCGCAGCAGAAGTTCTGCCGCCCCTGCTTGAAACCTTAATTGACAGCATCAAATTCACCAAATCCATGCGCTGGAACGCCAGCAACAAGGCTTTTTCGAGGCCGGTGCGCTGGCTGCTTTGCCTGCACGGTACCCAAGTCATCCCCTGTTCTTTTGCGGGCTGCCAATCAGCCCGCAGCACCCGTGGATTGCGTTTTAGTGAAAACGAATACCAGCAAGTAGCCAGTATAGAAGAGTATGATTCCTTTGTCCGGGAACAGGGCATCATTTTAGATCCTGCCAAACGCAAAGAAACCATCCGGCAGCAAGTAGCAGTCCTGCTCGACTCCCTTGATGCTTTGCCGGAAATCGACAATGCTTTGCTTGAGGAAGTCACCAACCTGGTGGAAAAACCCACCGCCTTCATCGGCAGATTTGAAGAAGCCTCCCTGGCACTCCCGCCTGAGGTATTAATCTCAGTGATGAAGAAACACCAACGCTATTTCCCGGTGAAAGACGGCAACAAACGCCTTATGAATGCCTTCATCGCTGTTCGTAACGGCAGTGATGAAAACATCGCCTCCGTGGTCGATGGCAATGAACAGGTCGTTCGTGCGCGCTTTGCTGATGCCGCCTTCTTCATTACAGAGGACTGTAAGGAATCGCTGGAATCCTACTTGCCTGCACTCGAAAAGTTAACCTTCCAGCTCAAGTTAGGCTCCATGCTTGATAAAACCCGCCGCATCGAATCGATCGCCGAAACCCTGATTGCACATATTCCTGGGGCTGAGACGCATAGAGAGGTCATTCAAAGAGCTTCTCACCTTTGTAAAGCTGACCTGGTAACCCAGATGGTGATTGAAATGACTTCGCTGCAAGGCATCATGGGCCGCTATTACGCCCTTCATTCGGGCGAAACACAAGAGGTGGCAACTGCCATTTACGAGCACTACCTGCCAACCAGTCAGGGTGGCGACGTTGCAGCAAGTATTGCTGGCAAAGTGATTGGCCTGGCTGACAAGCTGGATTCGCTGGTGGGGTTGTTTGCCGCAGGCCTGGCCCCCACTGGCACCAAAGACCCCTTCGCCTTGCGCCGCTCTGCTATCACCCTGATCCAGACCTTGATCGAAACTGACACATCGCTGGATTTGAGCAAAGCCATTGACATTGCAGCCAGCAGGCAACCGATCGAAGTAACCGCCGAAGTCAAAGAACAGGTAACTGCTTTTATTGCAGGACGTTTGAAGAACTACCTGCTTGAGGCCGGCATCCGTTACGATGTTGTGGACGCCATCCTTGCCGCCCAGACCAATGATCCGGCTGGCGCCTATCAATCTTGCCTGGCCTTGGGCCGCTGGACATCTCATGACAACTGGCAAGAAATCCTGCCCGCCTATTCCCGCTGTGTGCGCATCACCCGTGGTATCGGCGAAGTGTACAATCTGGATGAAAACAGGTTGGCAGAAGCAGCAGAACACCAACTATTTGCCGCTCTACAGCAGGCTGAAAAGGTTGTTGCCGAACAACCCACCGTCGATGGCTTTTTTACCGCCCTTCTGGCAATGGTTCCCCACATCAACCAGTTTTTCGACAGCGTGCTGGTGATGGACGAAGACATGACTGTCCGCAGTAACCGGCTTGCCTTATTGCAGCACATCAGCCAGCTGACTGAAAACATCATGGTCCTTTCTTATATGGAGGGTTTTTAAGAGATTTTCTGTTTATGGGGCAATTCGATTACAATCTAAATGTACCATTCACCCAAGGGAGCCAACCGAGTAGATGAGCACCGTTGATGAGATCAAAGATCGACTGAACATTGTCGATGTCATATCTGAGAATGTCAAATTACGGCGTTCTGGTTCTTCCTATTCCGGCTTCTGCCCGTTCCACGATAACAAACGCACCCCGGCTCTGGCAGTCTTCGCTGAAACCGGCACCTGGCATTGTTTTGGCTGCGGCGAAGGCGGTGATGTATTCTCCTACCTGATGAAGCGTGAAGGCTGGGATTTTCGTGAAACCCTCGAATACCTCGCCAAGCGCACCGGTGTGCAACTGGAAGCCCCCAGCCCCCAGCAAAAAGAGCAGCAGGAAGTGTATGCCAACCAGCGAGATCTGCTGGAAGCAGCGGTTTTGTACTTCCAACATGCTTTGTTGAACACCAATGAGGGTGCCCAGGCAAAGGCTTACCTCACCGACCGCGGCGTGTCTGACCAATCCATTCAACAATTCGGCCTGGGTTTTGCCCCTGATGCCTGGGACGGCCTTATGACCCACTTCAAGAACCAGGGATACGATCTGGAGACCTTGCAGGAAGTCGGGTTGGTGACCTACAACCAGGACCGCGGCAGCCATTATGATCGTTTCCGCAACCGCCTCATGTTTCCCATTCGCGATGCCCGCGGCAGAATGACCGGCTTTGGCGCCCGCACGCTTGACCCGGAGGGCATCCCCAAGTATCTGAATTCACCGCAAACTGACTTATTCAACAAAGGCAATCTCCTGTACGGCCTCGACCTTGCGCGCCGCGCCATCCGCGAAAAAGACCAGGTTGTGATCGTGGAAGGTTACCTGGATGTCATTGTTCCTTTCCAGGCAGGATTTGAAAATATCGTCTCCCCCATGGGAACAGCCCTCAGCCCGCATCATCTGCGCATACTGAAAAATATGACCCAGAATATCGTGCTTGCCCTTGACCCGGATGCCGCTGGAGAAAAAGCCACCATGCGCGGTCTGGATGTCGCCCGTGAAACCCTCGACCATGAACAGGAAATGGTCTTTGATGCACGTGGATTATTGCGTTATGAAGCCCGTCTGCAAGCCGATATCCGCGTGGTGCAGCTGCCAGAAGGGCTTGACCCGGACGAAATCATCCTGCGCAACCCTGAAGAGTGGCAGCAGTTGATTGACAAAGCCAGGCCGATTGTCATCCATGTGATGGAAACGCTGGCAAGCGAACAGGACATCACAGATCCAAAAATTAAAGGAAAAATCGCCGCCCAGGTGCTGCCGCTCATCGAAGATGTCGCCAACCCGGTTGAACGCGAAGATTACCGCCAGCGCCTCGCGCGATTATTGCAGGTGGATGAACGTTCCCTGATCTCAACTGCCCCGCCAACCCAAAGCCGCACACGTTGGTCACGACGGCAACCTTCACCCTCGCAAGTGGTGGCTTCCAAACAAGAACTCCCCCAAAAAGACGGCACACTACCTAATCAACTGGAGAAGCACAGCCTGCAGTTGTTGCTGCGTAACCCCGAAGCATTGATTCAATTGGATCGCTGGCTGCAAACCCATCACCTCCCACGCCTTTCGCCCGATGATTTCCACGAGATCATTCATCAACGTATCGCCGATCTGATCCAACGGTCGTTGGTGCAGGACGAAATAGAACCCGACCTCTTTATCGAGAATGAATTGGAAGAAGACGAAGTGCTGCAGCCTGTTGTCGCAGCCATGATGGTTGAGTTCAGCCTTGGTGAACCCTCACCACGGCAACTTCTGACCAATCTGATCAGAACCTTCACCCGTTTACGCATGTACTACAGCACCCAATACCTGAATCAACTCAAATTCTTGATGCAAGAGGTAGAAAATACCGAAAATTATAAGGATTTTCAGCAGACACTGTTGCAAGAAACGGTAAAAAAGAGTCGTCTTGACAAAGCTTTTCGCGAAAATATCATCATCTAATCCGGTGTAGTGTGGTATAGTATTAGCATTGTCTGCAACAATAATTCTTTCAACACCCTGTTCCGAGGGTATATTCCTGTTGACATAGTTCTGGGAGAAGACCGTGGTAGAAATGGACCCTGATTCCAACTCATTTGATTTACCTGATGAGGAAGAAGATGAAACCGAAGAGGATGACTCCTTAGAAACCGAAGAGGATGATTCAGACGACAGCAATGATAATCCCATTGATATACTAAACCGTGCACAGGTAAGCCGTATGGGGGTGTCTGACGACCCGGTGCGGCTATATCTGCGCGAAATTGGTTTGATCCCCCTGCTGAGCGCCGAGAGTGAATTCCAGCTTTCGGCACAGTTCGCGGTTGGAAAAAAAATTGACGAATGGAAAGTCAATCACCAATCGCAAAAAGAACATGTAAACCGCGATTTTTTTGTCCAACAGATCAATAATTTGGTTGAGCAGCTCACATTGTTTCAAGAAACCGTTGCAGAGTTGGGTGATCAGATACCGGCAGAACCGGTAGATATTACCCAGGTTGTTGAAGAAGCACAGGCATTGCGCGAAGGTTGGACGCAGGAAGCAGGCTCATACCTGCGCGATTACTATGCTGAATATATTTGGAACCGGATCGATGGCGAAGATGAGCGCCTCGACGCCATCATCAACAGCCTGTACCAGACATATTTGCTGCTCTATACTCTGCCTGTGAAAACTTCCAGCGCGGTAAAACGTACACTGATTAAGAAAAAACCTCTCGAAGTGGATGAGCTCATCAACACGCTGCCAAAATCGATAGATGATCTCGCTCTCGAGGTCGACATACTACTCACGCTACGCGAAGATGCCAGCAACATCATCATCCGTTCCAATCTGCGCCTGGTAGTCAGCATCGCCAAACGTTACACTGGCCGTGGAATCAGCTTTCTCGATCTCATCCAGGAAGGCAATATAGGCCTTCTTCGCGCAGTTGACAAGTTCGACCCAACCCGCGGTTTCAAGTTCAGCACCTATGCCACCTGGTGGATTCGCCAATCCATCAGCCGTCATATCGCCGAACAAGCCCGCACCATCCGCATTCCGGTCCACCTGTTCGAAGCCATCACCCGTTTAATGCGTGTCCAGCGAAAATTGATTCAGGATTTGGGCAGAGAACCCTCATTCGAAGAACTGGCGGTGAATTCAGATTTGATGGTGGAGGAAGATATTCAACGCATTAATGACGCCACCGAAAAAGGTGAGAAAGTCACCGATCCTGCCTTGCTGCAGCGCTGGCAGGCTGCCAGTATTAAAGTGCAGCGTATCCTGCAATCGGCTGATGATACTATCTCACTCGACCGGCCGGTCGGTGATGAGGAAAACAACGAACTGGGCGATTTCATTGAAGATGACGATGCCCTCGAACCCATGGATGCTGCCGCCAAAGAGATCCTCAAGGAACAGGTGCAGGCAGCCCTGTCAGTTTTGTCAGATCGCGAGCGTCAGGTGCTCGAACTTCGTTTCGGCTTGATCGACGGCAAAGACCACACCCTTGAGGAAGTCAGCCGTTACTTCAATGTAACCCGTGAGCGCATCCGCCAGATTGAAGCCAAAGCACTACGCAAGTTGCGCCACCCAACCCGCAGCCATCACTTGCGCGAATACATGTGAGCTCGACTGTTGGTATTGTAATAGTCGCCACTCATTTTGTACAATCAAACCAACAATAAAAAAGGTAGGATCTATGAAAACAACAAACATCTTACTTAGCCTCTTACTATCTCTCAGCCTGGCCCTGTCTGGTTGCAACCTTCTTGGGCAATTAACCCCGCAGGAACCTTCACCTCAACCACCAACCCAGACAGAGGCTGCTACAGAGGAACTGATTCCATTGGTCACCTACACACCTACGGATGAGCCGGAAGATACCCCAACAGAAACCCCGGTAGCCGCCACCGAAATTCCACCTTTGGTTGAGGAGGCGCCAATTTCCATTGAAAACTACCAGCATTTGGCGGTCGTCGAGCAGGTCCCCAGCGAGAATCCCGAAGAGATTGCCTGGGCAGATTCCCCCGATGAACCACTCTCGGTGATCACAGGACACCAGATCATCACCTACGACCAGGCCACCTTGGAAGAATTATTAGCCAGCACACTGCCCGAAGAGATGATGGTCTACGAGATCAGCCCGTTCGGAAATTTCATTGCTGTTACCAACGACATGATGACCGTTCAGATCCTGGATGCGCGCACACTTGACCTGCACATCGTCATTGACCCGCAAACACCGATCAACAATGTCCACTTCTCACCCGATGAGACCAGAGTGTTGATCTCCTCGATGGACGAATGGGCAGCGATTGAGGCGGACATCGATACGGGCGCCATTCTACAGACCTATCGCGGATTTGAAACAGCAGCCCCTGTGTACGATGTCGTCTACAGCCACTACACCGATGATATCGTGTGGATTGCACGCGGCACTGCCCAGGTGCAAAATCGTACCAGTCAGGCCATGTCAGCCATATTCGGCCACGAAGATTGGATCAGTTCATTCTCCATTGACCCCGCGCGCCAATTTTTGGCCATCGGCACCGCCAAAACCACCGAATCTGGCTATGAACCGGGTATTCAGCTGTGGGATCTCAATACCGGCAGCCAGGGACGCTTCATCGCAAGCACCAACCTGCCGAATGCACTCTTCTTTGCCAACGATGGCAGTGTGTTACTCGGCACTGACGGCGCTAACCTTAATGTGTGGGATCCTGACAACGGGCAACTACTGCAGAGCTTCAGCGGGCATCTCGAATCCATCTACCGCGCAGTGCTCTCTCCTGACGGCGGATCGGTTTTGACTGTATCCTTTGACGAGCAAATGATCCTGTGGCAGCTGCGCCCTTAACCGTCAGATAAAAAGCACATGTTTCATCAAAAAAGCTTCCACGGTCGCTAAATAATCTTCGATGGTTTCAGCCTTGCGAAAGCCATGCCCTTCACCTTCATACACCTTGTAGATATGTGGCACATGATTCGCCCTTAAAGCCTGGACAATCGCATCCGACTGGATGGGCGGAACCACCTTATCTTCGTCTCCCTGGAAAACCGCTATCGGGTCTTTGATGCCATCGACATGATAGAGCGGTGACCAGGCCCGGTATTTTTCAGCGTCTTGCGGTAATGTGCCTACTAATGTGTCGGTGTAATGTAATTCGAACTTGTGGGTATCCTGCACCAGGGTGAAAAGATCACTGACGCCGTATTTGCAAACGCCTGCTGCAAAGATACCGGGATGATGGGCGAGTGTATTCAACACCGTATACCCCCCGGCACTGCCGCCCATAATTACCAGTTTCTTCTCATCCGCTAATTTTTGATTTACGAGCGCTTTTACACAACCCAGCACATCCTCAACATCAACCGCCCCCCATCTGCCCAACAGCGCGCGGCGGTAACTGCGTCCAAAGCCGGTACTGCCGCGGTAATTCAACTCCACCCAGGCGTACCCGCGTGAAGTAAAGTAGGAAGCCATTTCTGGAAAACGATTGTATTGCTGGCTGGTAGGGCCGCCATGAATCTGCACAATAGCAGGAGGCAGTCCATCACAGGTAAAATCGGGATTGGTCGGAGGGTAATATAACGCATTTACAGTCAAGCCGTCACCGCCCTGCCAGGTTAGCGATTTAGGCGCTGAATAGTAATTCGCTGCGATCATCTCGGGGCTGGATCGCCGAATGATCCTCTGCTGCATGTCTTGAACACCCACTATGCGGTCAGAGATATGCGGGCTTGATGCGATAAAAACCATCTCGGCAGTATCGGGTGACATTGTGAGTTGGTGCAGATAACTATATGGACTTGCTTCAATTTGCTGACGTTTTCCGGTTGCAACATTAACCTGCCACAATGTGCAGTTGCCATCGGTCATAGCAATGTAACAAAGATCTTCACCATTCGGATGCCAGGCAATCGCATGGTTTCCCTGCGCCCAGGCTGGTTTTGTAATCACCAGTCCGTCCTCACAAACCACGATGGTCATATCATCAGTTTGCAGGTCATAGACAACCAGCGATTCCCATTCACCATCTTCGATAACAAAAGCCAGCTGGCTGCCATCGGGAGAGAAAGCGGGTTCGGCCACGGCTGTCCCCTCGTCACCGGCGATAATGCGTTTTTCGACCAGATGAGGTTGTTGGCTTTCCAAACCGCCCACCCTGCCCAATACCAGGCGTGTCCCCTCCCAGGGCATGTTGGGGTGGTCCCATTCGATCCAGGCAACATGCCCTCCGCCTGGCTGCCAGCAAGGTTGCATATAAAAATCTGCCCCCTGCGCCAATTTTTGCGGCCATTGCCTGCCATCACTATCAACGATCCCCAACAGGTCTGTACTGCCATCAGAATACACAAAAACCACCCAGTTTCCATCGCACGAGATGGCGGGGCTGGCGGTATGGCCGAACCCTGGTGCAATCGGTCGCGGAAGGCCGCTTTTGAAATCCTTGCGGTAGAGGACACCGTTTTTGTCACAGAAAATGACAAAATTGCCCGCAGCAGAAAATTCACCACCGCCGTAGCCAACGGTTCCGCGTACATTTTCATCGAACGTGATTTGCTGGGTTGCCTGTCCTTCCATCTGACGGAATAACCGCGTTGACCCGGATTCACTTTCTGCCCAGATCAACGAGCCATCACCCGCCCACTGCACGTCTGAAAGACGGATAGATGCCCCCAACAGGCGCGCTGAAATGGGGCTTTCCCACAAGCCATAGGGTTTGTTATTCTTTTGTTTCTGCATAGTCAAGCTCACTTGCCTTGTCGATACTGCTACAGCTCTTTCGGACGCCAAATTTCACGCAGCTGCCCGATTTGTTCATCTTCATCGATGTCTTCCCAGGATTGGATCCCCAACTTGATCAAAGCCACAGAAGCTGTGGGCAGTGAATCAATTTCGCCAGTCAGCGTCTGTAGAAACGCTTCCAGGGATGGATTATGACCCACTACCATCACTTTTTTATAGGAATCAGGCAGATCCGCCAGCACATCGAAGAAATCTTCAATTTCTGCACCATAGAATTCATCGACAAATTCGACCAATTCTTCTTCAATGCCCAACTCATTCGCCAGGATTTCGATCGTCTCACGGGCGCGCACCGCAGGCGAAGAAAGCACAAATTCAGGAATCAGATCCTCTTCTTTCAGTACCTGGGCGATCCTCAGCATGTCCTTCCCACCCCGCTTTTTTAGCGGCCGTTGAAAATCCGACAATGAAGAATCTTTCCAACTGGATTTAGCATGGCGCATCAATAAAAGCGTTTTCATCCTATGACTCCTATCTTGTATCTGGTTTACACTTATGTTACCAGAAAATGATTACACTCGGATAATGCGGTTTTCCAATCTGCTTTGTTCTGCCGCAAACACCAATGCATGCGAAGCGAGTGTTTCCTCCGGACCCGATAGGATATGGTTGCGATCACCGGTCAACAACGCTTCCGTGAAAGCATTCATCAAACCATAATCACCACCACCGTGACCTTCAATGCCAAGATTACCGCCGCTCTCAGGTTCAATGGTCTTGCGGGTATCGCTGAGGAAATCGTACAATTCCACCGTTTCTCCATTCCCGACAATCTGGCCGCGCGTGCCAAACAGGCGCGAGGAGCGATGTTCCATCGGTGTAAATGCCATCATACTGAAAGTGGCCGTCTGCCCGCCGTCAAATGCCATGTTAACTACCTGATGGTCAACCACATCATTATCACAATAATAAACGCAGCGGCCGTAAGGGCCTTCGCGCAATGCCTCTGTCACCCCTTCAGTCGTGAGGTCTTCAGTAATGATATTCACCAGCCAGCCCGTGTAGCCGCGTTGAACAAAGCCATCCAGGTATATGCGTTTGGCGGAATAGGGGCATCGCTGCTCAACCTCAATCGGGCAATCCAGGCAGCGTTTGGCAGCACCTCTCGGCGCCTGGTCAGGTTTAAAGTGGCTGAGTGTGCCGAACGATGAGAGCTGCTCACACTTTGCCTCCATGATGTAATGGATCCAGTCAAGATCATGGCAGGATTTCGCCAGCAACATGAAGGAGGATTCTTGTGAGTTACGCCAGTTGCCGCGTACAAAGGAATGCGCCATATGCCAGAAACCGACTGGTTCAACCAGGTCTACACTCACCAAGTCACCAATAGCTCCCTCAGCAAGCAGCTGTTTTACCAACCGGGTGAATTGTGTGTAGCGCATCACATGTCCGACAGCAAAGGGTATATCCGCCTGCTTAACTGCCTCAATGATATGTTCACAGGCTTCCAGCGTTGGCGCCAGTGGTTTTTCGAGCAGCATGCCGTAGCCCAACTCAGCAAACGCTACTGCCGGTGCTTCATGCATGGCATCCTGTGTGGCAATGATGATGGCATCCGCAAATTTGGCAGCGTCCGCCATTTCACGCCAATCTAGAAACACCTGTGCATCGGGAATGGAAAACTCATCTGCTATGCGTTCACGGTGGAAATCACGCGGCTCCGCTACCCCCACCACTTGCATCCGCTCTGGATGCATTTTTGCATATTGGGCATAGCCATAACCACGCCCACCAGCTCCGGCAATGATCACTTGAATCGGTTTCATTCTGTCGCCTTTTTTCCCAATCAATATTTCTGAATTATAGTCCATTCAGGCGTTTACAATTGCAACAGAAAATTTCTTTTTCATCTTCAGCCTTGCTATAATAACATTATGAAATCTTCCAATTTTTTGCGTGAAACCTTGCTTAAGAGAACAACCTCAGGCAGTTTTTATACAAAACTCACCGGCAGCAAAGTGCAATGCTTTGCCTGCGCCCATGAATGCACCATCAAATCGGGGCAATTCGGTGTCTGCCATCTGCGATTCAACCAGGAAGGTACACTGCAAGTGCCGCACGGTTATGTCGCCGGCATGGGACTCGATCCGATCGAAAAAAAGCCATTCTTCCATTTTTCGCCCGGTGCCCTTACCATGAGCTTTGGCATGGTCGGCTGCAATTTCCATTGCTCCTTCTGTCAGAATTGGGTCAGCGCGCAGAGCCTGAACGATCCAACTGTTTCTTTTCCTACGCAGTACCTGACCCCGATCACATCAGAAGAGGTCGGACATGCGGCGAAACACAACCACGCATCGGTGGTGGTGTCAACCTACAACGAACCATTCATCACCATGGAGTGGGCGGTTGAAATCTTCCAGAAAGCCCATGAGGAAGGTATGCAAACCGCCATGGTGTCCAATGGCTTCGGCACGCAACAAGCCATAGAAAAACTCTCCCCCCATCTTGATGCGTTAAAAATTGACCTCAAGTCCTTCAGTGACAACCGCTACCGGGAATTGGGCGGAAGGCTGCAACCTGTGTTAGATACCATCGGCTGGGCGCACGAAGCCGGTCTATGGGTCGAGGTAGTCACACTGCTCATCCCTGAATGGAATGACAGCAAAGAAGAAATTTGGAACTTGACCCGCTTCCTTGCAGGCGTATCAAGAGACATCCCCTGGCATGTCACTTCTTTTCACCCTGATTACCACATGCAAGACCGCAACCGCACCAACGCATCATCACTCAGTCTGGCTGCTGAACTCGGACAGGAAGCCGGCCTGCACTATGTTTATGCTGGCAATCTGCCCGGCAGGGTCGGTTCTCTCGAAAACACATACTGCCCCCACTGTCAGAAAGAACTGATCACCCGCTGTGGATTCTTTATCAGCCACAACCGTATCACCGCACAAGGAGCCTGTCCTGCCTGTAAGACACCTATTGCCGGATATTTCCCGCCTGAACGCCAAAATCGCGCCTTTAATCATTCATTTTTAGTATAATCACAGCATCCAAACCACCGAAACACAGGAGAACTAACCATGGATGGCATATTCGTCTTTTTTCTCTGTACCGGCATTTTTCTTGTCGCCGTAATACTCGTAATGATCCGCTCCTCCATCAAAGTACTGATGCAATATGAACGCGGAGTTGTATTCCAACTGGGTAAATTTAAAACCATGAAAGAACCGGGACTGGTATTTCTTGTTCCGATCCTCCAAAAAATGGAAGTGGTCGATATGCGCATAAAAACAGCCGAGGTCCCCCGCCAGGAAGCCATGACCAAGGACAATATCTCGGTGCTGGTCAATGCTGTGGTGTATTTCAAGGTTGTTGATCCCAAGGCTGTCATCGTCAATATCCAGGATTATGCCTATGCCATCCGCCAGTATACCCAGGCAGCTTTGCGTGATGTCATCGGCAACCAGGAAATGGATTTTGTCCTGACCGAACGTGAAGCCATTGCCACTGACATCCGTGCCATTGTGGAAAGTGAAACCAGCGAATGGGGCCTGGATGTTGAATCGATCAAAATCCAGGAGATCGAACTACCCGCCGAAATGAAACGTGCCATGGCAAAACAAGCGGAAGCTGAGCGCGAACGCCGCGCCATGATCATCGCCTCTGAAGGAGAATTGAAAGCCGCAGACAACCTGAACAGAGCCGCCGAGATCCTGGCCGCCAATCCCGGCGCCCTGCATCTGCGCACCTTGCAGACCATCCGCGACATCGCGACCGATCCTTCTGAAAAGATCGTTCTCTTCATGCCCAACAATTTCGGCGAGGCCATCGCAAAAGTAATCAAAGAATAGTGCCATGATCCAGCTTGATAACAAATACCGTTATCTGCAAATAGCCTTCAACTACGATGCCGCCATGGTACGACGGATCTTACCGGTGATCCCATACGGAGACAATATTTTCATTGAGGCTGGTACTCCCTATCTCAAAAGAGAAGGATTGGCAGGCATCCGCCTGATTCGAACCTTATGGCGGGGGATCATTATCGCTGACATGAAGGTAGCTGACGGCGCAGAAGCAGAAGTGAGGATGGTAAAAGCAGCCGGGGCCAGCGGCCTCACCTGCCTTGGCTCCTCGCCTGTCGCCACGCTGAAGTTGTTCATCGATACCTGCCAGCAGGAGCAAATGCTCTCCATGATCGATATGATCGGCGTGGATGATCCATTGGATGTGATGCGCCCGCTGCAGACACCGCCCGATGTGGTCGTCCTGCACCGCGGTCGTGACGAAGAAGAAACCCGTGAACGCATGCGCGGCTATCGCCATATCAATCGCATTCACAGCAAGTTCTCCTCACTGATCTCAGTGGCAGGTGGGGTGGATGTCAAAGAGGCGCGCAGTGCCATTTTCAATGGCGCCAACATCGTGGTCGCCAACCTGGTGCGGCCTGAAGATAGCTGGAAAGGCATCTCCACCGGTGAAGATGTCAGAAAGACAGCCCAGGCTTTTTTGGACACTATGGCTTAAGTTGTGGAAAATAAACAACCCCCGCATCCATTGATGAGGGGGTTAATTTGCTTTAGGAAGCCCCAGCAACAATATTTCTGCCAGCAGCTGGGTGTTTACATTGGCTTCCAGCATGGCAAGATGTTCCTGCAACCCTGTCAACTGCTCGCGGGTTGATTGCACATCCATCCAGGCAGCCACTTCATCGATGGCCGGCAGATAATCGACATGAATGATGCGCGCATCATCACCTTCGATGAGCCGTACCAGCACATCTCGCCAGAAGGTAAACCACACCTGCCCGGCACTGATTAATAGCTCACGCTCATAACGGAAATTTTTCTCCGCATATTGCATACGATCCACCCGGTCCATGGCCAACAATGCCAGCAGATCATCCAACCATTTCTTGCGGCGCTGGGCGCGTTCCGGTTCTCCCATCAGCGAAAGCGCAAAGCCGACCCGCCCGCCCGATACACTGGCAAATAGTTGTGCTTCTTCTTCACTCACCGGGAGCGTGTCCAGAAAATATACCGCCAGAGCATCCGTTTCCATCGTGCGCAGCCGCAATATCTCACAACGTGAGGCGATTGTTGACAGCAAACTGTCCACGGAATCAGCTGTCATCAGCAAAATCACCCGCGTGGGAGCTTCTTCCAGCGTTTTCAGCAGGGCATTTTGCGCATTATGCGTAGCCAGGTGAAAATTCAACAACAGAGCAATCCGATAAGGGGCTTCAATTGGTGTTAACGACAAAGTCCGCTGTAATTCGCGGATTTGCTCAACCTTGATACTTTGCGAATCTTCCAGGCATTGCACCACCGTCATGTCAGGATGTTGCATGCGCTCCATCTGGGTGCAGATGCGGCAGGTGCCGCATGGCTGTTGGTTTTGATCAACTGCCTGACAGTTCAAAGCCTGCGCAAAACGCACCGCCAAAGTGCGCCTGCCGATGCCCTCTGGCCCGCAAAACAAATATGCATGCCGTACCTGGCCGGTCTGGATGTGTTGATGCAGCATCCTGACCGCCCAATCATGCCCTACAATCTGCCAACCCTGCTTAATTTCTTGCACCTCATCCATACCTTTTATTCTACTTGAAATCTGGCATGCCAGCGATCCTATTTTCTGCCAATTGACCAATCATAGCCCGCCGGGTAGAATCAACCCTGACAACACGAAAGGCAAATGATTCAGTATGGATGTATTACACAACCTCAATCAACAACAACAACAGGCCGTCACCGCTCCTGAGGGTCAGATCTTAGTGCTCGCCGGACCGGGTTCCGGAAAAACCCGTGTCCTCACCCGACGCATCGCTTACCTCGTGCAATATATGGGCGTTTCGCCATTCCATATCATGGCTGTTACCTTCACTAACAAAGCAGCGCGCGAGATGAAAAGCCGTGTAGAAACCATGATTGGCGAATCCATCCACGGTATGTGGCTGGGCACCTTTCATGCCAATTGCGCCCGCATCTTGCGCCGTGAAGCCGCGCACCTGCCAATCAGCAACAATTACATCATCTTTGATGCTGACGATCAGGTAGGCATCATTAAGAACATCATCAAAGAGGAAAAACTCAATGACAAGCAATACCGCCCGTATGATGTGCAGGCGGCTATCTCAAACGCCAAGAACAACCTGATCACTGCGGAAGAGATGATAGTCGAAACCCAGCGTGACCGCATCGTACAGCGTATCTACCGCAAATACCAGGCGACCTTGGAAAGCAACAATGCTGTCGATTTTGATGATCTGCTCTTTTGGGCGGTGCGCCTGTTTGAAGAATACCCCGCTGTTCGTGAAGCCTATTCCCGCCAGTTTCGGCATGTGCTGGTGGACGAGTTTCAGGACACCAACCTGGTGCAATACACCCTGTTGAAACATCTCAGCAGTTTCCATAACAACCTGTTCGTGGTCGGAGATGAGGATCAGTCCATCTACCGCTGGCGCGGCGCTGATTACCGCAACGTGCTTCGTTTCACCGACGATTATCCTAAAGCCACCAAGATTTTACTGGAAGAGAATTACCGCTCAACCCAGCTGATTCTGGACGCCGCCACCTCTGTCATTGATGAAAATCTTCACCGTACCCACAAACAGCTGCAGGCAGCCCGCAATCTGCAAGGCCCCAAGATCATCCTGCATACTGCCTATGACGACCGTGATGAAGGTATCTTTGTTGTCGATACCATTCACAGGCTCCTTGACCGGGGCAAGGCAGCCGGTTCTGATTTCGCGGTCATGTACCGCACCAATGCCCAGTCCCGCCTGATCGAAGAAGCCTTCTTGAAAGCTGGCATTGACTACCGCCTGGTAGGCGCGCAGCGCTTCTATGGCCGGCGCGAGATCAAAGACCTGATCGCCTATCTGCGTCTGGTGCACAACCCGGATGACGCCGTCAGCTTCAACCGCATCATCAATGTGCCCAAACGCGGTATCGGTGA
>Ga0334885_1002651_pt1 | contig 18004 bp, 14 predicted proteins | sample GraSluR1_MG_8_FD_207233 | JGI IMG/M metagenome (GOLD analysis project Ga0334885, IMG submission 207233) | Sludge microbial communities from methane-producing bioreactor in Wageningen University, Netherlands - Granular Sludge_31_05-R1 | ecosystem: Engineered > Bioreactor > Anaerobic >...
AACTGATTAATTCTTAGGTTCTAAACATAATTTACAGAACGCTCTATATGAGACAAGGCCTGAATCCTACACGTGTGGATGCAGAAGGAACCCCTTGCTGAGAGGCTGAACGACATTAAAGTGAGCTTCCTGTATTGCCGCTGAAGCCCGGACACCCCTTATATTATTCAGTTGAACCGGTAGTTCGTATTAATTACTGCTCACCTGTCGCGAACATAAAGCGAGTAGATAAAAGGGTCGCTGAAACAAGGGTTGGAGCAGGCCGGCCGACATGGAGGTCGGCCGCCGTCGAAAGCTCCGGATGAGCTTATCGAAAGGGGAGTCTGAGCGGAGACCCGAAGTTGAAGCGCCACCCTTTTGCACGCAGCGATCGTGAGCAAAGGTGGCAGTAATTAATTAAACAAGCAGCGGCTCACTCCCACCCATTGCGAGGCTGCCCTGGTGTCAGAGTCGGTTGAATAACCAGCAAGCCCGGCTGAGCTAATTGCACAACCGGGCTTTATTGATAAAATCAAACCAGTATTAAATGGCTCTTATCTTTATTCGTTGACGATTTTATCCTGCTTTTGCCAGCGAGACCAGGCTGGAGAGTCGATATTCTCGCCCCTGGCGTATGCGCTGCTTCCGACAGCGGCGAGATGAGGCTTCTTTTCCTGCTGAACCGCCCTGAACCCGGTTGCTATAACAGTAACCCTGACATGATCCTGGCAATTTTCATCGATTACCGCACCGAAAATAATGTTGGCATCGGGATCAGCATACTCAGATACGATTTCAGCCGCTTCGTTAACTTCATAGAGACCAAGGTCGCTGCCACCGGTGACATTAATTAATATACCTCTTGCTCCCTGAATTGAAGTCTCAAGTAAAGGACTATTAGTTGCTGCCTTGGCAGCCTCTACTGTCCTGTTTTCACCACTACTTTGCCCTACACCCATCAGAGCGGGGCCTGTTTCCGACATAATAGTACGCACATCGGCAAAATCAAGGTTAATCAAGCCGGGGACAGCAATCAGATCTGATATACCCTGGACGCCCTGCCTGAGGACATCATCGGCAACCCTGAATGCTTCCAAAATAGGAGTTTTCTTTTCAACAATCTGTAACAGGCGATCATTCGGAATAGTAATCAGGGTATCCACCTTTTCTTTAAGGCAGCTAATACCTTCCTCTGACTTCTGCATACGTTTTCTGCCTTCAAAAGCAAACGGTTTTGTTACCACCCCTACAGTGAGGGCTCCCAGTTTATGGGCAATTTCAGCTATAACCGGCGCTGCACCTGTTCCTGTTCCGCCGCCCATTCCGGCTGTAACAAAAACCATGTCCGATCCTTTAAGCATTGCTTCAACTTCTTCGCGGCTTTCTTCAGCAGCCTTTTTACCGATATCCGGGTTTGCTCCGGCTCCAAGACCTTTAGTCAGTTGTTCACCAATCTGAAGCTTGGTTGGGGCATTAGCCAGGTATAATGCCTGGGCATCTGTATTAACAGCGCAGAATTCAACACCCTGTAAGCCTGAAGCAATCATCCTGTTTACAGCATTGCTTCCTCCTCCGCCGATTCCAACAACTTTTATTGAAGCATATTGTTCCATTTCAATATCAAACTCGATCATTAGTAAACACCTCCTGGTAATGGTTAACTCTCTTAGTCTACGATATCAGACATCCAGTCTTTAATCCGCTGCCATAATCCCGGTCCGCGTTTTTTAACAAGTTTAGTGCGTTCATTGACATACATCCGGGGCTGGTAGCGTTGAACATAATAGAGCAACCCGATCACTGTCGAATAGGTAGGACTCTGAATTCCTGATACATCAAAATCAGCCAGGCGAACTTGATCGCTTTCAAAAAACTCGCCGGCTACTTCGGTTATGCCCTTCATAGAAGAAACTCCTCCGCGCAAAACCGCTCCTGCCGGGGGTAGGTGGGACCAACCCATTTTAATCATTTCTTCCTTGGCTATTTGAAAAATCTCCTGTATCCTCGGCTCGATAAAAGCGGTGAGCTCTCTTTCCGACACCAGCCTGAGCTCATTGCTGCCTACAGACTTAACCTCGATTTTTGGTTCACTTTCAGCATATGATTGAATGGCAGCCGCATGTTCCCGTTTTAATTCCTCCGCAGCCTGATGGTTAATTCTCAAACCGGCCGCTAAATCGGTAGTAATGTGATCTCCTCCGACAGGAATTACAGCAAGTTTTTGCAGCTTTCCATGTTGGAACAGCGCTATTTCGGTGGTACCGCATCCGATGTCAATCAGAAAAACCCCGAGATCGCGCTCATCAGGCGTTAAGGACACCTCGGCATTGGCCAACGCCTGTAAAACCAAACCACTGATATTAATACCGGCACGATTAATGCACCGCAATAGATTGTGCAGTGAAGTAATAAGGCTAGTCACAACCAGGGCATCAACTTCAAGGCGAACTCCCAGCATTCCCAGGGGATCTCTAATCCCGTCAAAACCGTCGACAATGTATTCACGGGGGATGATGTCTACAATTTCGCGATCCATGGGTAGAGCAACAACTTTAGCTGCCTGCATGACCCTTTCAAGGTCTTCTTCCCTGATTTCCCGATCCTCTGAGGTAACTGCAACAACACCACGATTGGTAACCAGATCGATGTTCAGCCCTTTCAACCCAACATATGCCGACTCTATTTTCGTGCCGGCCATACGTTCGGCTTCTTCAACAGCTGAGAGAATAGACTCTACCGTTTTCTCAAGATCGACAATGATACCCTTACGTACACCATCGGAAGGGCTCAAACCTAAACCGATAATGTTAACAGTACCGTCGGGACGGGGTTCGCCAAGCCCAACCCTAACCTCAGCTGTACCTACATCTATGCCAACTATATAGTTCTTCTTGTTCACTTATTTACCCCCTTACCCTTCCCAACCTGGTGCATTGTTACTAAATTATTCAACACATATCAACAATTTCCTTTTTTTTTCTATGGTTCCACCTCCTTATCAGAAATCATTGTGCTACCTGAAGCTACCAGCCTCTTTCCGGATCGAACATCGAGCCGGACTAAAGCATCTCTGTCAATGTAGGGGATGCTTTCACTAACCAGCAGCAGTTTTGTATCCATATTTTTACCGTCGCCAAGCCATATTTGCCAGCCATCAGCCGTATTGATCACAAGATTATAGCGGTCAGAAAAATCCATGGTTTCTATATCAAGTAATTCAGGACCCGGCCAGTTTGCAAAAAGATTGCTCAGGGTTTCTCTTCTGAAGGGGCATTCCAATGGTTCACCGGGTATTAACAAAGTATCACTTATACCGGTAATCACAGGAAAACCACCGGTAATTTTCCCAGTAAACGCAAAACATACTGCATCCCTGTCTATCATCCAGTAGCCGTCCGCCGACATCAGATAAGCAGCGAGAGTCCGTTCGGTAACGGCAAGCACCAGCGAATCGGGGAGGTTCCTTTCAAGCTTCACCTCTTTTATTTCCGGATAGTCATGCATAATACGCTCGGCTATCTTTTTTTCATTGAGTAAAATCATACTCATTCCTTCTTCTAAACCACTTGAATTAATAACCGCCTGGGCTGTTAAATCCTTTGCTCCTTCAACAGTAATATCGGAAACCCGGAAGAAAGCCTCGCCATATTTAAGCAAGATAATCAAGCCGACCAGAACAACCAGTTTTATAAACATATTTAACAATTTTTTCCATCCTGGCTTTCTTTTTTTGTTATTAACCAGTTCAAGGTGATCGTTTTTCCTGGCCATATTTAGCTCTCCTCCCCGATAATTTTTACTTCAGGATGAAGCTCATAACCATACTTTTCTTTTACTAGCGTCTGGACTGACTTAATAATTGCCAGGATATCAGCTGCAGTTGCCGAACCTTTGTTAACAATAAAATTAGCATGCTGGGTTGATACTTCAGCTCCTCCGATGCACAACCCTTTAGCGCCTGCTTCTTCTATAATACGGCCGGCCGGTTTATCTGGCAGATTACGGAATACACTTCCACAACTGGGCAAATGGGGATGTCGACGCAGGCGTTCATTTATATAGGTTTCCATTTGTCTCTTGATTTTTTCCGGATCGCCTGCTTTTAGTTCCAGGCTTACTTCGATCGAAACTCCTTTTCCGATCAGGTTACTGGTGCGGTAACCAAATGTCAGCTCGCTTTTTTTAAGAATATTAATCTCACCCTGATCAGAAACCAGCCTGACCGTCTTAACCCTGTCACCGATATAACCACCGAACGCACCGGCATTCATTATTACCGCTCCACCCAGTGATCCCGGAATTCCGACAGCAAACTCCAGTCCGGTTAAATTCAGGTCGAGAGCTGATTTGGATAACAGGGTCATCGGGGTTCCTGCCCCGGCAATTAAAACGGTCCCGGATTGCTTAACATAACAAAACGGCTGCCCGATATTTATAACCAGCCCCCTGATACCTCCATCAAGAACAAGCAGGTTACTGCCATTGCCGATAACATAATATTGCACCCCATACTCGCGGCAGGTTGATAATATTTCGACCAGTTCTTCTGTATCTGCAGGGCTGACATAATAATCTGCCGGTCCGCCAACCTGCCAGGTTGTGTGCAGTGACATCGGTTCATTTACTTTAAGGGTAGAATTTATGTTTTCCTGTAACTTTTTTTTAAAACTCATGATGCCACCTCCCGGAGAACAGAATACATTTTGACTGCCGCATCAGGCATGCCCATATCCCTGCTATTTGCTGCCATCTTTTTTAACTTCTCCGGATTATCGATTATTTCATTAACCACTTCGGCCAGGTGTAAATGATCAAATTCTTTTTCCTCAATAAGTATTGCAGCTGCCCTTTCCGAAAGTAGCCTGGCGTTATAGTACTGGTGATTGTTAACCACATTTGGTGATGGAACCAGGATAGCCGGAATACCAAGGGCAGTTATTTCAGCCAGCGTAGTAGCCCCGCTCCTGGTTAAAACCAGGTCGGCAACTGCCAGCGCCAGCGGCATATCTTCAAGGTATGAAAATAGCTTTACCTGCCCGGGCATTTCACCGATAGTTTTTTTCACATCCTCGTAATAAATATCCCCGGTAACATAGATTATTGTCAGCTTTTCGGGAAAGAGGCGCTGTTTCAGGTATTCAGTTACTACCTCGTTCAGTTTTTGCGCTCCCCTGCTGCCACCATAAATCAGCATCACTCTATTACCAGGCTTTATTCCAAATTTACCTGCTCCCTGATCACGGCTGATATTTATTACTTCACCGGCCCGCGGATTACCGGTAAAAACAATTTTTCGGCGACATCTCATTCTGGATGCAGTTTCAGCAAATGATATACATACCTTCCTGACAAAGGGCGCCATAATACGGTTGGTCAGGCCGGGCAACGCATTCTGCTCATGCAGAACCACAGGGTACCTCTTACATACGCCCGAGATAATCAACGGTGCTGCTACATACCCTCCTGTACCCAATATTACGTTCGGCTTAAAATCATTAATGATCCGGTTTGTTTGCCTGATTCCGCTGAAAAGATCCCTGATTGTTCGTCCCAATCCACGCAGGTTCCGCTGGAATCCGCTGGCCGGTATGGTGAGCAGTTTGTAACCGGCGGAAGGAACTATTTTGCTCTCCAAGCCCCTTGCGCTGCCGACAAAAAGAATTTCAGATTCACTATCGTGCTTCTGAACATGGCGCGCCAGAGCCAAGGCCGGGTAAATGTGGCCTCCTGTTCCTCCTCCTCCGATTAATATTCTCATCTGCTTAGCTCCTTTAAGCTGTTTTTCTATCCTGTCCATGCCGGGAAACATTCAATAAAATACCTACTGATATAAGGGTAAAGAACACAGAACTTCCACCGGCACTGATCAACGGTAAATTTATACCTGTTACGGGAATCGAACTTGTGACCACGGCAATATTAACCAGCACCTGGAGGATTATCGTAAAAGTTATACCTGCTGCCAGCAAGCTGCCGAAGAGATCCGGCGCTTTCATGGCAATCTGAAATCCCCGCCAGGCAAAAACCAGGTAAAGTAATAAGATTGCCGCAGCCCCGATAAATCCCAGTTCTTCTCCTATAACAGCAAAAATGAAATCATTTTGTGGCTCAGGCAGGTAAAACAGCTTCTGTCTTCCCCGACCTAACCCACTGCCAAATATATGGCCACTACCCAGGGCATAAAGCGACTGGATAACCTGGTAGCCGGTATCACTGGGGTCAGCCCAGGGATCGAGAAAAATGAAAAGCCTCTTCAAACGATACTCTTCCCTGGCCATCAGGTAAATCAGGGGCGGTATACCTATGACTGAAAGGCTGGCCGCCCTTAAAACCGGTACTCCGGCAATAAAAACAATGATCACTGCGCCCATCAAAACGATTAAGGAAGTGCCAAAGTCGGGCTGTATGGAAATCATCAACAACGCTGCCGCAGCGATGCCCAGGGGCAGGATAGTTGCTGTCCAGATATTCTTTAGATTAATCCTGCGGCTGCTCATATATGCTGCGGTGAAAATAATAAAAGCCAGTTTACTAAATTCAGAAGGCTGAAGCACCACCGGCCCAAAAGCAAGCCATCTTTTAGCTTCAGTCCCCAGATCCGTACCCACTCCGGTAAAGATTAATCCCAGCAGGACAAAGTTAACAACCAGGATAAGAAGCGACATTTTTTTTAGCTTAAGATAGTGAATCCTGGAAAATAGGTACAATCCGAACAAACCAAGGACAATCCACATAGCCTGCCTTTTTAGGAAATAATAGGAATCACCGCTTCTTTCTTCGGCCAGGACAAAACTGGCGCTGAAAATCATCACCAGCCCGATCGCAAGCAGCAGAAGCGTGGTCAGCAGCAAAACCTTATCAAAATCCCGGCGATTGCCCTGTGCGGCCATCTTATTTATCTCCCTCCGCACCTGTTAAATGATTACCGGATAAAACCAGCATTTTAAAATAATTACCACGTTCTTCGTAATCTTTGAACATGTCCCAGCTGGCACAGGCCGGTGAAAGGAGAACGAGATCTCCTTTTTCTGCAACCGCCCTGGCTTTTTCCACTGCCTGGACCAGGTTATCAACCAGCTGGTACTGATTAAATCCTTCTTTTTCTACGGCAGAAGCAAGCTGATCTTTCGTTTCTCCAAGCAAAATCAGTTCCTTGGCATTTGCTTTAATTACCTCGGCCAGTTTGCCGAAATCAGATTTCTTATCCTTACCGCCCGCTATTAAAATGATGGAACGTCCCGGAAAAGATTGTAATGCCCTGATGGTTGCTCCCGGGTTGGTTCCTTTCGAGTCGTTAATGTAATCAACTCCATCTAGCTCAACTACATGTTCAAGGCGATGTTCAAGGGCCTTGAAACTACGCAGAGCTCTACCTATGGCAGCTGAATCAGCCCCTGCTGCCCAGGCTGCTGCTGTTGCTGCCAGGACATTATCCAGATTGTGATTACCGGGAAGAGTCAGTTCTGAAACAGGACAAACCTTTGCCGGGGAGAATCCGTGGTTGTAGATGACAATCCATCCATCTTCCAACCCGGCTCCCCGCTTCACCGGGACACTGTCGAACCAAACCGTGGTTGCCCTGGTCTTGTCGCGGAGCGAAGCAATAGCGGTATCGCCTGCATTAAGGACTAAATAATCACCGCTACCCTGATTTTCTGTAATACGGCTTTTTGCTTCAAAATATTTTTCAATACTGCCGTGATAATCAAGATGGTCCTCGGCAAAATTGAGAAACAGAGCAACAAATGGTCTGAAATGTTTTATGTTATCTAGCTGAAAGCTGCTCAACTCGGCCACGATAAAACCCTGTGCACTGAACTTTCCGGCCAGTTCACAAAGAGGATTTCCGATATTGCCCGCCGAGACAACCGGCGCAAAACCGGCTTCACTTAACATGGCCGCTATTAGAGCAGTTGTAGTAGTTTTACCATTTGTTCCTGTAACCCCGATAATAGGCGCTTTGATAAAATTGTAAGCGAGTTCAACCTCAGATATTACCGGTATACCCAAAAGTTCAGCTTTTTCCAACATAGTAATTCCGGGAGGGACTCCCGGACTTTTAACAATTAGTGAGAGTTCCGGAGTTACCAGATCGGGAGAGTTGTTACCGGCTATTGCTTTTACATTGGTTAAACTCTCAAGTTTAGAAAGCTCCGCTTCCAGTTCGGATGATTGCTTTTTATCGGTCACGGTTATCTCGGCAGCACCGCAAGATGACAACAGCTCAGCTGCGGCCACTCCACTGCGGGCCATACCGATTACCATCACTTTTTTACCCTTGATTAAATCAATCATCGCGAACCTCCGGTTATAATAAACAGCTTCCTGCAACTAAATAATTTTTCAGCTAAACCTAGCGATAAGCCAGTACTCCAAGGAAAGCAAATACTGCTGCAGCCCCCCAGAATGCCAGGACAACTTTCCATTCTGTCCAGCCTTTCAACTCAAAATGATGATGCAGCGGAGCCATCAGGAGCACTCTTTTCCCGGTTAGTTGAAAGCTGGCAACCTGGGCAATTACTGAGAGGGTCTCAACTACATAAATTCCCCCTATTATGATCAGAAAGAGCTCACTTTTGGTTAAAACCGCCAGGGCAGCCAGGGCTCCACCTAACCCGATAGATCCAACGTCACCCATAAACAGCCGGGCCGGGTGACGATTGAAAACAAGGAAACCCAGTGTTGCCCCAACCAGGGCGGTACATATAATCATCACCGCTGTTTGTTCATTAATAAAACCAATGTAGAAAAATGCAATTAGCACAACTATTGTAATTCCTGCTGCAAGCCCATCTACACCATCTGTCAGGTTTACAGCATTAGTAGCGGCAATGACCACCAGGAATAGAAAAACAGGGTAGAAGAAACCCAGGTTTATTGTTATATCCAGAAATGGTAGAACAACCAACGGGTCATAGAACCCAAGCAGGTGAAGCAAAAGAGCAAAAACAGCGGCAATCAGCAGCTGTCCAGCCAGTTTTGATCGGGCCCGAAGGCCAAGCGACTGTTTGCCGACTATTTTTCGGTAGTCATCAATGAAGCCGATTAATCCGCAGCCCAGCATTACCAGAAGGACTAACCAGGCAACGGGTGATAAACCTGTAAAAATTATAAGGGAAACCGCAGCCGCCAGTAGAAATATTACACCGCCCATAGTAGGGGTCCCGGCTTTTCCGGAATGGGCTTTCGGTCCGTCTTCACGTATTTGCTGGCCATATTGAAGCTTGTTCATCCTATTTATATAGGCAGGATAGGCAAGGATAGTCAAAAGAAGTGCTATGACTAAAGACAATGCTATTTTCAGCATCCCGGATAAGCCCCCTTACTATATTTTTACAAGCTCCTGAACAATATTCTCCATTTTCATACCGCGTGATCCTTTAACCAGAACAAAATAGCCTTTTTGCAGCGACAGGGACGCTATTGCGGTTAAAGCTTCCTTGTGATCGCTGCATTTACTAACACTCACACCACGCCTTGCTGCTTCATCTGCGGCCAGCGCTGCCAGCTGCCCCACACTGACCAGGTGTTTAATAGAGCAATCGGCCGCGAAGCGGCCGATTGATGTGTGTGCTTCGCGAGCGGCGAATCCAAGCTCGAGCATGTCACCGAGTACAGCGACCGTTTTGTCACCACCCAGCCCGGCCAGGACTTTAAAAGCAGCCCTAACCGAATCGGGATTGGCATTGTAGGTGTCGTTAATAACACCTATTCCTGCGCTGTTATACAAAACCTGGAGCCTACCTTCAGTAGTTTCACTTTTCATAAGCCCTTCCTGCATCTGTTTCAGGTCAAGCCCCAGGATATATCCGACGGTAAGAGCCGCCAGGGCATTGCTGGCCGACTCCCGTCCAGGGAGGGGTGTTTCAAACAACCCCTCTCTTTTATCTGGAAAACGCACCCGGAAAAAGCAGTTTTCTCCCCGTTGAGACAAGCTGAAGCCTTTTATATCGCCCTGGTTGAAGCCGTAATAGAATGCCTTTCCCGGGTAACGTCTCCCAAGCTTTAGGAGGCGGGGATCATCGCCGTTTAAAACAGCTACCCCGCCTGAGCCGAGGTTATCAAGTAATTCTCCTTTCGCTTTTGCAATTGCATCAATTGAGCCAAGCAGTTCTATGTGTGCCTCACCGATATTGGTTATTACCCCAATTGTCGGCCTGGCAATTTCACACAAAGTAGTTATTTCTCCCGGTGCGCTCATGCCCATTTCCAGGACAAGGGCCCGGTGGTCACTCTCAAGTTCCATTATGGTTAACGGCAACCCGATTTCATTATTCAGATTACCCTTTGTCTTCAAAGTCTTGTATTTGGCCGACAGTATTCCGGCTGTAAAGTCTTTGGTTGTTGTTTTACCACTGCTTCCGGTAATACCGATAACGGGCAAATTAAACTCATCGCGATAAGTGGAAGCTAATTTCTGCAGAGCAATAAGTGAATCAGTAACCCCGATTAACAGAAAATCAGCAGGGATAGATTCATCCCTGACCGCATCCATTTCATAAAATGCAGCAGCAGAACCTGCCTGGGCAGCCATTGCAACATAGAGGTGGCCGTCAGTTTTTTCTCCCCTGAAAGGAATAAACAGGTCTCCTGCTTCAACCCGGCGCGAATCGATTGCGATGCCGGTAATCTCCTGTTCAGGATTGCCCTGCAGCAACCTTCCGTTGCTAAACCTGATTATCTCCCTACCCGTTAATTTCATCAGGTTCTCCTTGCTGTTCTTCATCCTCTTCAGATAGTTCTGAAGGTGCAACCAATAGATAGTTCAGTGATTCTTCCATTATTGTTTTAAACAGCGGGGCACTGGTGTATGAACCGAAACGCGGGCCCCTGCTGACACTGTCTACTGCTACATAAAGCACAATACGCGGATCCTCAATTGGCGCAAAGCCTACAAAAGAGTAAATGAAGTCGGAACTGCTGTATGCTCCACTATCATCCAGCTTTTCAGCTGTTCCGGTTTTTCCTGCAGCCCTGTAACCCTCAAGCTGAGCTGTTGAGCCGGTTCCTTCCAAGATTACACTTTCCATCAGGTCTATAACTTGTTCAGCTGTATCAGCCGAAATAACCTGCCTGACCATCTGAGGTTCCTGCTCAAAGACAATCTCTCCATCTGAATCTTGTATATGATCGACAAGGTAAGGTCTGTATAGATATCCTCCGTTTGCTATCGCAGTAATTGCCATCGCTTGCTGAAGAGGGGTTACCGAAATCCCCTGGCCAAAAGCAGTGGTGGCGAGTTCCAGCGGCCCTACATCATCCGTAGAAAATACCATCCCGGAACTTTCTCCGGGATAATCGATGCTGGTTACAGAACCGAAACCGAAAGCATGAATATATTCAAATAACTTTTCCGCTCCAATGCGATTGCCCAGTTCAATAAAGGCCGGGTTACAGGAAGCCCCCACGGAGTCATGAAAAGTAATATCTCCATGTCCACCCCGGTCAACAGTCCAGCAGTTAATCCTGTGGCCGTTTACTGTGACATACCCGGGACAATAATAGTGTTCCTCAGGGTTAAAAAGCCCTTCTTCTATCACAGCCGCCAGGGTAATAATTTTAAAAGTGGAACCGGGTTCAAATGAAGATGTAACCGGGGAAAGATCCCACAGGTTAGAATCATAATCTTCGTAATTTAACAATTCATAAGATGGCCTGCCAGCCGCCGCTAAAAGAGCCCCCGTTTTCGGATCAACCGCTACAGCAAGGGCTTGCTTTGGCGCCGCCTCCTCCATAATTTGATCGAGTTCCTTTTCAACAATGTGTTGGATTGTTTCATCAATAGTAAGGTAAAGATCACGACTCTGTTCAGGGAGAACAGTCCGGTTAAAATCATGGGGAACCTGACGTCCCCAGGCATCAGCGGGAAAATACAAATTACTTTCGCTACCGCCCAGGTAATCATCGTAGTATACTTCTATACCGGACCAGCCCTGATCCATACCGACAAAACCAAGCAATTGAGAAGCCAGGTCCCCACCTGGATAATCTCTTTTTTCTTCGTTAAAGAATATAATCCCCGGAATGTTCATCTCACGAATCGCCTCAGAAATTTCAGGCTCAACCTTTCTTTTTATATATACTGCACTGCGTTCCAGTGTAATTATCTCAAGAATACTTTGTTTATCCATATCCAGTACCGGAGCCAGCGCCTCTGCTACCATTTGTGGGTCTTCTATTTGCGGCGGGATTGCAGCTACCGTATGCACCAGCTTATTCCCGGCCAATAATCTGCCCTGATGATCGTAAATTGATCCTCTTCCGGTGCTAACCGGGGCAACATGATTCCATTGCTCCCAGGCCTGTTCATACAGCTCATCAGCCCTGGCAATCTGAATCCAGGCCAGCCTTCCGATCAAGGAAAAGGTCAAAATAATAGTAATTATAAATCCAGCAATTAATCTTAACCTGACCGTTTTGCGGCTTACCGCGAATTCAGACATATAATTCACTCTCCCAGACGGTTATCCAAATCCCTGCCTGCAGTGATAATCCTCAACTGCTCAAGCTCCGGGTCTATCATTCCCAGTTCGTCTCTGGCGATCTGATCGATGCGGCCAACGGAGCTCAAGCGGGCGACTTCAAGCTCAAGCTGCCTCGATGTATCCTGTATGGCTGCTAATTCAGACCTGACCGAGCTTAAGCGGTAGTTTGCGATTACCAGTGAAGAATACTGGGCCACCACTACCAGGCTGAGTAAAAAACATAAAGCTATAACAAACAAGAGCTTGACTTTTTTTGCCCTGCGTCCCGGCTCAGGTCTAACAGCTACCCCTTTTGATAAGTGCGATGGTGGCGATATCACCCTGCCGGACAACGACAATTGTCTTGCCTGCTGCATACGAAACACCTGCTTTCTTTATACTGTTTCTTTTCGTTCGGCCACCCTGAGCCGGGCACTGCGGGCCCGCGAGTTCGACTGTACTTCTTCCTCAGAGGGCATAACAGCTTTTCCTGTTATCACTTTCAGTTTTGCTTCAATATCGCAAACACATGGTCTGTCCGGTGGACAGATGCAACCTCTGGCCTGTTCACGATAAAATCTTTTTATCAACCGATCTTCCAGAGAATGATAAGAGATTACACATAACCTGCCTCCTGGCTTTAAAGCGTTGACAGCAATAGGCAGAACCCCTTCTATATTTTCCAGTTCTCCATTTACGGCAAGCCTCAGGGCTTGAAAAACTTTTCGTGCGGGATGTCCACCGTGCCTTCGAAAACGAGCAGGTATGGCCTCCTTCACTATATCCGCCAGTTGATCACTTTCTTTTATCGGCCCCTGCTGTTCACGATAACTGACTATCCGACCGGCAATTCTTCTGGACCATCGTTCTTCCCCGTAACGGAAAAAGATGTCTGTCAGCTCTTCAGCACTGTAATCATTAACAATTTCCCTTGCTGTCAAAGAACTGTTACGATCCATGCGCATATCCAGTGCTCCACTCCCGTGCATCGAAAATCCCCTGTCCGGATCCATTAACTGCAATGTTGAAGCACCCAGATCAATAAGCAAACCTTCTACCTTATCTATTCCTATTTCTGTAAGTACATCTTCAATACCGGTATAACTATTTTGAATTAAGGTAACTTTATTTTCAAAGAGCTTTAATCTTTTTGAGGCCCTTTCCAGAGCCTGGCGATCCCAATCCAAGCCAAATAGTCTTCCCTTACCTTTTAGGCGACGGCAAATTGCTTCGGCATGACCGCCATCTCCCAGTGTGCAATCTATATAAGTTCCTTCTTCATCCCAGATCAAATATTTTAGTACCTCTTCTACCATTACCGGCAGGTGCAGCTCAACCATTGTAAACCACCGCTTTACAGGTCAAAATCAACCAGTTTTTCTGCCAACTCTTCATAACTGTCATCAGCTTTACCAAAATATTCTCTCCATGAAGTTTCATTCCATATTTCAACCCGGTCAGCCACACCGATAATCATTACCTCTTTTTCAATGTTGGCATATTCCCTCAGGTACTGCGGAACAAGAATTCTTCCCTGCTTATCTGCTTCTACCTCCATCGCACCTGAAAAGAAGAACCGGTTAAAAGCACGGGCATCACTCTTGGTAAAAGGTTGCTGGCTCAGTTTTTTCTCCAGGCGTTCCCATTCAGCAGCAGGGTATACAAAAAGACAGTGATCAAGTCCCCTGGTGATAACAAACCTTTCACCAAGACCATCACGTAAACGCGATGGCATAATCACTCTTCCCTTTGCATCCAAACTATGCTGAAATTCGCCTGTGAACATATGTTCGCCTCCATGTGGGGCAATTACAACCACTTTTCACCACTTTACACCACTTTCCTCTATATTTCAACCCCTTTTTATATTTTCCTGCCTATTTTTTAAAGAAAATTAAAAAATAGAGGAAATTTATCGTACAATTCCTCTTTGTATTTACATATTTTTACTTTTTATGGGCGTATATCGATTTCTGCCACCTTTGTTAAAAAACCCACATGCTGAGTGCTTCACTCATGATCGTTACGCACCTGATTGCAGCGCTTCACCTGCAGGCCTGCGCCAGGGCAGCCTCGCAATGGATGGGAGTGAGCTTCCTGTTATTAAATTAATTACTGCCGCCTTTGCTCACGATCGCTGCGTGCAAAAGGGTGGCGCTTCAACTTCGGGTCTCCGCTCAGGCTCCCCTTACGATAGGAAGTGTGGTTCTTCGTTTGGAACCTGCTTGCTGAGTGCTTCACTCATGATCGTTGCGCGCCTGATTGCGGCGCTTCACCTGCAGGCCTGCGCCAGGGCAACCTCGCAATGAGCTCCTCCTAAGCTCTTGCTCGGCTTCAGACCTCCATGTCTGAAGTCCCGCTCCGGCCTTTGCTTCAGCGGCAATACAGGCAGCTCACTTTAATGTCGTTCAGCCACTCAGCAAGGGGTTCCTTCTGCATTCACACACGAAGATTTCATACTAAGTTTCAACTGTAGTATTCTATCAATATTTTCATCCCCTGAAAAAGTAAGTCCACAGTTGCTGCCGGTAACCTTGGGCGAACATAAAGCGAGCGCCGGCAGGTGCCGGTGAAGTGAGGCCATGAGCAGACCGGCCGACACGGAGGTCGGCCGCTGAGTGCTGAGCCACGGACGGCGAATCACGAAGAGAGTCCAGGCGAGGGGCAGAAACTAAACCGCGGCAATGACGCGCAGAGCGACCCGTGAGCAGAGGTTACTGCAGCAACCCAGGCAATCCTGCGGATCAAAATATTATAGTAAACCAACAGGGCTCCAGGTGCTGACTGTAACCTTAAGCGAACATAGTTTATTAGGGTAACGGAAATTATCCGTTCTGTGTGCAATAAGGAGAATAAAGTAAATTATGTTTAGCGGAGGTAACTGATAAAAGCTGAAGCAACCAGGAAATAAATCAGCAGCCCGGTAAAATCTTTTATTGTGGTAACAAAGGGGCCGGCAGTAATAGCCGGGTCGATATTAAGCTTGTTTAAAACAAGCGGAACCAGTGTTCCTATCAGAGTGGCAAAACTTATTGTAATAAGCATAGATGTTCCAACCACAAGACCAAGATAAACATTCCCCTGCCAGATATAGGCGACAACAGACATCAATAACCCACAGAAAAAACCCATGGTCAGGCCAACCCTGATCTCCCGAAAGAAATAGTCCCATACTTCCGATTGTTCAATTTCTCCGGTTGCCAAGCCACGAACAAATATTGTCGAAGACTGAGTGCCTACGTTTCCACCCATACCCATAATTACAGGTATAAAAGCGGCAAGCATCACTATTGCTTCAAGTGTGCTTTCATAAACACTGATTACACTGCCGGATAAAACACCACCAAACATGGTAACAAACAACCAGGGCAACCTGAGGCGAACAACTTTACTAACAGGGGCTTTGGTCAAGTCCATTCCTACTACTTCTTTTGCGCCGGCCATGTGGTAAATATCCTCGGTCGCCTCCTGCTCCATAACATCAATAACATCATCAAAAGTAATGATGCCTAGCAGGTGTTCCTCTTCATCGACTACTGGCAGGGCAAGCAGATCATATTTTGATACAACCCTGGCAGCTTCTTCCTGGTCCATATCGGCATTAACACTAATAATATTGCGCCGCATGATATTCTTCAGGATAGTCCCTTCCGAGGCTGCGATCAAATCACGCAGGGAAAGCACTCCGATTAACCGCCCCTCATCATCAACCACATAGACATAGTATATAGTTTCTGCTTCAGGCGCAATTTCTCTCAACCTGGCAATTGCGTCTTCCACGGGAATATCATCAGGCAGAGAAATAAATTCCGTGGTCATAATACCCCCGGCACTCTCTTCGGGGTATTTTAAAAGATCACCAAAATCGAGTAATTCTTCTTCATCAATGATCTTCATCATCTGACTTGCTTCTTCAGGGGATAATATACCAATAAGGTCGGCAGCATCATCGGAAGGCATGCTACTGAGGAGGGCTTTTGCCTTTTCCAAATCTAATTCTTTTAGTATTTCAGCTTGCTCAAAATCCTCCAGCTCCTGAAAAATGAGGGAAGCATCAGCATCCTGAAGCTTATGGATCAACTCTACCTTTTGTTCAAGTTCAAGCTCATTCAGGAGATCAACCAGGTCACTTGGATGAGTACCTGCTTTTAGTTTACTGCTAATCAACAGGTTAGCACTCTCAACAACCAATAATTACACCCCCTGAGTTAATATACTTCTTTTATTTTATACCTGTAAAGTCAATCACTACAAGAATTACCAGCCTGGATATAAAAACATTTTTCACTAAATATTTAAGTTGTAACAGAAAAATAACAAATAGAAAACCCCGCCATGCCGTGGGCCGTTGTTTTGAACTGTTCCCCCGAAAGGTGGGTACCTACTCAACTGTTTTACAGGTCCTCTTTACAAAGGCTGCTGCGCCGCAGCTGAAGTCCGGGTTCCCATATGATAAGTGTTAGCTCAAAACTTTATCGGGTATCACGAACACAGCAGGGTATTTATCATTCACTAACTTTTTCCATTTAGATCATAGCACAAATTATCTTGAGTCGCAAGAATTTCTTTGATGCAAACCGCCCTCAAAGCCCAGTTAAACAAGTAATCTCCAGGTTCATAAGCGTACATTAATAAACCACCAAAAAGTGGCGCTTCACCTGCAGGCCTGCGCCAGGGCAGCCTCGCAATGAGCTCCTCCTAAGCTCTTGCTCGGCTTCAGACCTCCATGTCTGAAGTCCCGCTCCGGCCTTTGCTTCAGCGGCAATACAGGCAGCTCACTTTAATGTCGTTCAGCCTCTCAGCAAGGGGTTCCTTCTGCATCCACACACGTAGGTTTCCGACCTTGTTTCAGCGATCCTTTTATCTACTCGCTTTGTGTTCGCGACAGGTGAGCAGTAATTAACACGAACTGTAGGTTCAATTTATTTGTATGGTTTACCAACACAAGATTTTGAAACCCTGAAAAAGCTAGTAATTAGTTGCTGCCGGTAACCTTAAGCGAACATAAAGCGAGCGCAGGCAGGTGCCGGTGAAGTGAAGCCGTGAGCAGACCGGCCGACACGGAGGTCGGCCGCTGAGTGCTGAGCCACGGATGGCGAATCACGAAGAAAGTCCAGGCGAAGGGCTGAAACTGAACCGCGGCAATGACGCGCAGAGCGACCCGTGAGCCAGAGGTTACTGCAGAAACTTAAGCAACCCTGCGGATCAAAATATTATAGCAAACCAACAGGGCTCCAGGTGCTGCCTGTAACCTTGGGCGAACATAAAGCGAGCGCAGGCAGGTGCCGGTGAAGTGAAGCCGTGAGCAGACCGGCCGACACGGAGGTCGGCCGCTGAGTGCTGAGCCACGGATGGCGAATCACGAAGAGAGTCAAAGCGAGGGGTTGAAACTGAGCCGTTGCAATGACGCGCAGAGCGACCCGTGAGCAAAGGTTACTGCAGCAACTCAAAGAACCCGCTTGCTGAGTGCTTCACTCATGATCGTTGCGCGCCTGATTGCAACGCTTCACCTGCAGGCCTGCGCCAGGGCAACCTCGCAATGAGCTCCTCCTAAGCTCTTG
>Ga0334885_1002653_pt1 | contig 17995 bp, 15 predicted proteins | sample GraSluR1_MG_8_FD_207233 | JGI IMG/M metagenome (GOLD analysis project Ga0334885, IMG submission 207233) | Sludge microbial communities from methane-producing bioreactor in Wageningen University, Netherlands - Granular Sludge_31_05-R1 | ecosystem: Engineered > Bioreactor > Anaerobic >...
ATCCAATTAAGCCCGAGAATATTTAACTGAAAACTGTAAACTAAAAACTGATAACAGTCTTTATATACTAACTACCAACGACTAACGACTAAATAAGTATTTTGTATTGTCAATAATTTAAGACAAATTACCATAAGGTAAATTCGTCATGGGAATAAATTCCCCTGAAACCCCTTAAATTTTTTATAATTTCTGTTAATATAAATTATAGTAGATAAGCTAGGCTTATCCACTACTGACAAGCAAATCAGGTAATCGCGGATTGCTGTTTGCAGTCTGAGGAAAGTCCGAGCTCCATAGGGCAGAGCGCTGGGTAACACCCAGTGGGGGTGACCCCGGGAAAGTGCTACAGAAAATAAACAGCCGTTCCGGCAATGGTGAAAAGGCAGGGTAAGAGCCTACCAGTTATTGGGTGACCAATAAGCTTAGTAAACCCCGCTTGGAGCAAGATCAAGAAGGAAACAAGTAGTGGCCCGCTATCAGTTTCCGGGTAGATCGCTTGAGATATAAGGTAACTTATATTCCAGATAGATGATTACCACATTATGTTTTTCTATTTTTGAGAAACATAATGACAGAACTCGGCTTATGATTTGCTTGTCAGAAAGAGACATACCGCTTTAGGTGTATGTCTCTTTCTTAATTTTAAGAACAATAAAAACTTCATTAATTGAAATAACCCTTTAATTATTAATTATAAGCAAATCTGCATATCCCTGGTGGAAACCTCATAGAAAACTTTTTCCTATCACTATTTTACCTATTTTTTCAAAATATTTTAAAAAATATTTTGAAAAAAAGAGGATTTTTTTATTTGAATGTAGTATACTATATTCAAGTGGAGGAAAGTGGAGGAAAGTGGCAAAATGATGTTTCTGGGACAACATGAACATTCACTGGATAAAAAGGGAAGAATTATCATGCCTTCCAATTTTCGGGAAGACCTGGGCGATACGTTTGTCATAACCTTTGGGTTGGACAAATGTCTTTTTGTCTATCCAATGGAAGAATGGAAAAAATTAGCCAACAGTCTACAGGAACTCCCTTTGGGTAAAAAAGATGCCCGTGCCTATAAAAGAACATTAGCCTCCAGGGCACTTGTCAGTCATTTTGACCAGCAGGGCAGAGTAGTCATTTCCAAACATTTGAGAGATTATGCAGAAATTACTAAAAATGTCATTATTATAGGTGTCTTTGAACGAATTGAAATATGGGATTTAGAGAAATGGAAAGAATATGCAACAGACACAGAGAGCTCCTATGAGGATATTGCTGAGCGTATCTACGAAAAAGAAGGACAGGATTCGTGATGCATTTTCACACACCGGTTATGTGTTCACAGGTGTTAAATTATCTAATAACGAAGAAAAATGGCATTTACCTTGATTGTACATTAGGGGGAGGTGGTCATTCAGCAGAAATAATGAAAAAAATTTATCCTGACGGACTACTTATAGGAATGGACCAGGATATAGAAGCTCTGGAGTTTACCCGTGAAAAGCTAAAGATATATCAGGATAGAACTATTCTAGTTAAAAATAATTTCAGAAACTTAAAAATATTATTACAGGATTTAGGTTATAAAGAAATAACCGGAATATTATTTGATTTAGGCTTGTCTTCTCATCAACTGGATAGTAAGGCCAGAGGTTTTAGTTTTCAGGAAGACAGCCACTTAGACATGAGAATGGACTTCAGCCAGGAAATCGATGCCTGTTTTGTGGTAAATAACTATTCAGAAAAAGAGTTATGGGAATTATTCAGCAAATATGGGGAAGAAAGGTTTTCTCGTTCAATTGCCAGGGTTATTGTGAAAGAAAGAAAAAAAGAACCGATTAAAAATACCGTTCATCTGGCAAAGCTGGTAACAGATGTATATGCCAGACATAAATTAAATAAGTGGCGCATACATCCTGCCACAAGAGTATTTCAAGCATTAAGAATTGAAGTAAATGATGAGTTGAATATATTAAAACAGGCATTAGAGGAAGCAGTTAGCGTCCTGGAACATCAGGGAAGAGTTTGTATTATTTCTTATCATTCTCTGGAAGATAGAATAGCAAAGCATACATTTAAGGATTTAGCAAAGAAGGAGAGCATTGTGTTGAATGGATATGGATTAAATATATTATCAAGAAAACCAATTTATCCTTCCGAGAATGAAGTCAGCGAGAACCGTAGAGCCCGCAGTGCAAAAATGAGAGTTGCTGAAAAAATATTTGCAGAGGAAGTGTCCAGAAAATGAAAGATATTATATTACTTGAAGGAAATAATCAATTTCAGGAGAAAAACCATAAAATATCATTATCTCTGTTTCTGTTCATTATAGTAATGATTAGCCTGTTAGTTATATTTTATATATGCAGTAATATTATGTTGATGAAATTGGGATACCAATCATTAGAAATGGAGCAAAAAAGAGAGCAGTTACTAGCAGAAAATGCTCAGTTAGAATACTCGGTCGAATGTTTGTCTTCTTTGACCAGGATTGAAAGAATAGCATCACAAGAATTAGGAATGAAACAACCTGAAAAAATAGAATTCATTGCTATGGTTCCTGCCAGGGTTGCCAGCAGCCCAATTGTTGCTGGTGAACAACAATCAGATGAAAGGGAAGGAACCTATCTGCAGGCAGGTAATTTCCTGAGAGAATTTGCCAATTTAAATATTTTTAGAAATCAGTAGAATTATAATACATCCTTAACAGGCGGGGCATATTATTTTGTTTCAATTGGCTGAAAAGAGAAAAAGAATCTTTTTTTTAATTATCGCATTTATTATAATTTTTTTAACATTGATTTACCGCCTATTTCAGATCCAGGTCGTAGAAGGGAGTAAACTTGCTGAACTCGCACGGAAAGGGCATGTTTTCTCGTATGTTCTTGATGGCAAGAGAGGAACTATTTTTGATCGCAATTTAAAAAGATTAGCAGTAAATGTAGATGCAAAATCATTATTTGCCATGCCTTATCAGGTAGTAAATGGAGATGAGGTATCCAGATTATTAGCAGAAAAAATAGATGTTGGATATTCACAGATAAGAGAACAACTTGAGAAGGAAAGATACTTTGTCTGGATAAAGAGAAAATTATCCCAGGATAGCTATAGAGAAATACAGGACATGGGCTTGGAAGGTTTTGATTTTGTCACTGAAAGTACAAGGTATTATCCTAAAGAAAACCTTGCTGCTAATATGCTCGGGTTTGTAGGTGTTGATAATCAGGGTTTGGAAGGGTTGGAGCTGTATTTTGATAATGAGCTTAAAGGATTACCGGGGTTGGTAGTTATGGAAAGAGATGCCTCAGGGGGAAAAATTCCATTAAGCATAGAACAGATGCAGCCATCCCAGGATGGAAATTCTTTAGTATTGACAATTGATGAAGTTATTCAATATATTACTGAAGAGGCCCTGGAAAAAGCCTACGAGCAATATCGTCCCAAATCTGCAGTTGCTATAGTTGTAAGCCCCAAAACAGGAGAAATATTAAGCATGGCTGTAAAGCCTACTTATGATCTTAATTATTTTCAGCAGTCACCGGAAGATTACTGGAAAAATCGTGCTATTACCGATAATTATGAGCCAGGTTCAACCTTTAAAATCTTTACCATTGCCACTGCACTGGAAAATAATTATGCCAGTTTAAATGACCATTTTAATTGTAAAGGATGGATTAGATATCATGGAACTGTTATCAGGGACATCGATCCACATGGCTATCAGGATTTGACCGATATTGTAAAAAATTCTTGTAATGTTGGACTGATTGAAGTAGGAACTCGAATGGATGAAAACTTATTTGCAGAATCATTAAAAAATTTTGGCTTTGGCGAAGAAACAGGTGTAAGTTTGCCAGGCGAGAGCCCGGGTTTATTTAGACCGGTTAACCAGTGGTCTCGAATTTCTATTGCCTCTTTATCAATAGGTCAGGAAATATCAGTAACTCCGCTTCAGCTGGTGATGGCAACAGCAGCAATTGCCAATAACGGTATTTTGATGAAACCATTAATAGTTAAAGAAATTATCGATTCAGAGTATAATGTAATTAGCGAATATAAGCCTGAACAGGTACGTCAGGTGATTTCTCCGGGTACAGCAAATACAATGATGGATATTTTGCAGGAGGTTGTAAATGATGGGACTGGCAGCAGGGCTAAGCTTAGGAATTATACTGCCGCCGGGAAAACAGGTACTTCCCAAAAGTTTGATTTTTCTTTAGGAAGGTATTCCAATGAGAAGTTTACTTCCTGGTTTGTGGGCTTTGCCCCAAGTCATAATGCGGAAATTGCTATACTGGTAATGTTGGATGAGCCTAAAGGAAGTTACTATGGCGGCACAGTAGCAGCACCTGTTTTTCAGGAAATTGCCACAAAGGCACTTCCTTATCTCTCAATTCCTCCTGAATAAAAAAGCTGAAAATTATTTTACTTTTTGAGATATATTCAGTAAGATATTCCTTGTATGTTTACAGTGGGCAAAATCTATAATAATGATATAAGAGGAAAACCAGGTGAAATTATCAGAAATAATTAGAGATTTAAATATAGAAAAAATTAGCGGTAACGCTGATATTGAAATAACCGGAATATCCCAAAGTTCAAAGACCGTAAAAGATGGATATCTTTTTGTATGTATTGAGGGTTTTGTTGTAGATGGACATAACTATATCCCTGAGGCAATAAAAAATGGAGCAAGGGCAATTTTATTGCAAAAAGATATTTCCCCAAGTAAAAATATCACCACAATAAGAGTTCAGAATACCCGCAAAGCACTGGCTTTGCTGGCTAATAAATACTATGATTATCCTTCCAGAAAATTAAATTTAATAGGAGTCACAGGCACTAATGGCAAAACAACAGTTGCTTATATGTTAAAATCAATTCTCGAGAAAGCGAATAAAAAAACCGGATTATTGACAACTGTTGAAAATATAATTGACAACAAACCAGAAGAATCCAAAATGACTACCATGGAGTCATTAGATTTACAGAAAGCATTTTGTAAAATGCTTTCTGCCGGTACTGAATATTGTATAATGGAAGTTTCCTCACATTCACTGAGTCTATCCCGGGTTGATGGTTGCGACTTTGATGTGGCAATTTTTACCAATATCAGCGACGAACATTTTGAAATTCATAATAATTTTCAAAATTACCTGGAAAGTAAAAAGAAATTATTTCAATCATTAAATTCCTCAGGAACTGATATCAAGCAAAAAAAAGGAATTATAAATATAGACGAATTGTATGCTGATGAATTTATTAATTGTTTTGAAGCAGATAAGATTACCTATGGAATTGAAAAAGAAGCCATGTTTCAAGCCCGTAATATAGTTATAGATATTAAGGAAACTCGATTTACTGCTGAAACTCCAGTTGGTGATGTAGAAATACTGTTAAAAATGAGTGGCAAATATAACATTTATAACGCCCTGGCAGCAATATCAGCAGCTGTAAGTCAGGGGATTTCCCTGGAAATCATTGCTAAAGCTTTTCGAGAATTTACCGGAGCCCCAGGCCGATATAAAATTTTAAACTATGGACAGCCCTATACTATTATTATTGATTTTGCCCACAATTTTCATGGATTGGAACATATTTTAAAAACATTGAAATTATTTCCCAGGAATAAAATTATTACTATTTTTGGTCATGGAGGAGAAAGAGATAGCCGGGTTAGAAAAAAAATGGGAAAAGTAGTTGGGATTCATAGTGATTATAGCATTATTACCGCTGATAATCCTCGAAGTGAAGACCTGGAGAAAATAGCAAGGGAAATTGAAGAAGGGTTAAAAGAGGTTAAAAATAGCAATTACCAGGTTATACTGGATAGATTCCAGGCAATTAAGCATGCACTCAATATTGCTGAGAAAAATGATATTGTCTTAATTGCCGGAAAAGGGCCTGAGACACAACAGGTATATCAGGATAGAATCATTTACCATAATGATGAAGAGGCTGTCTCTAAAATACTAATGGAAAAAGGTGATAAATAAATGTTTCGATTGGGGGATTTGGTAGGAGTAATACCAGGAGCAATATTATTAGGTGACCTTGACGCAGAATGTGAGAATATTTCTATCGACAGCAGGATGATAAAGGAAGGCGAAGTTTTTTTTGCCTTAAAGGGAGAGAGATATGATGGGCATAATTTTATTGAAGACATTATTACAAAAGGAGCTCGTGCTGTTGTCCTGGAAAAGAGTTTTTATCAGACCAATAAATCCATACATAACTTACATGAAAAAAAGATTATATCAATATTATTGGTTGATAATACTTTATCAGCACTACAGACATGGGCACACCATATCCATTCCTTGTATAAACCATTCACCATTTGTATTACCGGGAGCAATGGCAAGACTACTACCAAAGAGATGATTGTCCATTTATTAAGTTCTAATTATAATGTTTTGAAATCCAGGGGGAATTACAATAACGAAATTGGTGTGCCACTGACTCTTCTTGATTTGGATGTACATCATGATGTATTGGTGTTAGAGATGGCTGCTCGTAAATCAGGAGAAATCAAGGAATTGACAGGTATTGTAAAACCCGATATTGCCATAATTACCAATGTTTGCGAAGCGCATATTGGTTTATTTAAGAGCAGGGACAATATTGCTAGTGAGAAATCTGAAATTATTTCAGCACTAAAGGATAAAGGGACAGCTATCCTTAATCGGGATGATATGTATTATGAATATTTTAATAATAGGATGTCAGATCATAATTATTTATTAAGTTATGGGTTCCATCAAGAAGCACAATTGAGAGCTGAAAATTTACGGCAGGAGCAAGACAAGGGAGTTCATTTTGATGTTGTATTTGAAGGAAAAAAATATCATATTTTTCTACCATTATTAGGAAGATTCAATGCCTATAATTTTCTTGCTGCTTTTGCTGTAGGAATAAAGATGCATATTCCAATTGAAAAAATGATTAATCAAATATTAGATTTTGGTACACCTGAAATGCGTATGCAATATGCATACCTAAAACGGGGAATATTGTTAATACAGGATTGTTATAACTCGAATCCAACCGCAGCCAAAGAGGCCTTAAAAAGTGTTGCTGATATTCCCGGGGAACACTTTAAAGTTGCTGTGTTGGGTGATATGCTGGAGTTAGGAGATCAAGCTATTGAATATCATTTAGAAATAGGTAAAAAAGCTGCTGAGCTTTCCTTTGATATGGTGATTGGTTTTGGGGAACATGCAAAATGGATTATTAAAGGGGCACTGGGGCAGGGGATAGATAAAGAAAAAGCATATTCTTTTGACAGGACAGAAAAAGATAAGATAGTAAATATGTTAAAAAAAGAATTACCTGAAAACAGTGTTATCTTTTTAAAGGGTTCACGTGTTATGCAGATGGAAGATATTGCTCGTGAATTAACAAAAAGTAATGAAAATGGCGAGAAATCTTACAATGTATAAAATAATAGTGTCTTTATTAATTGCGTTTTTTCTTCCGGTAATTATAACACCGTTTTTGATAAAAATTCAGCAAAAGTATCATATCGGACAAAAAATCAGGCAGGAAGGGCCTGATTTACATCAACATAAAATGGGTACCCCAACCATGGGTGGGCTGGCAATTTTTTTTTCTATAGCCCTGGCATTACTATTTTATAGGCCTGATGATAATACTGTATATGTTGTTTTTTTGCTATTATGTGCTTTTGGATTTGTGGGTTTCCTGGATGACTTTATGAAATTTTACCGGGGCAGGTCTTTAGGATTAAAAGCAAGAACAAAACTGATTATGCAGTTTATTATATGTGTGTTTTTTTTGTTATGGTTTTTCCGGAATGGAACTGTTAACCAAACAATAATAGTGCCTTTTATTAAAGAAAACCTGTACCTGTCTCAAGCGACCTATATACCATTTGTCGCGCTTGTGTTTATTTCTGCGACGAATGCTGTTAATTTGACTGATGGGTTGGATGGACTGGCAACCGGATTAATGATAATTGCCCTACTGGCGTTTGCAGTTATTGCCTTTGCGCAGGAGCGCAGCAATTTGGGGATTTTTTCTTTAATTATGCTTTTAACATGTGCCGGATTTTTAATCTATAATTTTCACCCGGCAAAAATATTTTTAGGTGATGTAGGTTCATTAGGTCTGGGAGGCGCCCTGGCAGGCATTGCTATACTAACAGGTACTGAAATCTTTCTGATTATAATAGGCGGTGTCTTTGTTATTGAGACATTATCAGTAATAATCCAGGTTTTGTCAATTCAAATCAGGCAGAAACCAGTTTTTAGAATGAGCCCATTGCATCATCATTTTGAACTCTTAAACTGGCAGGAAGTTCATATTGTATTGTTATTCTGGGGCATAGGATTATTATTGTTTTTAATTGGAATGATTGCATATCCATTCTATTAATTATTCCAAATGAAAGAGAATAAAAGGGGTTACCGTAAATGGATTTATCTCAGACAAAACAACCTGATTATATCCTGCTGGCATCTGTATTTCTTCTATTGGTTATTGGGATTATCATGGTGTTCAGTTCGAGTTATATTATGGCCTATAAGTGGTATGGCAGTAGTTTTTATTTTTTTAGCAGGCAGGCTGTCTATGCCGTAATGGCAATCATTGTTCTTTTGGTGACAATGAAAATAGATTATCATATCTGGCGGAAATTTGCTATTCCTATACTTCTGCTGTCCATTATTTTATTAATTATGCTCTATTTTCCCGGGTTTGCCAGACATATAAGAGGTGCCAGAAGATGGCTTAGCATTGGATTGCTCACTTTTCAACCATCTGAATTAGCTAAAATCGCACTGATACTTTATATAGCAGACTGTTTAACACGCAAAAGGGCAAAACTTATCAGTAGTTTTGTCTGGGGAATACTGCCTGTATTTATTGTGACAGTTTTTATTTTTTTTCTGATTTTCCGTCAACCAGATTTTAGTACAGCACTGGTAATTATGGGTTGCTCTTTTATTATGCTTTTTATTGGTGGAAGCCAAATTACACAATTATTTGCCCTTATTGTTATGTTAGTACCACCGGGAATATTATTAGCACTGGGAAAGGATTATCGCAGAGTAAGATTATTATCGTTTCTTAATCCCTGGGAGGACCCATTAAATAGTGGATTTCATATTATACAGTCACTGTTGGCACTTGGTAGCGGGGGCTTGTCCGGAGTAGGTATCGCAGAGAGCAGGCAAAAGTTTTTTTACCTCCCTGATCAGCATACTGATTTTATTTTTTCCATCATTGGAGAAGAATTGGGGTTTATCGGGGCACTGGCAATAATTATTTTATTTCTTATATTCTTATGGAGGGGCTTTTCTATTTCTTTAAAATCCAGGGATACCTTTGGCTTGTTGTTAGCTGCAGGAATTACTTCTATGATTGTATTTCAGGCAGCTGTTAATATTAGCGTTGTAACGAAGCTAATTCCAACAACCGGAATTAGCTTGCCCTTTATCAGCTATGGTGGCTCATCACTGATAGCAAACATGTTTTGTTGCGGTATCCTTTTAAATATTTCCAAAAACACCGTTGAAAAAAATGAGGTATCTTAAAATAATGAAAATTATTATCACCGGGGGAGGCACTGGCGGTCATATATATCCTGGAATAAGTTTGGCTAAAGAATTACAAAAAAGGGATAGCAGGAATGAAATAATATTTATCGGGAGCAATAGAGGGATGGAATCGGAAATCATTCCCAGGGAGGGTTATCAGTTTTTCTCATTAACCGTAAGAGGCATCAAAAGAAAGATATGTCTGGATAATATATATGCAATATATCTTTTTCTTAGCTCTCTTTTTGTATCATATAAGATGATAAAAAGAATAAAGCCGAATATTGTGATAGGGACCGGTGGTTATGTAAGCGCTTCAGTAGCCCTGATATCATCCATAATTGGTATCCCGACTTTCATTCATGAGCAAAACGCTATACCGGGAATAACCAATAAAATGCTATCCTTGACGAGCAGGATTGTTTTTCTAAGCTTTGCTGAATCACAGAAGTATTTTTGGAAAAAAAAGAAAACAGCATTTCTGGGGAATCCGGTGAGAGAAAAAATATGGAAAGGTGATCGGGAAAAAATAATTAAAGAAGTTGGAATGGATAGAGATAAAAAAACAATATTACTATTTGGTGGAAGCAAAGGAGCCAGAGTTATTACCAACACCTTCTTAAGTTGCATGGATTTGCTTGATGGCTCATTCTGGCAGAAGTGGCAGATATTATTAATAAGTGGAAAAGAAGAATATGACAAAGTGAAAAATATGTTAATAAATTCTAGATACAAGGAATTTATTTATGTTTTACCTTATTTATATGAGATAGAAAATGCCTATAGTCTGGCTGATTTGGTGATTTGTAGGGCAGGGGCTACCACAGTAGCAGAACTAACCGCCAAAGGATTACCTGCAATACTGATACCCTACCCTTATGCTACCGGGGACCATCAGCTTTACAATGCACGCTACCTGGAGAACAAACAAGCAGCAGTTGTTATATTACAAAAGAATCTCTCTAAAAAAATCCTTGCTGCAGAAATTGCAAATTTATTGTTGAAGGAAGACAGATTACAAAGACTTGCTCAAAATAGCAAAAAATTGGGTAACCGAAAGGCTGCTGAAGAAATAATTAATTCTATATATCAAAATATAAAAAAAGAAAAAATCTTGTAAAAAATATCTTTGATTAATAAATAAAATAAGGTAAACTATTATGCAGAATGATAGTTGCTTTATAAGTAAACGGAAAGGTAAATTATATGAATATTGAAGGAAAGCATATTCATTTTATTGGCATTGGCGGGACAGGCATGAGTGGAATTGCTTCAATTTTATTAGAGTTAGGCTATGAGATAAGCGGCTCAGATATACAAAGCACCATAGTAACAAAGAGATTAACCAATAAAGGTGCAGTGATATACAAGGGGCATCACGGTAGTCATATTTCAGGGGCAAATTTAGTAGTAATCTCTTCAGCAATCAAAGAAGAAAACAAAGAGGTCATTGCTGCCAGAGAAAGTAAAATAGAGATTATCCCCAGAGCTGAAATGCTTTCGCGGATTATGCAGCAAAGTTACAGAATTGCTGTTTCAGGCACTCATGGAAAAACAACCACTACTTCTATGATTAGCCTTATTTTAGAAAAAATGAACCTGGATCCGACAATTGCTATTGGTGGAGAGATTAATGATATAGGTGGAAATGCCAAATTGGGCAAAGGTGATTATGTAGTAGTGGAAGCTGATGAAAGTGATGGCTCTTTTTTATTATTGAATCCAAATGTAGCTATCGTGACAAATATCGAAAATGATCACCTTGATTATTTTGCAAGTCTTAATAGAACTATTGAAAGTTTTCAAAGATTTATAGACAAAGTGCCGGCTGACGGGAGGATAATATATGGTTATGATTGCTCCAATGCCAGGAATATAATGAAAAGCAAGTCTCCTGCAAAAAAAATAATATCATATGGCTTTCACCAAGATGCCCAGCTCAGGGCAGTAAATCCTGAATTGTTAAAAAACATTTCAGTTTCTGATATTTATTTTGAAAACAAGAGATTAGGAGAGCTAAAATTAAATATCCCGGGATATCATAATATATCTAATGCCCTGGCAGCGATTGCAACTACCATGGAATTAGGTATAAATTTTAATGATATTATAGAAATATTATCCCATTTTAGGGGTGTGAAACGAAGACAGGAATTAATAGCCAATCTTAATGATATTTTTATGATTATTGATGATTACGGACATCATCCTTCTGAAATAAAGGCTACTTTGGAGGCAATTCACAGGGGGTGGCCGGATCGAAGGATTATTACTGTATTTCAGCCACATCGCTATAGCAGGACTCAGTTATTATTAGAACAATTCGGGAATTCTTTTCAGGATTCTGATATTGTTATTATTAATGATATCTATCCTGCCAATGAAAACCCCATTCCAGGTATCACGGCAGAATTAGTTTACCAGAAGATAAAAAAATTCAAAAAAGACAATGTTTTCTATTTAGCCGGAAAAGAAGAAACCATATCATTCTTGATAGATTTAATAGCCAATGGTGATATTGTGCTTACCATGGGAGCAGGAGATGTCTGGAAAATTGGTAAACAATTAGCGAAGGATTTAAAAAGCACTAAAACAAAAGTTGGCATAGGCGGTTAATGTATAATAAAAAATTAATTCAGAGAGAAATTGAAAAAAATGAGTTGACTGAAGATATAAAAATTGATGAGTTAATGAAATATCATACTTCATGGAAAATCGGTGGTATTGCCGATTTTTTTTGTATTCCGCGAGATGAAACCAGATTAAAAAATGTGTTATTTTTTGCCATGCAGCATGAATTGCCTGTCTATATAATTGGTAACGGTTCTAATATATGGGTACCGGATGAAGGTATTAGGGGACTGGTGGTAAAAATATCTCGAACTATCGACAAAATTGAATATTCTGGTAAAATGATAAAAGTAGGCGCCGGGATGTTGCTTCCGTCTTTGGTAAGAAGGACAGTTAAGGAAGAATTAACCGGACTGGAATTTGCTGCCCATATACCTGGAACATTAGGAGGAGCAATATCCAGTAATGCCGGTTTTAAAGCAAAATCTATGGCAGATATCGTCCGGAAGATAATTATTTGTGATTTTGAGGGCAATACAAGGGAAATCAATACTAATCAATCCACTTTTTATTATAGAGGCATTAACCTTGGAGTAAATAATTATATTATCATATCAGCCTGCCTGGATCTGGCCAGAAATAGTAAAGATGAGATAATTTCTAGAATAAAAAAATATTATAGCCATAGAAAAAGTAGCCAACCGGTTGATTGTTTGACAGCAGGCTGTATCTTTAAAAATTCTCAGGATAAAACTGCCGGTTTTTTGATAGACAGGTCTGGAGCAAAAGGATTATCAATCGGAGATGCCCAGGTTTCTGAAAAGCATGCTAACTTTATTGTGAATCGGGGGAAAGCGACTTCCAAGGACATATTGCTGCTAATAGAAGAAGTTCAAAAAAGAGTCGAGAAAATATTTGGAGTGACGCTGGAAAAAGAAGTAAATATAATTGGTTTAAATGGTAACTAATAATTTTTATCAGACAAGAGGAATTGGCTTTATCGCATATCAGCATCCTGGAGATTTTGAAGAGGCTCAACAAGAAGAGCAGCATAATAATAAAAGCAACAGAAGATTTAATGTTCTAAAGATAATTATTTATTATATTATAATTGGTTTTCTTGGTTGGAATATCTTTTATTTTATTTTTACTTTTACGTGGTTTGACATTAAAGAGGTTAAGATTTATGGCAACAATTATTTAAGCGGGAGAGCAATCATTGAACAGGGAGGAATAAAATTTCAAACTAATCTTTTCCATTTTGATACAAATAAAGCTAGTCATAATCTTTTGCAGCATCCCTGGATTGCAGAGGCATCCATTAAAAAATTGTTACCAAATAAATTAAATATTAATATTAGCGAACGCAGACCGGGCATACTTTTATATCATAACGAATATTTTTATCTTACAAGTGAAGAAGGAGTTATTTTATCATTATTAAAAGAATTTAAGAATGATTTTAATTTATATATAATAACCGGAATTGATATTGGGAATAAAAAAGCCGGTGATGTGATCAGAGGGCAGAAATATGAAAATGCTAAAAGAATTATTTATGCCTTAGACAATATTTTCCCTGGTCAATTTTATAAAATTCAGGTTTTATCCAACGAAGAGCATCTGTTATTTCATAAAAAAAATGAAATAAAGGTCAGAATAAAAGATGGTAACCAACTAATTAATGAATGGTATTTATTAGAGAGGGCATTACAGAAAGTTTTTCTGGAGGAAACACCGCTAAAGGAAATAAATATGAAATACGAAGGAAGATTATCTATTATACTGGAAGATAGACTGGAAGAATAAAGACGGTTGACTTACTGGATAATTTTCACAATTAAATTAATATTTTTTGAGTTAGTTTATATATATTATATGGCTTAATTATAAGATAGATATAAAACAAAGGGGCTTTTAATTACACTGTCCCGACTAATTATGAAATTTTGTGCATGATATAGCATGCAGGAGGGTGTCTATGAAAGGTGAAATACTGGTAGCTGGTTTGGACATCGGAACAAATAATACCAATACACTCATCGCTGAGATAGGGGACGACAATTTGGTAGAAATTGTAGGCGTGGGGTCTGTTCCGTCCAAAGGTGTGAAAAGAGGGGTTATTGTTGATTTGGATAAAGCTGCAGAAGCAGTTAAGGAGTCTATAGGAAATGCAGAACGAATGGCTGGTATTCGCATCAGTTCTGCGGTTGTATCAGTAAATGGGAGTCATATCTCTTCCTTTAATAGCCAGGGAGTTATTGCGATATCAAGTGATCATCCTGAAATAAGTGAAGAGGATATTGAGAAGGTTGTAGAAGCTGCCAAGGCTGGTGTTGTTTCTCACGAAAGAGAATTAATCCATGTGCTTCCCAGGGAATTTATTCTGGATGGGCAAAAGGGTATACTTGACCCTTTAGGTATGACCGGTTCAAGATTGGAAGGAAAAGTGCATATTGTTACCGGTTCGGTTACTGCAGTACAAAATTTATTGAAATGTATGAATATGGTCAGTTTAGAGGTAGATGAATTAATATTTGGCAATCTAGCCTGTGGAAATGCCTTGCTCAGCAAAACAGAAAAGGAATTAGGGGTACTTTTAATAGATATGGGAGCAGGTTCGTCTGATATTTCTGTCTTTATTAATGATAATATTATTTATTCTTCCATTTTACCTTTAGGCGGAATTCAAATTACCAACGATTTAGCTATTGGGCTAAAGACCTCTATTGAAGAATCTGAAAAACTAAAATTAAAATATGGCAGTGTTATGGGGAATTATATTTCTCCTGAAGATATTGTCGAAGTTTCTACAGCGAAAAGCCAGGAGAAAGTAAAAATATCCAGAAAGTATCTGGTTGACATTATTGAACCAAGAGTTCAGGAAATTTTTGGATTAATTAAGGAAGAGTTAGAAAGAGCAAATAATTTTCACTTGATTACCCAGGGTATAGTATTAACAGGAGGATGTGCTCTCATACCTGGTATTGTTGAGCTTGCCAGTAAGGTTTTTAATACCAATGTACGTCTGGGAAAGCCTGATTACAAAGGGGAGTTAGGTGATTTAATTAATGAGCCAAGGTTTTCTACAGTCATGGGACTGCTTGATTTTGCTATTGAGCAGGAAGCAATGGCAGGGACCAGTAGGACCAACAGGAAAAAAGGTAATACAATTATTTCAAAATTATCGAATTGGCTCAGAGATTTTTTTTAAATAAATACTGGAAAAATATCTAATTTTTACCACCAAATATTGGAGGGAGGATTAATTTTGAATAATATAACAGAGAGACCCAGTTCATTTGTTGACATCAAAGTAATTGGAGTTGGCGGTGGAGGGGGCAATGCAGTCAATCGAATGATTGATGAAAAAATTAGTGGTGTAAAATATATTTCTGCCAATACAGATGCACAGGTATTGGCTCTTTCGAATGCTGAGCAAAAAATACAGATAGGAAGCCGAATCACCATGGGGTTGGGAAGCGGCTCTAATCCGGATATCGGGAAAAGGGCTGCAGAAGAAGATAAAGATAAAATAAGCAAAGCCCTGGAAGGGTCTGATATGGTTTTCATAACTGCTGGCATGGGCGGAGGTACCGGCACTGGAGGAAGTCCTGTTATCGCTCAAATATCTAAAGAATTAGGAGCTTTGACGGTTGGTGTTGTTACCAAGCCGTTTACATTTGAAGGAATAAAACGACAGAGGCAGGCCGAAGAGGGAATTAAGCTGCTTAAGGAATATGTAGATACATTGATTGTAATTCCAAATGATAGATTGTTACAGATTATTGCGGAAAATACTCCCGTTTTAGAAGCTTTTAAAGTAGCTGATGAATTATTGCTTCATGGAATTCAGGGTATTTCCGAAATTGTAGTGGAACCGGGATTAATTAATGTTGACTTTGCGGATGTTAAGATGATTATGGAGGATGCCGGTACTGCTATTATGGGTATTGGCAGGGCAAATGGCGAAAATAGGGCTGCCGAAGCTGCCCATAATGCGGTAAACAGCTCGCTGCTGGGCACCAAGATTACTGATGCCAGAGGAATATTGTTTAATATTTCCGGTGGTAAAAATATGACACTTTTTGAAGTAAATCAAGCTGCAGAAATTGTTCAGGAAGCTGCTAATGGTGATGCCAATATTATTTTTGGAGCAGTTATCAACGAAGCACTCGGAGAAGATGTCAGGATTACTGTTATTGCTACCGGCTTTGATGAGTCGTCAGCCGATATTGATGAAGTAGAAAAACCTCAAATCAATGATAGAGTTATAAGTCAGGACAAAGAAGCAAACATTGGAGTGGCAAAAGAAAAAGAAGAAGACAAAGAAACTATAAAAAATGATGTTGATTATGATGATTTAGAAATCCCGACTTTTTTACGTAAAAACAAATAATTTATTCAGGGGAGTATTCTCCCCTGAATTAACCTTCTCTTTTATTACTTATTTTTTGTACTTAGATTTTCGATTATTAAAATTAATCAATTGTGATTATATGCCCATACATTTTATATCCCCCCTATTACATTATTACTTCCAAATATTATAATAAATATACCTTGACATTATATATTTAGGGTATTAGTATTAAGTATAACTCTAAATATGGTGTTGTACAATGAAATGTCCATTTTGTAATAATTTAGAAACCGGTGTTATCGAATCAAGGGCAATTGAAAATTGCCAGGTGATACGCCGAAGAAGATATTGCAAAAAGTGCAATAAGAGATTTACTACTCATGAACGCATTGAATTAGTTCCCTTAGTAGTAATAAAAAAAGATGAAAGCAGGGAGGTTTTTAATCGGGAAAAAATTATTAAAGGGATTATTAAAGCGTGTGAAAAGAGACCGATTAGCATGGCCCAGATTAATCAAATCACAGAGGAGATTGAGGAAAAATTAAAGCAGGGTTCCAGTAATGAAATAAAAAGCCACGCTATAGGAAGATTGGTAATGAATAGACTTAAATCTCTGGATGAAGTAGCCTATGTCAGATTTGCCTCTGTATACAGGCATTTTGAAGATATAGGGAGTTTCTTAGAAGAAATCAGCAAAATAAAAAAGGTTAATAAAAAAGTAGAACAAAAAAGCGAGGAAGGCAGTAATGGTGGATAAAATAAAAAAAAGAGAGGGATATCTGGTTAATTTTGATGAGAGCAAAATTTATAATGCCATTTTGGGAGCGATGGAAGCAGTTGGGGAGAAGGACGAGAGTGAGGCAAGGAAGATAACCGACCATGTGATATACAGGCTTGAAGTTAGTTTTGGAAAAAAGGTACCACTGGTGGAAGAGATACAGGATATTGTTGAAGAACAGCTCATTTCTTCCGGATTATCCAGAGTTGCTAAAGCTTATATTATATACCGGAACAAGCGAAACGAGATTAGAAAGAAATTACATGTAAGGGGTAAAACAGAAAAATATAAAAGCAGTACTGAGATGTCACTGTTAGTGTCTACTTCAGCAAAAGAAACCGTAACTCCCTGGAACAGAAATAAAATTGTCCATGCATTATGTAAAGAGGCAGAAATTTCTCCTAGTATAGCAAGAAAAATTGCCAAAAATGTAGAAGAAAAAATATTTAGCTTAAATTTTGATAATATATCTACTTCTCTAATCAGAGCGCTGGTAGACAATGAATTATTTGCCCGGGGATATGAGAAAAATTGGATGAAGCAGAAAATAATTGGCATGCCTTCTTATGACTTAAAACGCCTGTTTTTGTCTAAAACAAAGGAGAATAGCAATATTGCAAATAATAACCCGGAAGCAATTAATCTAACCATTGCCGAAAACACGATTAAGCAGTATATGCTGCAGGAAATTTTTAGCCAGGAGGTTGCGGATTCCCACTTGAAGGG
>Ga0334885_1002658_pt1 | contig 17971 bp, 13 predicted proteins | sample GraSluR1_MG_8_FD_207233 | JGI IMG/M metagenome (GOLD analysis project Ga0334885, IMG submission 207233) | Sludge microbial communities from methane-producing bioreactor in Wageningen University, Netherlands - Granular Sludge_31_05-R1 | ecosystem: Engineered > Bioreactor > Anaerobic >...
AGCGCATTACAGTCCTCACCTGGAGCTCTCCCTTCATCCTACACGGACTTCCGTGGTCATCAGACGTATGGTGCGAGGCGTCTGGTTCGGAGCCCGGACCGATCTTCATCGGCTCCGGGCCTGTACACGCCGGTTAGTTACCGCAGGTGCCCCAATACTTCCCGGATTCCGTCTCGGTAATCGCGGAGATTGAAGTCGGTGACCGGCATCGTGTCGAAATGCAGGAACCCCAGCGGCATATCCGGCGTGCCTCGGGTGCTGCGGCCCATGTCCGCCGGTGCGCTCAGGATCATGTGTCCAAGCTCGGCGTTGAGGGCCAGGGCTTCCGGGGTCAGCACCGCCGCCGTGGGCGTGGTGCGCAGCGAGAACGTCTCGCGCTCGCGGTCCGGCACCCGATAGGCACCCATCACATGAGGTGCAAAACCGCTGCCTGCCGGGGGCGCGTAGTCCGCCGCGGGTAGCGCGTAGGTGCTCTGAGCGATCAGCAGAGCGGTCGGGGTGCCCGGCACATGCGTCGCGCTCTGCAGTGGGTTTGCCGGCAGCTCCGATACATCCGCCTCGGCGGGAGCGAACACGGAGGTCTCCCCCGCGAGCCCGGCGCTTGCGCACACCAGCCCAACCACAACCACCAGGTGCAGCAGGTTGCCCATCGCAAGCTCCTCCTCGATCTTCAGCGGTCATCGTGAGCCGCGCCACTAATCCCCGCCGACGTCGCGGCTGACGGGAGCGTGTTCCCAAAGTGGCGAGAACATGCGCTCCTTGATGCTCCGGGCATGCTCATCGTCCGTGAGCCAGGAGTCCACAGGGTTCGCGGCCCGCGGCGCCGGATCGCTCTGCGGAGTTGCATAGACGGCCTTCGGATCGCCGTCTTGCAGCGCCAGGACTCCCGGCTGCCGGCCGTGGACGGGCGGGGGTGTAGTTGTCGGCCGGTCCCTCCGGGACGGCGGGGGGCACGGTCGAGGGCTCGGGCCGAGACGGCGCCGACGGGCGCCCGGCGAGCATCTCCACGGGCGCCGCGGGCCTTGCCGACGGCCGCGACGGCGACCGCCGTTGAGCCGGCGCCCGCCGGCCCTGAGGCCTGCGGTCGGGCACCGGGCTCCGCGGCATGGCGGGAGCCACCACGGGCGGCGCGCTCGGAGGCACCGAGGACGGGGCCACGCCGCTGTCGGCGGGCTCGGGCACGGCCTCGGGCGCGGTCTCCGACACCGCGTCTCCCGCGGGCTCCGGGGTACCCGTCCCCTCGGCGATGATGACCCCTCCGGGCCGCCCCTCGGGCTGTACCGGGGAGAAGCCGCCACGCAGCAGGTGGACACAAAGCGCGACCGCCACGACGGCCACCGCGGCCGCCGAGATCCACGCCGGCCGCCCAGCCAGAGCCGACCGCGGGCGCACTCGCACCACCGGGGCCCCACCGGCTGCCTGCGCCGCCTCTTCTCTGAGCTGCTCCACCAGCCAGCGACATTCCTCACAGATGGCCAGGTGAGCTTCGATGGCCCGGGCGTCTCCCGGACGCAGTCTCCCCTCCACGAAGGCGGCGTACTCCTCGGTGCTGTACGCCACGCACTCACCGCCCGTCAACTGAGCGATGCGCCGGAAGTAGCGATCTTGTGCGGTCTGCTGGGTCACCGTTTCACCTCACCCCCCTATCTGCTCTGGCGTGAATCCCTTGCTCTCCAGGCACTTCTGCATCCGGCGGTCAACCCTGAAGATCCGCGTCCCCACCGTCTCCGACTTGATCCCCAGGTTCTGGGCGATGTCGATATGCCTCAGCCCCTGAAGCCGGTGCTGGATCCAGGCTTCGCGCATCTCCGGCTTCACCTGCTGCAGGCAGTCACCGAGAGCCACGCGCAACTCGCGGCAGGCCTGTTGGCGCTCGGTGTCGTCGCTGCCGGCGATCCGCTCGGAGAAGGAGCCGCGGTCCTCGTCCGGCGGGTCCTGGTCCGTGAACAGGACGGTGTTGTCCCGCAGCCTCCCCTGTGACTGGCGGTACTTCCAGGTGATACGCAGGAGGATCCCGATGGCCCACGTCTCGAAACGCGAACGCCCCTCGAACCGTGGCAGTGCCGAGAACACGACCTCCAGCGCCGCCGAGAGGATCTCCTCGCGCTCCTCGCCCCAGATCCTGTCCCTGGCGAGCTTGCGCTCGAAAAGCTCCGTGCAGCAGCACGCGATGTCATCCCGAGCCCGGCCATCACCCCGCTGAGCGGCGGCAACAACCCGACTGTCGACTCTGATCCGCATGGACAGCCCACCATGGTGCGTTGGGGTTCTACGGTTGACGGTCGCTCCTAACAACACCCGCCAAGACTCAGTTCCCCGCGGGGCCGTCACATCCTCCATCCGCCGGTTATCAAGGTCTCGATGTCCGCGGGCCCGCCGCCGGCTCTCGCGCTCACCTGCTGAGTTAGTGGGCACCTACCGCCGGTTATTCCCCGACAACGCCCATTTGTTGCGGCTGAGGGCCTGCAGGAGGTATCATCGGGCACAGGCCCCAGAGCCTTGATGCCTCGTGTCAGGGCAAGCGCCGGGAGGTGCCAAGATGACCGTCCCCCCAACGCGGGACATGCCCAAAGCGGCGGCCCGCGGCAGATCTCGAGCGGACCGGCCCGGCCACAGCCGCCGGGCCGCGGTCTGGCAGGCGGTGCTGGCCGTCCTCCTGCTCCCCCTCTGTGCCCGTTCCCAGGACGCCGGCGCGCAGATCGGCCCGGCGATGCAGGCCGCCGCTGAGGCCCACCGGGACGGGCGCTACGCCGAGGCCGAAGCCGCCTGGCTCAGAGCGGCGGACATCTGCGACAGGGCGGGAAACCAGAAGGGCAAGGCCTTCGCCTGGCTGATGGCCGGCACGGCCCAGGCCCACCAGGGAAAGCACGAGCAGGCCCTGCAGCGCCTGAGCCACGCACTGGCGGCCTTCGTCGATCTGGGGATGGAGCAGGAGCAGGCCGCCTGCCACCATAACATCGGCGTCTCTGAGGCGGCTCTGGGCCGGCATGACCGGGCCATCGACAGCTATCAGGCGGCGCTGGAGCTGTACGCCGCTCTTGGCCTCCGCGAGGAGCAGGCCGAATGCCTCGCCAATATCGCCATCTCCCACCATAGTGCCGACAGGTATGAGCGGGCCGTGGAGATGCACCGCAGGGCGGTGGACCTGTACGCCGAGCTCGGTCTGAGAGAGCAGCAGGCCTGGGCCCTGCAGGGCCTGGCCACCGCCTACAGGGCCCTGACCCGCTACGACGAGGCCGCCGAGTGCTACGAGACCGCGCTGACCATCTACACAGACCTCGATGACGCCGCCCAGCAGGCGGCCTGCCTGGCCGACCTCGGCGTGGTGGAGACCGACAGGAACCGCTACACCGCCGCCGAGCAGTACCTGCGCCGGGCCCTGGAGTGGTACCGGCAGGCCAAGGAGGAAGCCCGGACCGCCCGCTGTCACCGCGACCTGGGCGTCGTGGAGCACCACACCGGCCGCTACGACCAGGCCGTCGAGAGCTATGGCAGTGCCGCCCGAATCTTCTCCGAACTGGGACTGGAGCGCGATCTGGCCCTCTGCTGGCAGAACCTCGGCGTGTCCCAGGGCTCCCTGGGGCAGTACGAGGCCGCCGTCGAGACTCTCCGTCGTGCCCTCGCCCTGGCGGATAGGCTGCGATTGCCCATCGCCGTGGCCGACTGCGCCCTCAATCTCGCCGGCGCCTTCGTCGAGCTGGGACAGCACAACGCCGCCATCGCCCACTACCAGGCCGCGCTGGCAATCTACACCGAGAAGAACCGGCTCCGCCAACAGGCCGACTGCTGGCAGAGCATCGGCATGCTGTACGCCATCGCCGACAACCCGCACAAGGCGGTGGAGTACCGCGAGCGGGCGCTGGAGGTCTACTTGCGTCTGGGCCTGGAGCGCGAGCAGGCCGGCTGCTGGCTGGACCTGGGAGTCGCCTACCGCAGGCTGGGAGAAGTCGACCGGGCCATCGACTACGCCGGCCGCGCCCTGGAGGTCTACCGATGGCTGGGCCTGCGGCGCGAGCAGGCGGGCTGCCTTCTGAACCTGGGGAACGCCTACCTCAGCGCCGAGAGAACCGCCGAGAGCCTGGCACATCTCCACCGGGCCGAGGAACTGCTGGTGGATCTCTCCCGGACCGTCGCGACCCCCGGACAGGGCTGGGTGCCCGAAGAGCTGTACCAGGTGCAGGCCGCACTGGGCGAGGCCCTGCGCCACAGGGGCGCCGAGGGCGATCTGGAGAGAGCCTATGTCTACCAGGCCCGGGCGGTCAAGATCGTCGAGCATCTCCGGGGGCGCGGTGCCTCCACCGTGGACATGCGCACATCCTACTTCTCCAAGATGACCTGGGTCTACGACCGCATCATCGACCTTCTGCTGGCCATGGCTCGGCAGGGCCTGGAGCCCAATCCGGAGGCGCTCGGCGAGCAGGACCCGTCCCTGTGGGCGGGCCTGTCCATGCCGGTACCGGACCTGTGGCCCGGCTGGGGGAGCTTCAATGAGGCCGCCCTGCACTACAACGAAAGCACCCGGGCCCGGGTGCTTCAGGAGATGCTGGCCAACCGCGATATCGTCTTTTCCGACCCCGCCACCCAGGAGCTCTACGCCCGCTGGACATCACTCGTCGCCCGCAGCCGGAGCCTCAGTCGGAGCTTCACCGCCGCCCACGAGGCCGAGGATCACGAGTTGGCGCAGCACCTGGCCGCCCAGCTTGCCCAGATCACCCGGGAGCGCGGTGAGGTGGAGCGCGAGCTGTTTGAGACTTCCTATGGGAGAGTCGTGCAGGCCCAGCCCGTTCCCCTGGAATCCCTCCGGCAGCTCCTGGCACCGGACGAGGCCCTGGTGGAGTACAGGCTCCTGGGCGACCGCGTCGCGGCGCTACTGGTGACGCGCGCCGGGCTGCGGGTGTACGAGACCCCGGTGAGCCTCGGGGGCGATCGCCCCATCTGGGGCTCGGGAGAGCAGAGGATCGGTGCTCAGGTCCTGGATCACCTGCACTCCCTGCAGGAACAGGCCGCGCGCAGCGCCAATCTCCCGCCCGGCTTCCCCGGCGTCGTCGAGCCCGAGGAACTACTCTGTCAGTTCGGCGTGTCCGAGCTGTGCTGGCTCTTCCGCCGCCCCATGGTGCTGTCTGCCAGTGCTCTGGAGGACGACAGGTTCGAGGCTCAGGAGGCCGGGCCCCAGCAACTGCGGATCGCCGCCGCCCTGTACCGCCTCCTGCTTGCACCCCTGGAGCAGCAACTCGTCGACGAGGGGATCGCGGGGCTGATCGTCGTGCCCGACGGCGCGCTGTACTATCTGCCCTTCGCCGCCCTGGTCGATCGCTTGCCCGCCGATGTGGACGAGGCCCCCGGAGGACACTATCACGCGGCCCAGGGGCTCTCCTATGCCCTGGACCGCTGGCGCATCAGCTATCTGCCGTCGGTGTCGATGTACGTGGGCATGGCGGCCCTGGCGGCTCGGCGCCCCGAACCCACACACCGCGTCTGCGCCTTCGCCGACCCCATCTTCACCCCCGACGACCCACGCCTGGGTGCGGTCCTCGGCCTGCAGGCACAGGAGGCCGCCGGCGAGCGCCTGACCCGGCTCCCCAACTCCCGCAGGGAGGCCGAGCGGGTCATAGCCGCCTTCGGCGGCACCGCGGCCGACCTGCACGAGGACCCGGCGCTGGTGGCCTGGGAGGGCAACGTCGGTCTGCTCTCCCGGGCCGCGGCCGAGCCCGCCGTCCATGATCCCCGCCTCGCCGACTACGGCTACGTCGCTCTCAGTACCCACGGTATCATCCGCCCCGATGTGCCCGACTTCTCCTACATCGCCCTGAGCTGCCCCGAGGCCGCCGGTATCCCCGAGCAGGAGGCTCAGGCCACGCAGGACGGCAGACTCATGCTCCCCGAGGGCTTTGGCCTGAGCCTGAACGCGAGCATGGTCACACTCTCCGCCTGTCGCACGGCCGAAGGCGATTTCCGCAGCGGGGAGGGCATCCTCGGCCTGACCGCGGCGATGTTCGTCTCCGGCGCACGGGCGGTCACGGCCAGTGTCTGGTCCGTCTCCGACCAGGCCACCGCCACGCTCATCGGGCGCTACCACGAGCTGCTGGCCTCGGGCACCCCGCCCGCGGCCGCTCTCCGTCAGACCCAACTGGAGATGCTCAACAGGGCCAGACAGGCCGGCCTGGCCGAGCCACCATCGCCGGACGCCGCCGAGGCCGGCCCCTACTACTGGGCCCCCTTCGTCCTGCAGGGCGCCTGGCGATAGAGCGGCAGGGGAGCGGCAGGGGAGCGGCAGGGGAGGCCGTCACCACCGGTCGCCCTCCCCCCACCCGTGGCAAATGCGCGCCGCGGGTCAACGTAGGGGGAGTACGTTGACCGCGCGGCGCGAAGGGAAACGGCATCTGTCTTGATCACGAGGCGCCCCTGCAGGAGCGTCTCCCGCCCGGCAGGTGCTAGCGCCGGCGCCCCTCAATGGCGCCCGGCCTTCTGTCCCTATTGCGGTCGCGATCCCGGTCTCGATCTCGGTCGCGGCCGTCGCCACTCCCGGTCCTGAGCCCGGTTCCATGGCTGTAGACCGACCCCGCGGTCACCCGCGGCGGCAAAGTCGTTGCCGTGGGCGCCTGCCTGGCGCTGAACTGATCACCGAACCCGAACGGAGTCATCTGTGGCGGCTGCGGCCTGCCGCCGATGTTGGTGGAGGTCCCGATCTGGGGGCTACCCACCGTCCCGTAGTTGGGGGGCAGAGAGTGTCTCACCTCGGGCCGGCGCTGCGGTGTATCCACTCGCGGCGTCGGCACGGTGAAGTGCTGGTTACCGCCTCTATCCCGATCCGGCCTGGTAGCGCCCGCCGGTGGCTGGATGTAGCCCACCGACCCGCCCGTCGGCGGCAGAGCGGGTGTCGACACCGGGCTGAGCCGGTCCGCGCCGCCCCTGTCCCGATCCGGCCTCGTAACGCCCGCCGGAGGCTGGATCTGCCCTACCGACCCGCCGCTCCGCGGCTGACCCGGAGTCGGAACCGTGAAGCGCTCATTGCCGCCCCTGTCCCGATCCGGCCTCGTAGCGCCCGCCGGCGGCTGGATGTGACCTACCGACCCGCCGCTCCGCGGCTGACCCGGAGTCGGAACCGTGAAGCGCTCATTGCCGCCCCTGTCCCGATCCGGCCTCGTAGCGCCCGCCGGCGGCTGGATCTGCCCTACCGACCCGCCGCTCCGCGGCTGACCCGGAGTCGGAACCGTGAAGCGCTCGTTGCGCCCTCCGCTGGACGGTGCGTCGGTGCGCCGACCGCGGATGAACCCGATGTCTCGCGAGCCTCCCGTACCGGGCCGCGGACGATCCGAGACACCGCCGCCGGACGGACCCGGGCCGGGACGCGAGACGTGCCGGAGGTCTCGAGGCGGTGGGGAGCCCACAGAGACATGGCGACTGCCGGTGATGGCCCCAACCCGCCGGCTGCCCACCCAGTCCGCCGAGCGCCGGTGCCGGCCGTAGTCCTCAACGAACTGCGGGAAGTGGCGGCGCGGACGGCGATCCCGGACCCAGTTGTAGTAGCTATCGAAGTACACCGGGTGCCGCCGGTAGACGCCGCAGTACAAGATGGCGTCACACGGCGTGAACCACGGGTCAAATCGGGTGTAGAAGTAGTCCCAGCCGAAGGGACAGCCGTACGACAGGCTCAGGCTCAGAAGCGCGCGGTTCAGCACAACGGGCTGTACTGAGACGAAGTCCACTCGGCCGTCGGACCAGATGGTAAGCTGGCTGAAGTGGCTGGTCGGGATCCCCAGAGCCACGATGGTCGGACCCCACCGCCGGTGGTGGGTGTGGGCGTAGAGTCTGCCCACGCGATAGTAGTCGCAGCGGGCCACGTTCCCCACATAGAAGGCCACCATGACCTCGGAGGGGCTGTAGAGGTAGCGATAGCGCGCCCGACGTACGTGGTCGATGGGGACCTCCCAATTCTCGGCGGCCATCTCGATGGCGTACAGCGTCTCCAGATCGGCGTCCCGGGGCTCCTCGGCCATCACCGGGACGAGGTCCTCCGTCGTCCGCCCGTGGTCGCGGGTGAGCTGGACCAGGTCCATGCCGGACTGCCGGCCCTCGGCATACCAGTTCACCTGGCGCCGCGCCTCAGGCAGGTATCGGGAGATGTCCGCCTGGGTGCGATGGGCGATGGCCGCGGCGGCCATCACGTCCAGCGGGGTCCAGCCCGCGTCGTAGTAGTCGAAGGTCCGCTCGGGGTCCAGACCGTACACGTGGGCCAGGGCCGAGCAGGTGAACAGCGCCAGGTAGACGTCATCGTCCACGACCTTGGGCTCTGTCACCTCGAAATCCGCCGGAATCGCCATGGCGTTCAGCGCATCCGCCTCTACCCGCAGCTTGTCGGCGATGTCGCCCCACGAGGCACCCGCCGCCCGCGCCGCGCTCACCTCCGTGAAGCTCTCTCCCGACAGGTATGCCATGTAGAACGTGGGCAAGACATCCTGCACGGGCATGCCGATCTCGGCGGCCCGGTTGATGATCTCACCGCCGTCGTAGCCGAAAGCATCCCCCGCCAGGCCGGCGGAGAACACCAACAGCAACTCCGCCTCGTTGCCCACAAGACGTGTGGCCCGCGTGCCGTCGTACTCCCCCGCCATGGCCGGTGCCGTCACCAGCACCGCCGTCGTGACGATCAGGGTGAGTACAGAGAAGTTCCGCAGTGTCGCTGCCATCCTCCTCATCTCCTTGCTGCCTTCGGGACGAGTGTCGATATCAGTATATACTATCCTCCGTAGTAAGTCCAGTGGTTCTGACGGTGAACCCACGCCAAAGGTTCTCGGGGCCTGTGTAGGATTATCATTCCCCAGCCGGGGCCGTACCAACCATCCGGCCGGCCCCCAGATGCTCCCGCAAAGCTCCCAGAGGGGTGTGGGCCGCGGCCACCGACGCCCCGGTGCGGGGCGCGCACACCGGGTCCGGGCCGGATGGCTCACGCTACGGTCTTGGAACTCACATTATGCAGGTTCCGGGCAAGCGCCGATTCACGTCGCCTCACCCCCCCAGCCCCCCTCTCGGCGTCTCTTTGAGCCGCTTGTACTCCGCCAAACTGCAGGCGGAGACGGGAGGAGGGGGGAGAACGGCAGTACTTCGACCGCTCCGGACGCGGGAATGGCCAAATGTGGCCCCAGTGCGTTCATGCACAATGTGAGAAGGAAGACCGCGGGCACGGAGGATACCGACTCGGGTCTGCGATCTCGACACACGCTGGGCGCAGGCAGCCGTTGCCTTCCTCGCCTCTCCCGCCGTTCCCCGCGTCTCTGTGTCTCTGTGGTGAGATGTTCGCCGTTCTCCGTGAACCTCCGTGAACCTCCGTGAAACTCCGTGAAACTCCGTGCTCTCCGTGTCTCCGTGCTGAGACGTTCGCCGTTCCCCCTCCTCGCTCTCCCTCACTCCTGCCCCATCTCGGCGGCGAACCTCCCGGCGAACTTCTCATCGGCGTGCGCGGCCAAGACCTCGCCGAAGAAGATGCGGTGGAAATCGCCGCCGCTGTAGCAGCCCTGAACCACGTCCTGTGCGGTGTTCTGGGGGATCATGTCATTGAAGTGCACCACGTCGCACTCGTAGCACAGGCCGCATTCGGCGATGTAGGGCGAGGCGATCTCTCCCGACCGCGCGGGCATGGCCGAAAAGCCGCAGGCCGCGAACTTGTCCACATCCCGCCCGGACTTGCTGCCACACAGCATGGCCTTGTCCGCCTGCGACGGGTACGGGATGTTGACGGTGAAGTCGCCGGTGAGGTTGCAGCAGTCGTAGGTGTAGCGCGAGGGGCGCACGAGGACCGTGCAGATCCAGCGCCCCCAGATGACACCGAGCTGCGCCCAGCCGATGGTCATCACATTAGGCCGCCCATCGGCGTCGTTGGAGACCAGCAGGGCCCCTCCGCTCTGGAGCGAGTGGCAGAACTGCTCGAAGCACTCATCATTGGTCACGGTCACGCGAGACATTGTCGACCTCCATTGGGTTCTGCCTGTGCCCCGGACCATCGGCGAGCGTCCCGGTGGGGCGTTCGGCGGCGGCTCGCCACAGCCCGGACGGCGAGCCCGGCATTACAGGGATAGCGAAGCTCCCCCTCAAACCGACGAGCACGGCACGGAGGTTCGCCTCGGGTCGATGCCACGGCCGGGCCGCGATCCGCCGAGCGGGATCGCCGAGCCGGGCTGGAAAGCCCGACCTACGCGTTCGCCAATGGCACGGGCTGCACCCGCCTTCAGTCCCTCAGTACACCCCCACCTTCCTGCCCTCATCCAGGATGGCCAGAAAGTTCTCCACCGGGATGTAGTTCGCCACGCTGTTGCCCGAGCCCAGGGCGTACCCGCCGCCGGGGGCGCAGTCCTCGACGACCCGGCGCGTGTAGGCCCGCACCTGCTCCTCCGTCCCCCGGGCGAGCATGTCTACATCAATGCCACCCAAGGTCGCCACCCGGTGCCCGTACAGCCGCTTGAACTCCGCTACGGGCTGGATCGCGTCCTCGAAGGAGTGCTTGGCGTCGATGCGCACATCGTCGATCAAATCGTCGATGACCTCGCGCAGGTTCCCACAGGCGTGGAGCATGACCAGCTTCCCGTGGGAGTGGGCATAGTCGATGAGCCGCTTGTGCCAGGGGAACACAAACTGCCTCAGGTGAGCGGGCGAGATCATGGTCTGGGTCTTGAAGCCCAGATCGTCATTGAGCCACAGGGCGCCGACGTGCTCCATGTCGCACAGGACTCTGTAAAGCGCAAGCTCGCCCTCGCCGATCCTGTCGACGACGGCCTGCACCAGGCCGGGGTCGTCGATGAGCGCCATGCACAGGGGCTCATAGCCCATGAGGCGCGACAGGTTCTCGAGGATGCCGCCGGGCAGCGTCGCGGTCACCTTCATGCCGTCGGGCAGCATGGGCGCCAGTTGCTCGAGGTCGTCGAAGCTCGCCTCCTCGATCCGCGGCCAGGGGTACTTGTCAAGCTGCTCCCAGTCCCCAATCGGACCCCGGTGCTCGTCCTGCCAGCCCCGCTGACCCCCGCCCCGCTCCGCGGTGTCCGCCGAGATGAGCGCCTCCACCCCCGGGAACCCAAAGCTGTGGTACCCGTTGACGTAGTCATATCCAAGCGTGGACATGAACTGGATGCGGTAGGTGCGCCACGCGTCGGGCTCCTGAGGGATCGGCGTGCCCATGGCGGCCTCGATGATCGGGCCGTCGTGGAAGAGCTCGAAGAACGGGACGCGGTCGGGCTCACCGTCGCGGCGCAGGACGGTGAGCATGCGCGAGAAGTCGGGCTCCCACAATCCGGTGCTCATCAGAGTAGTCCCTCCGTGGGGTCTGGTCTGGGCCGACGAAGACTGGAAGACGAATTGCGGAGGGGTCAATTGGGCGTCTTTGGCCTCTTGACCTGCATGGACGGAGGCCCGGTGTGTGGCCGGGTGTGTCCGCGCCCCGCGGCGCCCGGCGGGGCCGGGAGAAGACAGGCGCCGCTACTTCACCTCATCCAGCCGCACCCGGCGTCCCTCCTGCAGCGAGGCGTCCAGGGCCAGCAAGGTGCGGGTGACCTCCCTGGCCTCCGCCGCATCGGGGGAGGGCAGATCCTCGGTGGCGATGGCCTGGAAGAAGGATCTTGTGGAGTCCTCCCACCAGCCGCTGTAGTGGCCCGCTCCGGCGACCACGTCCATGGAGTAGTCCTGCACCATCGCATCGGTATGGCGGTGCAGGGCCAGATCGTGCGGGAACAAGTCGGCCTGGATCGCGCCGTCCTCGCCGATGATCTGCAGGGCGAAGTCGATGTTGCCGAAGTAGCCGTCCGGCATGGTCCAGCAGCTCTCGAGGTTCACGCACACGCCCGAGGCGGTGGTGCCCAGCGCACTGACGATATCCGGCACCCCCGGCGCCGTGCGGGCCACTACTCCCTGCACCGAGCGGGCCGAGACGTCCACGAAATCCTCGTCCAGGATCCAGCGCACCAGATCGACGCAGTGCGACAGCAGGAACCACACCGGCGACGTACGCTGCAGCCACGAGATGGTGAGGGTCTTGCACAACCGCTCGTTGAGCCGAATGTACACGTGCTCCACGCGGCCGAGCTTACCACCCAGCACCAGCTCCCGCACGCGGCGGGCGTTGGCCCGGTGCCGATTGCCGAAGTTGACCATCACCGGGACACTGTGGGCCCGGCCCGCCTGGACGATGGCGTCGGCGTCGGCCAGTGTGGTCGCCAGGGGCTTTTCGCACAGTACGGGCACCCCCGCCGCCAGCGCGTCACACACAACCTCGCGATGGGCAAAGTCCGGCGTGGCCACCACCACCGCGTCCAGCTTCGCCGTCCCCAGCATGTCGCCGTGATCCGTAAACACTCCGCCGGCGCCCCACTCTCCGGCGCACTGCCGCCCCCGTGCCGACTCGAGGTCGCACACCGCCCCGAGCCGGCAGTGACCACAATCGGTGATGACCCGGGCATAGTGATGGCCCATGACTCCGCAGCCCACGAGACCCACGTTCAGAGCCGTCATGCTCCTGCTCCCGCGGTTGTGACGTGTCGCCTCAGTCGCTCGCCGGCACTGCAGACCTGCGGGCCGTGCTCGAGGCTCCGGCCGCCCGCACACCATCACTGCCCGGGGGTGCGCCGGGCACCAGACCGAGCGCGCTACCCGCCCCCGCGGGCCTCCTCGACCGTCCTTGGCACCGGCCGTCGACTCGATCCGTGCTTTGGCCGCTCGTGGCAGTCGAAACACGCCACCCCGCGCTCGGTGACGGTGACATAGTGCCCAAGCGATGGTAGCGTACCGAACTGCTCGTAATCCCGGGCGGACATGTGCTCCAGGCAACGCTCCCGGGGCGCCTCCATCCCGCCGGAGTAGACCGTCCCGTGGCAAAGCAGGCAGTCCTCACCCGCGGGCCCCAGATCATCGTGGGGCAGACCGCCCTTCCGGATGCCGATGGGCCGCGGGTGACAGTCGGTGCATCGCTCCGGCGAGGCGGATGCGGCCATGTCCGCGTGATGGCACAGGGCACAGGTCTCCCGGGCCGGACCCGGCGCCGGGCTGTGGGCCGACCTGGGGTGGCACGAGATGCAGCTTAGCTCCACCGTCTCGCGCTCCGTCTCCAGGTGCCGCCTGTGGTCGAAGGCGAAGCCGCCGTCCTGGAGTGTCGTCTCCCGGGGGGTGGCGTCATGGCAGCCCCCGCGGGTGCAAAGGCCGCTGTCGGTGGCCATCTGCTGGCCGGTGGACCCGCCAGCGGCGAACCGCCCGGCCGCCTGCAGACATGCCCGGGCCCGGCCCAGAGGGTCGCGCGGCACGCTCACCTCGGCGTGGCATTCCAGACAGTGGACCTTTCGGTGCGAAGAGGTGCGCCAGGTGCTCACCGCGGGCCGCGTGTGGTGGCACGAGGCACACATGCTTGGGCTCGAGACGAGGTAGGGCCCCCCTAGCACTCCCAGCAGGAGCGCGGCGGCCGCGGCAGCGACCACTGCGCGCTGGCCGCGGCGGGAGCGCAGGAGTGCCACCCGGCGGTGGTACCGCTCACAAACCCGCATGGGCCAACTCGTCGCCATCGAGCGCGGCCCTGCCGCCGCCGCGTGAGATCATTCCGTGTCGCCTTCGCCCTCCGGCTTGGCCCCGCCCTCCTCGCCCTCCGGCTTGTCCTCCGTCGCCTCGGGGTCCGTCTCCGGCTTGACCTCGGGCAATGGCAGGCGCACGAACTGCCGCGCCTGCTCGGCGGGCAGCCACTTCACCCGCCCATCGCAAAACAGCACATTGTACCCGCCCAGATGCGGAGGCGGCAGGCGCGGGTCGATGATATTGGCGTCCGTCATCAACCACGTCATCGAGGGATTGGGCACGTTGTCCAGAAGCTGCCCGCTGAGAGCGTCATTGTAGATGTAGGTCAGCCCCAACTGCAGCCACCCCTGTGGGGCCGCCGGGCAGATGAACAGCTTCCGGGTGGCGGCGTCACGGACGCCCAGGGCATTGGTGAGGATGAAGGGGTCTGCCGCATTCTGGCGCCAGGGGAAGCACCACGCCCTGGGCAGCCGCCCATCATTGTCGTCGGTGTACATCTGGATGAGCCTGTACGCCTGCTGCAACTGCATCTGGCACTGGGTCCCCAGCGCCTTGTTCTGGACCTGCAGGAAGGCGTTGGAGCCTCCGGACATCGCCGAAAGCAGGCCGCTGACTACGGTGATCTCCACCAGCGATACGCCCGCGCGCCATCCTCGACGTCGGAATCTGCCCATGCTATAATGCCTCCCGTTTCCAAAGGTGACGGCCGAAGGCGGATACTCCCGGAGGGCAGACGGTGCCGCCGCCCGCACGGGCATGGGGTGCGACCGCGCTGAGATGACCGACCATGCCATGATACCGCGCGTGCGACAGGACCGTCAACGCCGGGCCGCCCGGGGCATCCGGCACGCCGGCTACCCGCTCCTGACGGCACTGCTCTGCCTGGCGGCGCTTCCCGCCTCGGCCTCTCGGCTCGTACTGACCAATGGTGCGTATACCCCGATCCGAGTAGGGCCAAGCAAGGCGCATCCCCGGCTGACGGAACTGCCGGAGGGCGTGCCGCTGTGGGCCGAGGACAAGGTCGGTGGCTGGTACAGGCTGCGGCTTGCCCGGGACCTGCCGGCCTACGCCCACGAGGTGAGCGTCCGGGCTCTGGAGCCCGGCGCGCCGCCCCCACCGGGCCGGGTGGCCCTCGTGACGGTGGCCCCTTCCGAGGCGGGGGTCCGCATAGTCCTGTCGCTCGGGCGCCGGGTGCCCTTCCGCGTACGTCAGTTCGTGGCCCCGCAGCGGCTCTGTCTGGACCTGTTCGGCGCCGAGACGGCGGATTGCCGCTGGCGCTGTCTGCCGATCGAGAACTTCGTGGGCGGCATGCGACTGCGGCGGCTCGCGCCCGATAGGACGCAGCTATGGATCGAGCTCGCGGGCGCCCAGCAAAGGGGCTATGAGGTCTCCTACCCCGACGACCACAGCCTGGCCCTGGACATCCGCCGCCCCTATGCCTCTGCCGGCCTGCGGGGGAAGATGATTGTGCTGGACCCCGGCCACGGCGGCCGCGATGAGGGCGCGGTGGGCCCCTCCGGCCTACTGGAGAAGGACGCGAACCTGGCCATCGCCCGGGAAGTCAAAGGCCTGCTGGTGGAGAGGGGCAGCCGCGTAGCGCTCACCCGGGAGTCCGACCTCCCGCTCACCGAGCCGGGCTCCACAGCGCGCACGGAACTGACGGCACGCGTCATCCGTTCGAGATCATTGCACCCGGACATCTTCGTCAGCATCCACTGCAACCATCCGGGGAGCGACAACCGACCCGATGTCGCCGGCACCGAGACCTACTACTGGTCGCCCATGAGCGCGCAGCCGGCCTATCTGATCCAAAGCGCCCTGTGCCGCGAGGTGGGGACCGCAAGCCGCCTCGTCGCACCCGGGCCATTCCGCGTCCTGCGCGAGACCGACGCCCCCAGAGTGCTGGTGGAGTGCTGCTACATCTCGTCCCCGGCGGAGGAGGCGCTGCTGCGGGATGGCGAAGGGCGGCGGCGAATCGCCGCCGGCATCGTGGACGGCCTCTGTGACTACTTCCGCGTCGCGGCCCGCCCTCAGGGCCCCACGACGCATCGATAGGCAGTGAGGTTCATGTTCAAGCTGCGGGTGCTCAGCGGCGACATGAAGGGCCTGGAGTTCCCTCTGGACGCCCCCGAGGTCGTCATCGGCCGCCGCAAGGACAGCCGAATCTGTCTGCCTTTGGACCTGCGCATCTCCCGCGTGCACGCCCGCATCTATCACCAGGACGGTGCCCTGGTGCTCGAGGACATGGCCAGCGCCAACGGCACCTTCATGGGCAGACGCAGAATCTACAGCCCCTCGGTGCTGCATGCGGGCGACCAGTTCCGAGTGGGCCGAACGTGGCTGGAGCTGGTGGAGGAGACAGCGAACGGCGCGGCGCAGCGGGTCGCGGAGCAGGTTCAGATCATCGACAGCGACAGTGAAGCCGCCATCGACGCGGCGGAAGTGACCCGCGACCGCGACGTGGTGTTCGCCGTCAGCGCCATCGACCCGGCGGTACACCGCGTGCCCGATGACGCCGAGGCCCAGCAGCGCCTGGCCGTCATCCTCGACCTGGGCCGGGCCCTGGGCACCACCCTGGAGCTCCCGGTACTGCTCCAGGTCGTGGTGAACCGCATCTCGGAGCTGCTGCCGGTCGAGCGGGCGGCCCTGCTCCTGGTGGACGCCGAGACCGGCCAGATCACCCCCCACGCCACCCACTATACGAACCAGGCGGCAACCGACACCAGGCTGGCCATCAGCCGCAACATGGTCACCCGGGCCCTGCAGGAGCGCGTCGCGGTGCTCACTACCGACGCCACCGCCGACTCCCGCTTCAAGGGATCAGACAGCGTCCGAGACCTCAAGATCCGCTCCGCCATCGTGGCGCCCATGGTCGCCGGCGGCGAGCCCGTGGGGATCATCCATCTGGCCACATCCTCCGGCACCTACATCTTCTCCGAGCAGGACGTCCATCTGGTGGTCGGCATCGCGGCCCAGGCCGCCGTGGCCATCGAGAAGGCCCGGCTCTACACCGACCTGCGCCGTGCCTACGACGAGCTCAAGGCCGCTCAGGAGCACATGCTGGCCTCCGAGCGCACCGCCACCGTAGGCCTGCTCTCGGCCAGTATCGCCCACGACATGGCCAACATCGTCTCCCCCATCCGCCTGTTCGTCAAGATGCTCCTGGAGGGCAGGCCGCTGGCCCAGGACGCCAAGGAAGCCCTCCAATGCCAGACCGAGCGCCTCACCACACTCACCGAGCGCCTCCTGGCATTCTCCAGAGGGCGCTGCCCCGACCTGCAGCCCACGGACCTGAACCTGTCGGTCCGCAATGCCCTGGAGCTGGTCGGGACAGAGCTGACCCACCGCCACGTGACGCTCAATCTCCAACTGGCCCCGGAGCTGCCGCCGGTGAACGCCGATAGCGCCCAGATCGAGCGGGCGCTGCTCAACCTGCTGCTCAATGCCGCCGAGGCCCTCGAAGACTGCGACCCAAAGACCGTCACCGTCAGCACCGAAGCCGAGGACAATGAGGTCGTCATCGCCGTCTCCGACACCGGCCCGGGCATCCCCGAGGAAGTCCAGAAACGCCTCATGGAGCCGTTCTTCACGACCAAAGAGACCGGCACCGGCCTGGGCCTGTTCTCTTGCCACCGCATCGTGGAGGAGGAGCACGGCGGCAGTCTGGAGATCGACAGTCGCCCCGGAGCGGGGACCACGATCCGCTTGAGGCTGCCGGCGCCGGCCGCCGGTGGGCAAGAGGAGGGCTGAGATGGCGTCCGGCGGCGGACGGCCCATCACCGCGCTGTCGCTTTCCGGGGCCGCCCTGGGATTCACGGGCCTGGCGGCGGTGGTTGTTGCCGCGGCACTCGGAGACATCCGCACCGGCCTGCTGGTGACCATGTATCCTTCTCATCTGCCGCGATCCGCGGTCATCGCCGCGGCCGGAGTGCTCCTGGCCTGGCTCGCCTTCGCGGCCGCACTCCACCTCCTCGGCCGTCGGCTCCGGCCCGGACCCGTCGCGGCGCTGGGCCTCTCCGCCCTCGCCCGCACAGCTCTTCTGCCTCAGCTTCTCGTCCTCCCCCTGCTCGCACGGCGACTGGCGAAGGTCGAGCTTAACTTCGAAGCCGCCTTCCCGCTGAAGCTCGCCTCCTTCGCCCCGGAAACCTGGGGCCTGATGGCGGCCTACACCCTGGCCGTCATCTTCGCTCTCTGGGCCCATGCCACCGTCTACCACCAACCTCACCAGAGCCAACGCTTCGACACCGGCGGCTTCCTCCTGGTCTTCCTCGCTGCCGCCGCGGCACAACACGCGCTCCTGTGGGGCCTCTGCCGGCTGGTGGGATAGAGGCGCGGCCGGAAAGTCCGGCCGGTCCGTTTCATGTCACCCTGAGCGTCCATCTCGTGCAGCGAGATAGCGAGGAATCTCGCTGCATGCCGGGAGACTCCTCGA
>Ga0334885_1002673_pt1 | contig 17876 bp, 12 predicted proteins | sample GraSluR1_MG_8_FD_207233 | JGI IMG/M metagenome (GOLD analysis project Ga0334885, IMG submission 207233) | Sludge microbial communities from methane-producing bioreactor in Wageningen University, Netherlands - Granular Sludge_31_05-R1 | ecosystem: Engineered > Bioreactor > Anaerobic >...
ACGGTGCACTCGCGCCCGCACTTGCTCCATCGGGGCCAATTGCCCCTCCTCAGTCTTGTCCGCCATGCCCCACTATGGGGCAACCTCGGGATTCAGCGTCGAAAGCGGCGCGATCTTCTTCAGATCGGCCTCGATCTTGCCCGCGTCGCCTACGACGATGATCGCCAGGCGTGAGGGGTCGAGCTTTTGTTGGGCCAGGGTCAGGCACTGTTCGGGCGTGGTCCGGCCGATCGAGGCGACCATTGTTTCGAAGAAGTCGTCGGGCAGGTCGTTCGATTCGATCGTCCAGAGGTCGCCGGCCACCTGCTGGGGCGTCTCGCGGTCGCGGGCGAAGCTGCCCACGTAGTAGGTCTGCCGCTTCTTGAGATCGTCGGCCGACGGGGCCTCGGCGGTCAGGCGCTCGATCTGATCCACCACGGTCTCGACCGCCTCGGCCGTCGATTCGTTCTTGGTGAAGGTCGCGGCCTGGAAGGACCCGCCGAAACGCTGATGGCGAAATCCGCCCCGGGCGCCGTAGGTGAGCCCCTTCTTCACCCGGACCGCCTCGTTGAGCCAACTGTCGAAGGCCCCGCCGAAATAGTCGCTCACCAGGCGGCTCGTGTAGTAGCCGGGATCGTGGCGCCCGAAGCCGAGCTGACCCAGGCGAATCTCGCTCTGCAAGCTCCCGGGACGATCGACGAGGATTACCCGGGTCGGTTGCGGCGTGGGCGGCGCGGGCAACTCGAGCCGGGGACGCGGGCCGACGGCCGCCCAATCGCCCAGCCCTCGCTCGGCCAGTTCGACGGCCCGCGGAGCATCGACGTCGCCGGCAAAGATCAACACGGCCATGTCGGGCCGAACGAACTTGCCGTGCCACCGCTTGAGATCCCCGATCGCGAGCCGGTCGACGTCGTCGATCTCGCCGGTGGCGGTTCGGCTGTACGGATGATCGCCGAACAGCTCGCGCCGCATCTGGCGATCGGCCACGTACGAAGCCTCGGCCGAGGCCACCTCAAGGCCCGTGCGGATCTGCTTGCGAAGCTTGGCGAACTCGTCGTCGGGAAAGGTCGGCGTGCGCACCACCTCGGCCAGCAGGTCCATGGCACGATCGACGTGCTCGGTCAGGCAGCTTGCGAACACGCCGGCCGTATCCATGTCGGAAGCGCCCGACAGCGAGATGGCGTAGGTGCCGAGCTCTTCGGCCAGTTCCGCCTCGGTATGCCCGGCGCTGCCGCGCGTGAGCATCTGCATGGCCATCGAGGCCGCGCCGGGGGTCGCCTCGGTCCAGCTTCCGGCCAGCAGCCCCAGCCGGATCGAGATGAACGGCACCTCGTGATTGGGCACGACGACGACCTTCAGCCCGTTGGATAGGGTCGTCTCGCTCCGCTCGACCGGCGCGATCTCGTCGAGCACGCCAGCCAGGGGCGGCTCGGCGGGGAAGTCGTCAGGCCGGGTGAGCCCAGGTTCGGGCGCCGACTCGGCCTTCTTCGACGCGGCCGGCTCGGATGCGTCCTCGGCCGGCGCGTTCGAGAGCATGCTCCCCAGCAGGTTGCGCGGCACGCGCGCCACGAGCGACCGCTCGGGCTTCAGGTACGTCCGGGCCACCCGCCGCACGTCGTCGGCGCTCACGCGGCGTATCTCGTCCAATCGCCGGTTCGCGCGCTCGACGTCGGCCTGTTCGACCGCGGCCGTGCCGAGGGTGCGGGCCTTGCTGTCGATCGTGAGGTTGTCGACCACCTGGTCGCGGATCAGCCGGTTGCGCGCCTTGGTCAGCTCCCGCTCGGTAACCGGCTCGCTGCCGACCCGCTCGATCTCGGCCTCGACGATCGCCAGCACCTCGTCGGGCTTGCTGCCGATGGGGGGCATGACCGCTCCGACGCCGAGGAATCCGGCCTGCTCCAAGGTGTAATCGAGCATGATCACCTGGACGGCGAGCTGGCTCTCGGCGACCAGCTTTCGATAAAGGCGGCTGCTCGGGCCGCTTCCCACGATCTGCGACAACACCTCCAGCGCCGCGGCGTCGTCGTGGGCCATCGCGACGGTCGGATAGGCCACCAGCACCAGCGGAGCCGGCGCGTTCTGCTCCCGGATCTCGACCGATCGTCGCTCGGCCGGCTCGGGCTCGCGCACCGTGACGCGCGGCGGATCGGCGGCCCGGGGAATCCAACCGAAATACCGCTCGGCCAGTCGCTGCGCCTCGTCGTGGGCGACCGCCCCCACGATGAGCAGCGTGGCGTTGTTGGGCACGTAGTACGTCTCCCAGAACGACCGAAGCTCTTCGACCGTGGCGGCCCGAAGGTGCGGAATGTTGCCGATGGGCGACCAGCGGTAGGGATGCACCCGGAACAACTCGGCCAGCAGCTTTTCGGAGAGCGTCCCGTACGGACGGTTCAGCCCCATGCGCCGCTCCTCCTCGACCACCTTGCGCTCGGTGTCGAACGATTCCTGGTCGATTCTCAGCAGGGCCATGCGCTCGGCCTCGAGCCACAAGGCCAGCTCGAGCTGGTTGGCCGGCAGGGTTTGCAGGTACACCGTGCGGTCGAAGCTCGTGTAGCCGTTCGTCGTGCCCCCGGTCTGGCGGATCAGGTCGAAATGGTCGGTCGGTCCGAGCCGATCGGTGCCCCGAAACATCATGTGCTCGAACATGTGGGCGAACCCCTGGCGCTCGGGGTGCTCGTCCTTGCTGCCCACGTGGTACCAGATCTGGACCGCCACGATCGGGCACGAGAAGTCCTCGAGCGTGATGACGCGGAGCCCGTTGTCGAGCACCCGTTGCCGGTAATCGTAGGTGCGGGCCTCCTCGGCGGCCCGGGCCGGTGCCGAAACGAGCAATCCGATCCAGAGACCGCCGAGCAAGAGCCCTCGTGCGAGCCGCGTCGTGACGTTCATGAACACACTCCGTTGGTGAGTTGGATGCCGTTGGTGAGTTCGATGGGAACTTCGCCGTCCACGTGGTGCCCATTATACTCCAGCGCCGATTCCGACAAGGGCGTTGCCCCGTCCGGCGGCAGAGGGCCGCTTCGTGGGCTTGTCGCATCCCCGCAAGCGGGGTACGATGAGACCGGTGAGCGAGGCATCCGAACTGCGCGCAGAACGCTATGGACCGACGTCCCCCGTCGATACCCAGTCTGACCCGCCGCGACTTCCAGTTCTCGCTGGGGCGGCTGTTGGTGGCCATGACGCTGTGCGCGGTCGTGTTTGCTTTTCGATTGCCCACGTTCTATACGGTCTGGGCCGTGGTGGCGACCCTCATGGTGGCGTTGTTCAGCGACTGGAGCGTGTGGCACCAGGTGCGCGCCGGCTCGGCCCTGCGGGCGCGGGACTACGGGCGGGCCATCGAGGCGTTCTCGAAAGCGATTCGCGCCAAACCCGAGGACCCCGAGCGGTACTGCCATCGGGCGGTCGCGCATCAGTGGAATGAAGACCTCGACGCGGCCCGGGCCGACTACGCGCGGGCCGTCGATCTGGATACCCGATACGCCCCCGCCTGGATCGGGCGGGCCAACGTCGCGTTGGCCCAGGGCGACCTTGAACGGGCGGTCGACGACGCCACGATCGCGTTGTGCCTCGCGCCCGGCTCGCTCGACGCACTGCTTGTTCGCAGCACGGCCTGCTACGGGCTCGGCCGGCTCGACGATGCCCTGGCCGACGCCGAGGAAGCGGTTCGATCGGCCCCGGAACACTGGCAGCCGTGGAACCACCGCGCGGGCATTCTGCTGTCGGCCAGGCGGCACGAGGCGGCCCTGGCCGATCTCGACGAGGCCGTCCGCCTCGGGGCCCCGTCGCGCGATTTGCTCGCCGCGCGATCCCTCGCCCTGTTTCGGCTTGGCCGGCACGACGAGGCGTTTCGCGGCATCGAAGCCTGCCTCGCCGACGATCCCCGGTCGCCGCACGCGCGGTGCATACTCGCGTGGTTCCTGGCCACGTGCCCCGACGACTCCCTCCGCGACGGGCGCCGGGCCCTGGAGATCGCTCGATCGGTCGAGCCGACGGACGACGGGGGCGCCTTTGCGCGCGCGAACAGCCTGGCGGCGGCTTGCGCCGAGATGGGGTATTTCGACGAAGCTATCGAGCACGCGCGCAGGGCCCTCGACCTGGCGCCCGCCGCGGCGCGTGCCGTGTGCGAACTGCGCCTGGCCACCTACCGGGCCGGGCAACCGTACCGCGACTTGGGCCAAGGGCCGGCCTGACGAGCGGCCAGTGAACACGGGTCGCAACGACCGCGGCCAAAACCCGAACCTCGAACCCCGAACCTTCCTTCGCCATGCTCCCCGAGACCTTCCGCTGCTACCTGGTCACCAAGGACGACCAAGGCAACGTGGCCGGCGCGATGACCGAGCGCCGGCTCGACGAGTTGCCCCAGGGCGAGGTGCTCATTCGCGTTGCGTATTCGTCGCTCAACTACAAGGACGCCCTGGCCGCCAAGGGCCATCCGGGCGTCAACCGGGTCTTCCCGCACGTGCCCGGCGTCGACGCGGCGGGAACGGTCGTTCAGAGCGGCGTCTACGAGTTTGTCGAGGGCGATCCCGTCTTGGTCACGGGATTCGACATGGGCGCGAATCGCTGGGGCGGATATGCCGAATACGTGCGGGTGCCGCACGACTGGGTCGTGCCCCTTCCCCACGGGCTGACACCCCGCGAAAGCATGATCCTGGGCACGGCCGGCCTGACGGCCGGGTTCTGCGTCGACGCCCTTCAAAAGCACGACGTCACGCCCGATCGCGGCCGGGTCGTGGTCACGGGAGCCAGCGGCGGCGTGGGCAGCTTCGCCGTGGCCATCCTGGCCAGGCTGGGCTACCGCGTGGCCGCCGTGACCGGCAAGGCGTCGGCCCGCGAATACCTCGAGTCGCTCGGCGCCGCGGAGATCCTGCCCCGCGACGCGGTCGACGATCGAAGCGGCAAGCCGCTGCTGTCGCGGCGCTGGGCCGGGGCGGTCGACGCGATTGGTGGCAACGCCCTGAGCACCCTGCTGCGGTCGATGGAACTGGGCGGATGCGTGGCCGCCTGCGGCAACGCGGCCGGGGTCGAGGTGCCGTTGACCGTGTTCCCCTTTATTCTCCGGGGCGTAACCCTGGCGGGCATCGACGCCGCCTGGTGCCCCATTCCGCTGCGCCACGAAACGTGGCGCCGCCTGGCCGACCCGTGGAAGCCCGACGGACTGGAAAGGTTCGCCCAGTTCGTCGACCTGGCCGATCTGCCGCCGATGTTCGACGCGATCCTCGCCGGCCGCGTGACCGGCCGGGTGGTGGTTCGCGTGGCGGAACCCCAGGACGGTTGAGCGCCGGGCTCATCGTCTTGCCGCCAGCGCCCATTGGGAATAGACTGACCGTGCGTACTGACCTTCGTGGCTGGGAAGCAATGCTCATGAACAAGCAGGAATTGCTGAGAATCGTCGAGGAACTGCCTGATCGCTTTGAGGCCGAGCAGGTAATCGAGCGGTTGTACTTGCAGGCCAAGCTTGAACGGGCGGAGGCGGCCGTGGCGCGCGGTGATGTGGTCAGCCACACTGAGGTTGTGCGGCGGAGCCAGGAATGGTTCAAGTAGACTCGTCGTGGGCGTTTATCGCCTCATCTACCGTGAAGATCGTGAGAGTCAACGAGTGCTCGTTCTGGCTGTCATTCACGGCAGCCGCGATCTACGCCGCGCGTTCGAGAAGCGACCTGAATGAGCCAGCATCGCGTCAAGCGCCCGCGCCATCCGGCGCCGGGCTGACGAGCCCGAGAGCCCTTCTACGACCGGTCTTGCGGACTTGACCCGCCCACAGTAGAACAGTCTCACCAAGCAAGCTGGGCAGCACGGGGCGTCATCGGTCTGGATGGTTCGGCGGTGCGCGGCGAGGAGATCGCAATGAACGTGTTGGTGGGCGAGTTGATCGGCACGATGATTCTGGTTCTGCTCGGCGACGGGGTCGTGGCCAACGTGGTTCTGGCGAAATCGAAGGGACACAATTCGGGCTGGATCGTCATCACCGCCGGCTGGGGATTCGCCGTCGCCATCGCGGTGTACGTGTCGGGCTGGGCCAGCGGGGGACACATCAACCCGGCCGTCACCGTGGGCCTCGCCTCGATCGGCAAGCTGGCCTGGGCCGAGGTGCCCGTGTATCTCGGCGGACAGTTCCTGGGCGGGTTTCTCGGCGCGGTGCTCGTGTGGCTGGCGTACCTTCCCCACTGGGCGGCAACCGACGACCCGAGCGGAAAGCTGGGCATTTTCTGCACGGGTCCCGCGATCCGCCACGTGCCGGGCAACTTCATTTGCGAGGTCATCGGCACGGCCGTGCTGCTGGTGGGCGTGCTGGGCATCCTCCATACGAACAACGAGATCGGCAGCGGCCTCGGCCCCTACGTCATCGGCATCCTGGTGTTCAGCATCGGCCTGTCGCTGGGGGGGGCGACGGGTTACGCCATCAACCCCGCCCGCGACCTCGCCCCGCGCCTGGCGCACGCCCTGCTGCCCATCGCGGGCAAGGGCGACAGCGATTGGGGCTACGCCTGGATCCCCGTCGTCGCCCCGATCGTGGGCGCCGTGGCCGGGGCCCTGGCCTACCAGTCGCTGTTTGCCGACCTGCCCGCCCTGGTCGCGCCGTGAGAAACGCTGGCGGTGCGCCCCGCGCCCGGCTAGAATGCGGGAAGAATCGCCCTGGCCGTCGTCTGCCCGGCGCCGAGTTCTCGTGATCGCGGACCCGGCTCCGGCAGGAGGAACACGTTGTCGCGGATCGTGTCGTCTCTGGTGTGCATGACGCTGCTTGCGGCCGCGCCCTTGGCATCTTCCACGGCAGCCGAGCCGATGCCGAGCCGCGTCTTCTTCCACGAGAATTTCGACGACGCCGATCTCGCCGCGCGGGGCTGGTACGACGGGAGGCAATTCCGCATCGTCGGCGGGGCTCGGGCCGGTCGAGGCTGCATCGAGTACGAATGGACCGAGGGGCAGTCGTCGGTGCAGGGCTCGTCGCCGGTGCGGCGCCTTTTCGAGCCCACCGACCGGGTCTCTCTGCGTTTCTACCTCAAGTTGTCCAAAGGCTGGGGCTGGAGCGGCAGGAACTACCACCCGCATCTGACCCACTTCCTCACCACCGAGAACTCGCGGTGGCACGGGCCGGCGGCAAGTCACCTCACCCTTTACATCGAGCCGGTCGGGGGCAGGCTCCGCCTGGCCGCCCAGGACATCCAGAACGCCGACATGCCCCACGGCCTGACGCAGGGGCCGCTCCGGGGCGGCTACAACGGAACCTTCTACGACAGCGAAGACGTGCTCTTTGACGATGAGCGGTGGCACTGCGTCGAGGCCTATTTCCAGCTCAACACGCTCGACCTCGAGAACGACCGTCCCAACCGCGACGGCATCGTGCGCGGCTGGTTCGACGGGAGGCTCGTGGTCGAGCGGACCGACGTCGTTCTACGCTCGACCGATTTTCCGCAGATGAAGTTCAACCAATTCCTCATGGCCCCCTACTTCGGCCCCGGCCTGTTACCCCATGCCCAAAAGCTCTGGATCGACGAACTGGCCGTGGGAACCGAACGAATCGGCCCACTCGCCCAAGCCAAGCATTCGGCGGACGAGGCACAATAACCCGGCAAATCGCCAAGCGGGCCCAGCGCAGCGGGTTCCGCCGCTTTCCACAACCCGCAATCGACTGACCACCAAGACCAGGAGTGAAGCATGACCCTTACAAGACGACAGATGCTCAAGCTGGGCGCCGGCGCCGCGGCCGCCGCGTGGATGACGGGAACCGTCCACGCACGCAGCGCCGCGACCGCGAAGAAGATCCCCCTCGGCCTGGAACTCTGGTCGGTGCGCCATCAGTGCGCGAAGGAGCTGCCGGTCGTGCTCAAGGCCGTCGCCGAAATGGGCTACGACTCGGTCGAGCTTGCCCACAGCTTCTACGGATACGATGCGCCCGCCTGGCGCAAGCTGCTCGACGAGAACGGTCTGAAGAGCTGCGGCATGCACATGGGGTTGGGAATGCTCCAAGGCGACGCCTTCGACAAGACGGTCGCCGACCAAAAGATCATCGGCACGCCCTACTTGATTATCGCCTCGCTGCCCAAGAAGAACCTCGCCTCGGTCGAGGCGATCGTCGAGACGGGCAAGCAGTTCAACCGGTTGGCCGAGCGGCTCGAACCCCACGGCATGAAGATCGGCTACCACTGCCACGGCGGCGATTTCGAGCGGGTCGAAGGCCGCACCGCCTGGGAGATCTTCGGCGAGAACACCGAGGCCGACGTGATCCTGCAGCTCGACGTCGGCAACTGCCTGGGCGGCGGCGGCGATCCGATCGCCATGCTCAAGAAGTTCCCGGGCCGCTCGGTGAGCATCCACATCAAGGACCACGGCGGCAAGCCCGGCGCCGTGTTCGGCGAGGGCGAAGTGAACTGGCCCGAGGTCTTCGACCTCTGCGAGACGATCGGCGGAACCGAGCACTACATCGTCGAAGAGGAAGGCCGCGAGGGCCCCGAGGCGCTCGAATCGGTGCGGCGAGCGCTGGAGAACTTCCGGAAGATGGGCAAGTAGCGGATGGGCGCGTTTCACGCGTCCGGCGAGCCCCGCGACGGCTCGCGGCCAACCTCGAACAGCTCGCCGACGTGAAGCACCGCGACCGCCTTCCCGTGCCGCGAAAGCGCGTCGCGAAGCTGGATCATGCATCCCGGGCAGGCGGTCACCACCGCGTCGGCGCCCGAGGCCGCGACGGCGTCGACCTTGTGGTCGGCGATCTTCTTCGACACGTCGTAATGGGTGATGCTGAACGAGCCGCCCAGCCCGCAGCATCGGTCGGCCTCGGGCATCTCGACGAATTCGAGCCCGTCGAGCGATTTGAGGATCGCGCGGGGCTGAGCGCTGACGCCCTGGTGCCGCGCCAGGTGGCACGGGTCGTGCCACGTGACCTTTTTGCCCTGGAACCGCGGCTTGAGCCGGAGCCGGCCGAGATCGGCGGCCGCGACGTCGATCACGAACTCGTTGAAATCCCTGACCTTGGCGGCGAATTGCTCGAATCGCTGCTTCTCGCCGGGCGTCTCGGCCAGATAGGTCGGATAGTCGCGCAGGGCCGACCCGCACGTGGCGCAGCCGGTGACCACGTAGTCGCAGCCCTCGAACGCCTCGACGTTGCGCCGGGCGAGCTTCCGACCGGTGCGGAAGTCGCCGGAAAAGTAGACCGGCGCGCCGCAGCATCCCTGGCGCCGGTCGAACACGACCTCGCAATCGAGGGCGCGGAGCACGTCGACCATCCTGTGCCCCACGTCGGGAAAGACGTATTCCGTGGCGCAGCCCGAGAAGAACCCGACCCGGCACTTGGGCTCGCCCGGCGCGGGGTTGCGCTCGGGCAGCGTCTTCCGCAGGAACCTCGGGGCGATTTCGGGAATCGCCCGCCCCGCCCCGAGGGCCGAGAGAAACTGCGGCAGGTGCCGGAAGCCGCCTTCGCCCCGGGGCAGAACAAACTGGAGCCACGACGCCAGTCGAAGGGCCGCGCCGAAAAGCCGCCGGTTGGGCAGGAGATAGCGGAACACGAGGCTCTTCGACGCCGGCAGGCCCTTTTCGGCCGCGTAGTCGGCGCGCGCGGCCGTCACCGCGTGGTCGATCCGCGTCTTGGCCGGGCAATATTGCACGCAGGTCTTGCACAAGAGGCAGTTGTCGATCGCCTCGTAGAAGCCCTTGCTCAGCTCCTGCTCGCCTTCCAGGGCAAAGCGGATCAGTTGATCCTTGCCCCGGGCGAGCCCCTTTTCTTCGCGCTCTTCCCGGTAGATGGGGCAGAAGTAGCCGCAGAAGCCGCACTTCATGCACTGCTCGACGTCGGAGCGGAACCTGCGCAGGTTATCGAGTCGATCGGCCACTCAGCCCCTCCCGTCTTCCCAGATCTTGCCCGGGTTGAGGATCCCCTTGGGATCGAAGACCTCTTTGATCCTCCGCATGAGGTCGAGGAAGATCGGGTCCTGGGTGCGGCGCATGAACTTCTGCTTTTCGAGACCGATCCCGTGCTCGCCCGAGAGCACGCCCCCGAATTCGACGGCCGCCTCGATAATCGCGTCGACGGCCCGCTGGGCCCGGGCGAAGTGGGCCGGATCGTTCGCGTCGGTCATCACGCTGGGATGCAGGTTGCCGTCGCCCGCGTGGCCGATGACCGTCACCTGCAAATCGGCCTTCGCGCAGAGGTCGACGACCCGCCCGATGAACTCCGCCATGCGCGTGCGGGGCACGGTCACGTCTTCGGCCAGAACGGTCGGCGCGGCGCCGAAGACGGCCGCGAAGCCCGCGCTGCGCGCCTTCCAGTAATTCAGCGCCTGTTGCGGATCCTCGGCCACGATGACCTGGGCGCCGGCCCGCCGGCACACGTCGAGCACCGTGCGCGAGTCGTGCTCGACGACGTCGTGGGTCCCGTCGCACTCGAACATGAGCATGGCCGCCGCGTCGTCGGGCAGGCCCATGCCGGTGATCCGGTTGATGCTCTTGATGACCCAGTTGTCGAGCAGCTCGATCTTGGCGGGAACCGTGCCCGCGTCGAGGATCTTGCCGACGGTCGCGCCCGAGGTCGGCAGGTCGTCGAACAGGGCGACGATGGTCTTGCGCGCCGGCGGCAGGGGAATCAGCCGCAGCACGGCCTCGGTCACCACGGCCAGGGTGCCCTCGGAGCCGGTGATCAGCGACACGAGGTCGTAGCCCACGACGTTCTTGACCGTGCTGCCGCCGAGGTCGACCGTCCGGCCGGTGGGCAGCACGGCCTTCAGGCCGAGGACGTACTGTTTCGTGACGCCGTACTTCAGGCAGACGGGACCGCCCGCGTTCTCGGCGATGATGCCTCCCAGCGTGGCCCCGAGAAAGCTCTGCGGGTCGGGCGGGAAGAAGAGCTTGCGGGCGGCAAGCGCGGTCTGCAGGTCCATGAGCACGACGCCGGCCTGCACCCTGGCCGAAAGATTGGCGGCGTCGATCGAGAGAATCTGGTTCATCCGGGTCATCGCCAGGACGATCCCGCCCCGGATCGGCACCGACCCGCCGCTGACGTTCGTGCCTCCTCCCCGCGGGGTGACGGGGATTTCCTGCTCGTTGGCCAGCTTGAGCACCGCCTCGACGTGCTCGGTGCAGGTGGGAAACACGACCGCGTCGGGCAGATGGCGCCAGGTGGAAGTCCCGTCGTAGGAATAGGCCCTGCGGTCCTCCTCCGAGGCAAGCACGTTCTCTCGGCCCACGATGGCTGCCAGGTGGTGGACGATCGGCTCGCGGGCCATGGATTGCGTTCCTCGGTTCGGCGCGGTTTCGACGGGCGGCGACTCGACCTTTCTTGATACCGCTTGAGCGAACCGATGTCCAGGGAGGCAAAAGCGTGGGGCAGGCGTCTCGCCCGCCCTCGCCGATCCGACGGCACCGGCCGCTGCCTGGTACCGCAACCGGGATGGAGTGCGAACCGAACGGGTTGACTCACGCCCGAAAGAGCTTCCAAGGCTCGAACCTCTCGCCCAAGAGCGGCTCGCTGTCGAATCCGAGCCAGTCGTCGAGCAGGGCGGCATAGACGCGGCGGAAGTCGACGTGGTGCTTCTGACCGCCGGCTTCGAGTTCGGTCAGGTTCGGAGGGACGCCGGCCAGGCCCCCTTCGAGCCTGCCGCCCACGAGGAACACGGGGGCGGCCGAGCCGTGGTCGGTGCCCCGGCGCCCGTTCTCGGCCACGGTCCGGCCGAACTCGGAATAGGTGTAAAGTACCACACGCTCGATCAGGCCGTCGCGCTTCAGGTCGTCGGCGAAGGCGGCCACCGACTCGGACAACTGCTCGAGCAGAGCGCAGTGGTTGCCGATCTGATTGGCGTGGTTGTCGAATCCGCCGAACCCGTCGCCGCCCAGTTCGGTGCCGAACACGCGGATGCCCAGGTCGGCGCGGATGAGCCGGGCCACCATGCGAAGCGTCTGGGCGAGCTGGAAGTCGGGGTAGGGCGACGCGGGACGGGCCGCCTCGGCCCGAACGACCTCTTCGACGCGCCGTCCGGCGGCTCGGGCCGAGGCCATGCTCTCGTGCAGGAACGCCACCAGGGGGTTGTCCGAATCGGGGACGACGCGCTCGGGCGAAGGCGCCGAGTCGACGGGGAGCTTCCACCGCTCGAGCGACCGCACGTTGGGTACGATGGCCCGCTCGGCGTTCAGCGTGAAAGGCTGCCGCGTCTTGCCCACGAACACCGCCGCCACGTCGGCACGATAGGGCGCTTCCATGCGATCGGCCACGCGACCGAGCCATCCGGTCTGACAGTGCGACTCGTGGGGCCGGGCCGTCTGCCAGTTGCGCAGCGAGACCTGGTGATCGCCGCTGGGGTCCGGATATCCGACCCCGTGGACCACGCCCAGCAGCCCCTCGTCGTAGAGCCGCTTGAAACCCGTCATGCGCGGATGGAAGCCGAACCGATCGTCGATCTTGTGGAGCTTGCCGGCAGGCACGCCGATCGTGGGCCGCTTTCGGTAATACTCGTCGTCGGCGTAAGGAACCAGGGTGTTCATACCGTCGTTGCCCCCGCTCAGCTCGAGCGCGACGAGCACGGTGTCGCCCGGATCACCCGACCGCGTATTACCGGCTTGGGTTGTCCGGCCGAGCAGCGCCGGCAGCGACCCGAACGAAAACACGGCCGAGGTGCCAAGCGAGTTTCTCAGGAATTCACGTCGACTGGGAGACATGGGTTGTTCTCTGTGCGGTCAAGAATTCGAGTGGCGACTCCGGCAAACCCGGCCGTTGCATCGGCCGTCCATTTCGTCCCTCCGGGACCAAGGGCCTAACTCAGTTGGAACTCGGGCAAGGTTACCACGCGATGCGCGAAGCGCCGAAGCTGCTGCTCGAGGCTCCCCGCCCGGGCGTCGGCCGCAACCAGCGCGTCGAACGCGTCGGCCGGCAGGTCGCCGTCGACGAACAGGTCGACCAGGAACCGGCGGGCCGCCTCGGCATCGCCTCGGCCGTGTTTGCGCGCCGTTTCGAGCGGGTTGAGCCCGTCTCCGTAGGGCTTCGCGCCCGAGAGCAGCGCCCAGGCCAGGTTGCTCCGCCCCAGCGTCGTGGCTTGGTTGATCCAGTGGGTGGCGCCGATCCAGCCGTTCACGGTCGGCGCATGGAGCAGGTTCTGGCCCAGCTCGGCCAGATCCTGCCCCAGGGCGGCCGTGGGGACCAGCCCTTCGAGCCCCTTGACGATGCCCAGGGCGAACTCGATCGGGCTCTTCACGCGGCGGCGATAGGCCCACGGCGAAAAGAACAGGTTCGAACGGAGGATCGTCTCGACGAGATTGCCCACGTCGTAGTCGCGGGCAAACGACTCGGCCAGGGGCTCGATCAGGGCGTCGCCCGGCTCCTCCGTCTCGGAGATCAGCCGGCGGTACAGCTTTCGGGTCACGAGTCGCGGCGCGGCCGGCTGTTCGAGGATGATTTCGACGACGTCTTGGCCGTCGAAGTTGCCCTGCCGGCCCAGAACGGTCTTGGGCCCGTCGTCGTGCTCCCGGGCGACGAAGCGGAGTTCGTTGCGCAGCACGAACCAGCCGGTAAAGGCCCGGGCCGCCTCTCGGACGTCGGTCTCCGAGAAATTGCCCAGCCCCAGGGCGTACGATCCCATGAGGCCGCGGGCGTAGTTGGCGTTGGGCATCGACTTGCGGTTCGCTTCGCCGTCGAGCCCCAGCAGGGTGGCCGGATCGCGCGAGACGGCCGACAAAAGGGCGTCGTAGCGTCCCAGAGCGTGGCTTCGCAGCAAGGCGACGTGCCGCTGCATCAAGGCCCCGCTGTTGACCCGGTGGTTGCTGATGGCGAAGTGCCCGTGCCAGAAGAGCGTCATCTTCTCGGCCAGGGGATGGGGGCTTTCGATCATCCGCCTGAGCCACCAGGCGCGCAAGCCTTCGGCCGAATCGGCGCCGGTGATTTCGTAATCGTCGTACGTGCGATCGAACGCGGCCACGTCGGCGTCGGGGTGGAGCAACCGGTCGATCGCGCGCCGCGGGCCGTCGGCCAGCGCCTGTTCGAGTCGGCTCCAACCGGCCCCGAACGCCGCCCGGCGGTAGAGATGGCCGGCCCGGGCCAGGTTCCAGGGCCGCTCGGCGTCGGGCTCGAAGGCCGACCAGGCCCATCGGGGATCGACTGCGGCGCGTTCGGATGATCGTTCTGTTTTAGCGGGAGACATGGGTGAGTCTTTCCCAAGTCGAGAGTCCTCGGTGGTGGGCCGGCGCTGCGCTGGGCCCACGTTACCAGGAGGCCACGCCACAAGGGGCCCACCACGAGAGTCACGGCAGGTTCAGCTTGACCTCCAGGTTGGCCTGGGGCCGGCCTTCGCCTGCCCCCACGCGCAAAGTCAGTTGGTCGAGTTGCTGGGCAATCGTCAAGAGGGCGTCAATCGCCGCCTCGGCCTGCTCTCGGGTGTGGCCTTCGTTGACCATGTTCTGGCGGACGAGGTTGTCGCGATTGGCCCCCAGGATCGCGGCCAGCCCCGCCCCGTCGACTTCGAGCACGCTGTGGGTCTCGGCCAGGGGCTCGACCGTTGCGGCCGCCTCGCTCTTGACCGCGTCGATCAGGTCGCGGGCCAGGCCCTCGGTCGAGCTGAGGATCAGGTAGTCGTCGAAGACCGCCAGGGCGGGCCGGAAGTTGAAGTGCGTGGCGATCGCCGTGCGGTCGTCGATCTCCGCCGACGAGAAGTACGCCGTGGTGAACTTCGTGTCGCCGTGCGTCGGCCGGTCGAGGATCAGACCGGGCTGCCCTTGCTGGCCCCGCGTGAAGTTGATCAGCCCCAGGGCCTTCTGCCAAGCCTCTTCGGCCACCATGCGGAATTTCTCGGGATCGCGCATGCGAAAGACGGCGGCAACGGCCGGGATCTGCACTCGGGGCGTGCCGATCGCCGGATCGTACTCCTGCTTCGCCACGACGAAGCGGACCTCGGGTCTGGTCTTCGCCAGAACCTCCTCGGTCAGGTCGCGCCCGCTGAAGAAGATGCCCATCATGTTCTCGAAAAAGATCAGCCCCGACGTCCTTTCCGGAAAGAGTTCGTCTTTGGCCGCGTAGAAGGCGTGCAGGTCGCGGTACAAGCTGAGTTCGGCAATCCTCCGCGGGACCGCGAGAATGGGCATGGCCCCTTCGCCGGCCTGCTTGGGCAGGGCGAACCGGGCCGCCGCGCCCGCGTCGGCCGAGGCCGCGTCGACGGCCGCTTCCAGCGCGATGGCTCCTTCGTCGACATGCACGCCCAGGGCCAGCCAGTTCGAGGCCCGCAGCGCCTCGGTCACGCCGGCAAAGAGCAACGACACCAGGGGGTTCATGCCGCCGCCTTCGAGCACCTTGTGCACCGAGGGGTGCTGCTTGAGCGTCTCGAGGTTGACGAAGGCAACCGCCGATGCATCGGCGCCGGCCGCCTGCCTGGCCGCCTGATAGCCCGGCAGCGTGGCCAGGCTCTTCGCGCTCGGGTCGGCCCGCAGGTCGGCGACCCGCTTGAGCAACTCGGCCTTGTTCGAGACGACAAGCCGGTTGCCTACGATGGCGTGGGCCTCGTCGCCGCCGAAGGTCCAACCCGTCACCCCGCGGTACTCGGCCGAGCGGACGCGATCGGGCTGTCCCTGGTTGGCGGCCTCGGCCTCGGCAAAGGTGCGCACGATTTCGTGCAGCTTCTCGAGCAACTCGCCGTCTTCGGCATCGATCACCAAAAGGGCTCCTTCGCCCGGCACCACGGCCAGGGTCACGCCGCCGCCCACCAGCTTGCGAATGCCCGTCGGCCAGTCGACTCGCAGCCGGGCCTCGAGGTAGTCGACCACGCCGAGGAACTGCTTGAAGCCCGGCGTGGACGCCTGCTGCCGGTAGACGGGAAGCTCCTGGACGGCTTCGATCACCTTCGGGTCGAAGGCTCGATCCAGCAGGTCGTTGGTGCGGGTTACCTCGACGGCAATCACGGCCTCTTGGGGAATCCATTGGCTGGCCGGCGGCAGCGGCTCGGCAGCCGCCGCGTTTCGGACCGCCCCAATCGCAAGCACCAGGAACAGAGCGGTGGCTGGCTTGTTCATCGCAAGCATTCTCCTTCAGGAGCGTTCGAGATCGTCGGGTTCGGGAGATTCCGGGCGGAGTCGCATCGCGCGAACCAGGAGCCTGTGGAGCCGCTCGACGCACCCCGGTCCGGTCTTTGAGTACACGCTTGCCGGTCGGCAGGTTACCGAAAAACCGGCGTCGGGAGGGGACTAGGCACCCGAGCCTACCCGTCCGGCAACGGGCAGACCTTCCCCTGGTTCCGAAGGTGGATTCGTATCTGGGAGCCGATTCTTTGGGGTTGGGAAGAAAACCGTGAGAAATCCACTCCCTGGCAGGGGTCTCGAAATCCTGCGCGCGACGACGGCTGCGCCGCACCCGTCGTACCCGTGCTACCGCCGCTTCTTTTTCCGCTCGGCGGCCAGCGACTGCTGCCACCGCCCGAGCCGCTCGAGGGCGTCGAGCGGGGTAATCTCGTTGAGGTCGAGTTGGCGAAGGTCGTCGAGCACGGGATGGTCGGCGGGGCCGAAGAGGCTGAGCTGCACGTCGCGGACTCGCGGCCTGTCGGACGGCCTGGCGATCTTGGCCCGGCCCTCGGCGTCGAGATGCTCTTCCTCCAACTGGGCGAGGATGTCTTTGGATCGCTCGATCACCTCGCGGGGCACGCCGGCCAGCCGGGCCACGTGGATGCCGTAGCTCTTGTCGGCCGTGCCCTCGACGATCTTGTGCAGGAAGACCACTTCGTCCTGCCACTCGCGCACCGCCACGTTGAGGTTCTTCACGCCGTCCAGCGCCTTCTCGAGGTCGGTCAGCTCGTGGTAGTGCGTGGCGAAGAACGTGCGGCAGCCCACGTGCTCGTGCAGGTACTCGACCACGGCCCAGGCCAGGGAGATCCCGTCGTAGGTGCTCGTCCCCCGGCCGATCTCGTCGAGGATCACGAGGCTCTGCCGCGTGGCCGTGTTGAGGATGCGGGCCGTCTCGGTCATCTCGACCATGAAGGTGCTTTGCCCCCGGGCGATCTCGTCGCTGGCCCCGACCCGGGCGAAGATGCGGTCGGCCACGCCGATCGTGGCCCGGCGCGCGGGCACGAAGCTGCCGATCTGGGCCATGAGCGCGATCAGGGCCACCTGGCGGATATAGGTGCTTTTGCCCGCCATGTTCGGGCCCGTGATCAGCAGGATCGTGCCCGCGGCGCCCCCGGCGTGCGCGTCGTTGGGCACGAAGGTGCCCTCGGGCTCGATGGCGTCGAGCACGGGATGACGCCCGTCGACGATCGCCAGCTCGGGCCCGTCGACCATCGTGGGGCGAACGTAGTTGCGCTGGCGGGCCAGGTCGGCCAGGGCGGCGAGCACGTCGATCTGCGCCAGCACCGCCGCGGTCGACTGCATCCGCTGCCGCGCCGTCGCGGCCGCCTCGCGCAGGTCCAGGAACAGCTCGTACTCCAGCTCTTTCGCCTTCTCGTCGGCCGTGAGGACCTTCTCCTCGTACTCCTTCAGTTCGGGCGTGACGTACCGCTCGGCGTTCTTGATCGTCTGCTTGCGGATGTACGAGTCGGGCACCTTGTCGCGGTGGACGTTCGTCACCTCGAGATAGTATCCGAAGACCTTGTTGAACCCGACCTTGAGGTTGGGGATGCCGGTCCGCTCGGTCTCCTGGGTCTGGTAGCGGGCGATCCACTGCTTGCCGCCCCGGGTTAGTTCGCGGAGCGCATCGAGCTTGTCGTGGTATCCCTCGCGGATGAAACCGCCCTCGCGGCTGTTCAGCGGGCAGTCGTCGACCAGGGCCGCGTCGAGCCGGCCGCGGAGATCGGGGCACAGGTCGATCGCGGCCTCGAGCCGGTTCAGCAGCGGGCTCTTGCGGGCCGTCATCTTCGCCTTCAGTCCGGGCAGGCAGCGCAGCGTCCGGCCGAGAAAACTCAGGTCGCGGGGCGTGGCCCGGCCGGTCGTCACCCGGGCCAGCAGACGTT
>Ga0334885_1002679_pt1 | contig 17855 bp, 13 predicted proteins | sample GraSluR1_MG_8_FD_207233 | JGI IMG/M metagenome (GOLD analysis project Ga0334885, IMG submission 207233) | Sludge microbial communities from methane-producing bioreactor in Wageningen University, Netherlands - Granular Sludge_31_05-R1 | ecosystem: Engineered > Bioreactor > Anaerobic >...
GCCTGGACATTCTCATTCGATTCGGGCAGGCGGTAATGCACCTGTCCGCCGGGCAGGTGGCTGTAATCATGGTTCTGGTGCAAGGCTATAATAGTCTCGGTGCAATCAATGGTTTTCCAGCCGCGTTGGCGGGCTTCATAGATCATCCAGTTGTCCCAGCCAGCCCGGCCGATCGCCAGGTCAGGCACATCGATAAAGCACTGCCGTGGAAAAACAAAATAATCACTGCCATACGGCCCGTGCAAACGCCCGATCGCCTGATTCAATGCCATCAGACGTACCTGCCAGCCGTCATTGAAATCGATAGGCGTATCAATGGCAATGTCGTAGCGCTGCCCTACCAGCAGAAAATCACGCTCCTGCGCCATCACCATCTTCACACTTTGTATTAGTGAATCGGTCAGGATGACATCCGCGTTAGCAAAGGCGAGAATTGGGCTGTCGGTACGCTCACGGGCGATGTCAAACATGGCAGGGATCAACGGCGTGCCCATGCGGTTGGTACGCACTTCTCTAACGTGCAACACGCCCAACTCAGCTGCCGCTTCAGCCATTCCCTCTTCATCCCCGATCATAAGCACCCTGACATCATCGCCCAGTTGGGTCCATGATACGATCGCGTTGCGTTGAATCGTGGCGATATGTTCGCTCTTTGTGAAGGGTTTGGGGGAAGTGAAAATGGTGATCAGGCTCATTGGCTGCTCTCCGCGTTTCGATTGTTGCGCGTATCAACATCTTTGAATGTCTTGTGTATTATCGCAGAATTGATACCGTGCAGCTCCGGGTGTGCGTCAAAATATACAAGCACTTCCTGCCAGCTGAAATCACGCCGTCCACCGAAAGCAGCAGCCAGTTGTTCCACCAATTGCAGGTCTTCTGCTGTGTCCACCGTCCAGCGGTAATCGCCTTTGTCCTCTTCCGCGTTGAGAATGGTGACCGAAAACTGTCCTTCCTGCTCATAAAAGAATGGCATGACATGTTCGCGCTGGTACTGCGTGGCAGCTTCCTGCCACGCTTTTTCTAACCCGCTGAAATACACAGCTTCCACATCCAAACCGATCGGGTAGGTGCGGTGAAAAGGCGGCGGCAGGCGTGTCGCCGCAAAGTCGGCCTGTTCTTCGATCAACGCCGTGATGACTTCGTCGATCAACCCCGGGTCGATTAATGGGCAATCCGCCGTCAGCCGCACAACGATATCTGCTTTTGCCAGTTTGGCAGCCTGATAAAAGCGGTCAAGCACATCCTGTTCGCTGCCGCGATAGTGCGGGTAGCCCTGATCAGCACAATAACCAGCAATGGCATCATCGGAAGGATCTGTGGTGGTTGCCACCCAAACTTTATCAGTCAGTTGCGACATCCTGGCGCGTTCCACCACCCAGCTCAACATCGGGTAGCCTGCAATCGGCATCAAAACTTTGGCCGGCAGGCGGCTGGAATTCATACGCGCCTGGATAATTGACACCACAGTGTGTTCTTTTTGCCTCTCAGGCATCTTTGCTGCCCTCCATGGCTATGTTGTATGCAGTAACCAGTTCTTTGAAATTCTCAGGCCAATTGGCGCGTTTCTCCGCAGTTTCTCTGGCGTTTCTGCCCATCTGCTTCCATCTTAATGGGTCTACCGCTGCGATTTCCTGCAGTTTTGCGCTCAGTGCCTGCCAATCACCGACAGGAAAGAACCAGCCATTCTCTCCCTCGACCACCCATTCACGGTTGCCGAGAATATCAGAAACGATTGCCGGTGTGGCGCAAGCCAGCGATTCCATCAACGACACTGATGAACCATCGGTCAATGAAGCGCTGACATACACATCGGCCGCACGATAATAAGCTGGCAGATCTGCATATTGGGTCCTGCCGCCCACCCAGACCTTGTCCGCAACACCGGCTTCCGTGATCATCGCCTGCAAAGCCTGAGCCTGAGAACCACCCCCCAGTAATATCAATCGCAGTCGTGGATTCCGCGCAGCAGCATCAATAAACCCCTGTACTGCCGTACCCACATCATAAACAGGCTCCCATGCCCGTGTGGATAACACCACGATTTCATTATTATCCCAGCCCAGTTGTTGACGAATGAACTGGTCTTTTTGTTCAGGACAAAAATGCCCTAAATCAACCCCCCACGGCAAGATCGTGATTCTCTCTGATGGAAAACCGAACTCTTTGGCCTTTTCTGCCACCGCTTGACAGTCACACACGAATGCATCCGAGTTTTCCAGGGTGAAATGAGTATCTGCTAACATCCGGGGACTGCTGTCTGCATCCAGCAACAGATCATAGCCCCAGGACATCGTCACCAGCGGATGGAAGCCTGCCATAGACGTCAACAACGCTGCCGTTTGAACCGAACCCGCATGCACCACATCAGGACGTACTGCCTCCAAAACTGTAACCAGGTCGCGCACCAAAGCAGGATACTCCTCACGGTCAACCGGCCGGCAGCCGCCAGCCCAGCGCACCGGGTTCACGCCGGCAGGCAGCGGCCGGTATTCACGCTCAACTCCGCGCTTTTCAAGGCGCAGAGAGAAAACTTCGTGTTCCGTTTCAGCCAGCGCGCTGAGAAAGCGATGGTCATGCGGGGTGTAATCTTTGGTGAAATACAGAACACGCACTACGCACCCACATCTACCCAGCGGATTTCTTTACCTTCTGGCAGGTCATGCACAGCACTGGAGCCAATCAACTGGTTGATCTCATACGGCTTAACCGCTCCGGGTGTGGCCGGACGCAACACCTTGAGCATATCACGTTGGATTACCTCACCGGCTTTGATCGCCCGGGCAGCCCTCACGCAGCGCTGCTGCACCACCACAGTGTCCTGCTCGTTGCCTGCCACAACTTTATCAGCGCTGCCGAGAGCGCGTTCCAACTGCCTGGTGTTGATCACCATCGCTGCCCAGGTGTGGGGATTCATGGCAAATTTGTGATCCGGCCCTTCGCGGTCATTGTCATCGGTGAAGTGCTTTTCGATCACCCGCGCACCCAATGCCACCGCCCCCAACACTGTGGCATGCCCATGGGTATGATCTGACAGGCCGACCACCAAATCAGGAAACATAGTCTGGTAGGTTTGCAGCACCCGCAGGTGGATATGGTCAAAGTTGCCATCCGCCGCGGTGTAATTGGTGTTACATTGCAGCAGAATTAGTTGAGGGTTGATTTTCAAAATGGCATGTACTGCGCGCTGCACATCACCGATGTCGGCAGCGCCAGTTGCCAGGATCACAGGCTTGTTCTTGGAAGCCATCCGCTCTAATACTTCCAACCAGGTGATATCGCCCGAACCGATCTTATAGGCAGGCACATAAGGGTCCAGCATATCAATGGCATCGAAATCATAGGGCGATGAAAAGTAATCGATACCGGCCTCGTCGCAGGTTTCTTTCAGGATCGGTGTCCACTCAAACGGGATTGAGGCATCTGCGTACACTTCGACCACAGATCGCTTCCAATTTGCCTGGTGACTGACCTGTGAGTTCATGTGGGTAAAACCATAATCCGAAACGATCTCCGGCGCACGGAAATTCTGAAACTTGGCGGCATCTGCCCCGGCTTGCGCTGCCATGTGGATCAATGCTTTGGCACGCTCCAGGTTGCCGTCATGGTTGGCAGCGATGTCGGCAATGAAATAGGTCGGATGATCACCACCGATAGGTTTGTTATTTATTTTCATCTCCATCTTGTGCTCTCCTTATCCACCTACCGACATCAATCGCTGGCGGTAACCATCTTGTGATTGCTGTTTCAGTCGTTCCAAGCCGTCCGCCACCGTCGGCAGTGGTGCGCCAAGTGCGGCTTTCAATTTCGACACATCCAAAGTCAAATCCGGCGAACGCACCGCGCCCAATGCCGCCTCTTTCCACGAAACCGGTTCGATCAACCCCGGATCAAATCCAAAGGTTCGCGCCAGCCGGCAGCCGAATTCATATTTGCTCAATGCTTCGTCCACACTCACGTGATACAAACCATGCAGGTTCTTTTCGAGCATCTTGAAAAGAACGTCTACCAAGTCACACACCATCATCGGGCTATAGAAAAGGTCAATGAACCCATTCAAATGGTTTCCCGACCGCAAATGATTGTAAAAGAATTCGCACAGACTACGCTTGCCTGAAAGACTCCACCCATAAAAGTTGATCCTCGCGATAATGGCTTCGGCATTTAGCTCCCCCACTACCTGTTCAGCCTGCAATTTGGTGCGTGCATAATGATTGATCGGATTTGGCAGATCGCTCTCTGCGTAGTTCCCCTTTTGCCCATCAAACACGGCATCCGTTGACAGGTGGATAAAAGGAATAGAAAGAGATGCCGCCTTTTGCGCGATCTCCGCCGGCAGTTGGGTGTTCAACTGCTCCGCCAGGCCTGGATCGTGTTCACAAGCATCCAGGCTGGCTACCGCTGCGCAATTGATAATCAGATCCGGTTTGGTGTCTTCGATCAGGCGTGACACAGCCCCCGTTTGTGTGAGGTCGCTTTGCCGCACAGTAAATGGTGCTTGCGGTAGAATCTGGTTATGAACGGTTCCAAACACCTCCATGCTACCATGTTTCATCATGGCCAGGTTGAGGCCAAACAAACCGCTCACACCGAGAATCAACAAACGTTTCATCAGCGCTGCCTGCCGTTCATTTCTGTGTGACGCCCGTTCAGTTCTTCTTTTCCACAACTTGCTGCCAGTCGATAGGTTCACCGACAAGATAAGCAAAGGTATCTCGGTATCGCTGCCAATGTTTTTGACTGGTGATGTGCGTGATCGATTTCTCGCTGTAGTCATTCCACTTTTTTACAAGATGCCAGGGAAATGGCAGTGGATAATCAAAGAAAAAGCTATACGCATACAGCCACGCAGACTTCACATCTTCTTCTGACAACATATATTTTTGCGGTTCCTGCAAAACTCCACCAAGGGTTTTATAGTACTGCACCCACGAGTAAGGATCCAAAGTAAAGCCTCGCCCACGGTAATGGGTATCACCAATCACGATCACTGGTTTACCGCGCATCGCCATTTCCATACCCACGGTGGTCGTGAAAACCAGACCCAGTATGGCGATATCCATCAGGTCATAGGTGTTGACTTTTTCGTCAGCAGGAATAATAACGATGTGCTTTGGCAGCTCGGGAATCACAGATTTTATCACATCCACAATCGATTGCCCCTCTGCCAGCATCTCACCCGGATGGACCCGTATCACCAATTGTATGTCTGGCCGTCCCAAAAAATATTGCAGCGTGCGACACACCCAATCTTCCATCGATTTTGTAAAGATGTTGCGCCCCAATGTGAGGCTGTCGCCAAGCACATTGGTCGGCAGCAGTACGATAGGACGGTCATCCAATCCCAGGTTCTGGCGGATGGCTTCTCCCCCTTCCGACGGCTGTCCCTGCCACAGTCTTGAAAAATTCTCCCACAACGTGGCGTTCTGGCGCGCGGAAAACAAGGCTCGAATTTCCTCCCATTGTTCATTTGTCAGAGAGGTATTCTTACGCACCTCCCACAACGGCGCCGTGTTCTGACGCATCACTTCTTCATCCTGTGCCAGCCATATGTGGTCTCGCTTGTCACTGAATTCATAGGTGACGGTTTTTAAGCCAAGATGTTTGGCATACCGAAAGAGCACGCCCATTTCCTGAATAGTACCGTTCGGAACGATAACAACGTCAGGGTGATTTTCCTCAAAGTAGTCCATAGCTACCCTTGCTGCACGCGCGTTGCGATCCATGCGGAATTTAAATAAGTTACTTTCTTCATCCACCTCTTCATTGCGCAAGGTGTACATGCAATCCAGATGTGAGACCTCTGTGACAATATCCTGCAAAGCAGGCGTCAATTGGCGGTACTGTGCTGTAATCTTCAGAAATGAAACATTTTTCAAGTGTGGTTCCGCAGTAGAAAGCACCTGTCGCGCATACGCATTCTGCTGCCTCAGGTCAAACGCAGAAACATCCGTCAGCCAATCCTCATACGGCAGGTAACCGAGGGTAACGTCATGCCCAAGGGCTGCCAAACCCAAGCCAACCAAAGAAGCATGGGTAATCCAGTAATGAAGGCTGGCGAAGAGAAAGATGCTCTTCGGTTCTGTGGTCTTCACTGATTCATCTACTCCCGAAATGTCTTCAAGGATCTTCGGAATATGTTTCTCCAATTCGCCCAGATTAAACCTGGAATTTAGCGGTTTGTTATACTGCTGACGCAGTTGATAATACATCTCTGCCGTCCAGGGCAGATACCCCAACAATTGTTTGATAGTTTCTTTGTTATTCACAGCAGCAGTCATTGTTTCAATATCCTCCAATCCAATTTTGGCCTCAGCGGGCCCACCCGGGATTCCACCCAGTGTTTTCCCGGAGCACCTGCACCATCGACATGGAATACCAGGGCATGCTCATCTTGAAAATAACGCTTCACCCGAAATGCACTGGCATTCATCCCCAAAATATACTTTCCTTCGTTGAGCCAGTCTGCCGGCACCAGGCAGCGACTGATATAGCGACCGGGATCACGCGTGGCATATTGAGCAAAAAATTGCGGGTCATCTGTGTCGAATGAGGCGAAGATATACTCTCCGCGCGAATTCATCAAGTAAATGCCCACCCTTAACCCGCTGATCGGGGACGTCAGTTCATACTCAAGTTCGACAACAATCGGATGGGTACTACGCACCGATTCGGTGAATGATCTGCCTTCATTCTGTACACGCATGGCAATCGGCCGAAATGGTGCCGCAGAAGGGGGAATTTCCTCATCACACCAAAGTCGCTGCCCTTCTTCGGCAAACCCTTCTGCCAGATAGAAATCTACTGCCTCCGGTGTGGGCGCGCGTTTCACGATATTGCCATGATTCAGGACAATTGCCTCCTGCGTCAGCCGCAAGATGGCGCTCATATTATGACTGACGAATAACACCGTGCGCCCTTCGGTAGAGACATCCTGCATCTTGCCAAGACACTTGCGCTGGAAATCAGCATCTCCCACCGCCAGCACCTCATCCACCACCAAAATCTCTGGCTCCAAATGCGCTGCCACCGAAAACGCCAGACGCATTTGCATACCGCTGGAATAGCGTTTGATTGGCGTGTCGATAAATTTCTCCACTTCAGAAAAATCAATGATCTCGTCCAGCTTGCGGTCTATATCACTGCGGTGCATGCCCAGGATGGCACCATTCAGATAGATATTTTCACGCCCGGTCAATTCCGGGTGAAAACCCGTACCAACCTCCAGCAGCGCCCCGACCCGCCCGTGGATTTCAGCATACCCTTCCGAAGGTTCTGTCACGCGTGACAATATCTTCAACAGCGTGGATTTGCCAGCGCCATTGCGTCCGATAATGCCGATTACCGAACCACGTTCGATCTCGAAACTGACATCCCGCAACGCCCACAACACTTCGCCCTCATGCCCATTTTTCTTCCGTTGGAACCATTGCGGCAAAGATTCACGCAAGGTCTGATATGCCAGCACCTGTGAACCCAACCGGTATTGTTTGCCCAATTTATGCGCGCGGATAGAGATTTCTGCCATGTTTTCTCCTTAGACCATGTCCGCAAACAAACGTTCCATAAAACGGAAATAGAACAGCCCGCTGACCAACACCACCAACGACACACCCACCGACAACAAGATCATATTGATAGGTAAAGTTGGTACTGTTCCCAGCATCGCCCAGCGGAATCCTTCCACCACACCCGTCATCGGGTTGAGATAATACAACATTCGCCAACGTTCAGGCACCATGCTGGCTGGATATACAATCGGGGTGATGAACATCCAGAATTGCGCAAGAAAAGGCATCACATAGGCAATGTCGCGGTATAGGACATTCAGGGCGGCAAACCACAACCCCACACCCAGCGCAGTGATCAAAGTCATGAGCAAGAACAGCGGCAGAGAAAGCATCGACCAACGCAATGGTGTCTGATAATAGATCATCAACCCCACCAGCACCACCAACGCAATCGCAAAATCGACCAACCCCGCCATGATCGAAGAAAGCGGCAGCACCAACCGCGGGAAATACACCTTGGTGATCATATGACGGTTCGCGACCAGCGAGCGTGCGGCATCTTGCAATGCTTTGCTGAACAATTGCCACGGCAGTAACGCTGTATAGGTGAAGATCGGATAGGGCACCCCATCAGAAGGCACTGCTGCCAGGTTGCCAAAAAAAATCGTGAAGACAATCATCGTCATCACTGGTTGCAGGATCGCCCAGGCTGCCCCCAGCAAGGTTTGCTTGTAACGCACTTTGATGTCACGCCAAATCATGAAAAAGACCAATTCGCGATAAATCCACAAATCGCGCAAATTGAGGGCAGAAAAACCCTTTGGCGGTTTCAGCATAATCACTGGCAAAGGTGTCGATTCAGTCATCGATCAGGGAACCTCCGTAGTTGTATCTTGCAGAAAAATCTTCAGGTGATCGATCACCACCAAGGGCGCATGTGAACCCTCAGGAGCGATCTCAATGCCATGTTCCAGACAGGTCAAACGGCAGATATCACGAATGTCTTCTGCACCGCCTGCCAGTTGAATCTCAGATATGCCCTGATCAATCAGTTTCTGCGCCATAGCCGTCATCCGTTTACGGATCAATCGATAAAGATCCATCGACGTTTTAACATAGTCAACGGTTAACTTCGCCCGCAGGGCAATGCCTTCAGGGGTGATAATGTAGCGCAACTTGCGCCTGCCAGCCCGTGTGGCCTTGATATAACCCTTCTCGATCATACGTTTCAGGTGCCAGTTGACAGTACCAATCGCCACCCCCATCCTGTCTGCCAGGGTTGCCTGGGTGGTGTTTGGGTCTTCCTCGATCTGCTCAAGCAGTGCTAAATAGCGTTCTTGGGACGAAAATGCGTTCATAGTGGTCAATTTTCAATGGTTGAATTATAAATTAGACCACCCAATTGGTCAACCTACGCTATTCATACGCCACTCAGCGCCAGTGATCGAACTCTCCTTGTTCAGTTTGCATGATTTCTTCACCCTTGCGGCATGAAAAGAAGCGTCGGATGGGCGTCAAATGCAGTTCCAACCTCTGTTCATCCGCCCAATACGTCAATTGCAGCCATTCTTTCAGCCCCAAAAGCATATCCCTTCCGTTATCCACATCGAAACGATAGGTCAACAGATAAGGATTGCCATGTTCTTCATCAGTTAGATAGTCAATCATCGGTTCTATTGCAGCGCGAACAGCCGTTGTATCTGGCCGTTCATGCAGACGTTCGATCGGTGCAACTGGCATATGCAAATTGGCGCGGAAAATTTTCAGAATACCCGGCCTGTGCAGCAGCAACGCCAGTGCCTGGTCATGTTTGATGCGCTGTTCGAGTGGAATCTCAACCCTTGTGCCTGTTTGATCATTCGCCTCCAGCATCAATGCAAAGGACTCTGATGCCACATCGTACATCTGCGCCAGCGTTTCTTGCGGCAGCAATTCATACACATGGTCCATCACTTTTTCGGAAAACTGGTGGTACACCACACGCGGGTCTTCTCCATCAGGAACCTTACAGGCAGGGATGGGTTTGCCAACCACCATCCGCAGTACAGGGCGTTTGAAGGCAAAGATCGCATTGAGCGCTCCGTGTGTGCCGACCATACCGATCGGCACCACTGGTGCCCCTGAACGATGGCTTAAGAAAGCCACACCGCTTTTCGGTTTCATCGTGCCCGGATTCCACAAACCGCCTTCCGGGAATATCGCCAGATACGCGCCTTGCGCCACCACCGCCAGTGAATCGTTAAGAGCATGCCGTTCGGGTTTGCCGCGAAAAATCTCGATCATGCCATAAAAAACCATCACAGCTTTGCTGGAAGGCTCATGCGGCACATCGACTGACCCGACAAATTCAACCTGGCGCGGCGAAAAAACAGCCAGCAACACCGGTTCCATCACCGCTACATGGTTGCCCACCAGGATAGCAGGGCCGGTTTTTGGAAAATTTTCCTTGCCTTCAATCTTTACCCGACAAACCAACGGCAGCAGCACCCGCCCTAAAACTCTCACCAGAAAACGCTTGAACCGAAATCGGGGGTATTTGATCAGGCTTTTGTTACGCGGCATGGAATTACCTCACTTTGTTATCCGGAGGTCATTATACATCCAAAAAATGACAGGCAAAACGCCGGGTAATTTTTTCATTCACAGGTCAGGCCATTGAATGAATTGCCCGCCAGTGATAATGAAAAATCATCCTGCCAGATCTGAACCGCCATCAAAATATCCTCACCATTGGGCTGGCGGCAGCCGATATACAGGACATCCGCCAGATGCGGGATCTCGGTCCCATCTTCCAGGGTAATCGGCAGAATCGCAGCACTGTAATCATCAATACCCGCCACCTGGAACACCAGCCGGTTGTAACCAAGGGGACGGTAAACACCATCGCGATGCCCGCCGCCTTCTCCAGCCGGGTAATAGCGCGGATACAATAATTTGCCGGCACGCATGACACTGATCTGGTAGCCAGCCAGGAAAGCTTCTATCTCATCCGGCGTATATTGGTAACCGGCTGATTGAAGCCCATCCGACATTCGTTCATTTGCCAGTTCGGTATCTAAGGGCTGCATTTGCATGGGAAACAACCACCCGACCCACACGGGTGCGCTGGCGATCACCAACAGACAGGACAATAGCACCAGCCAGTGTTTCTTATGCGGTTTGCCATTATAGAAAGCGCTGGTATCTACTGTAGCCCGGCTCGGAGCCTCTTCCCTGCCTGACAACCACACAGCCACCTGACTGATACCCGCCGCCCAATAAAGAATCACTATCCAGTTGATAGCGACGATATAACGTCCGCCCGAAGTGCGCGCCATAGCCAGCGCCAATGCATAAACCACCAGGAAAAACAGCGGCATCAAACCTGCCCAACTGGTTTTTCGCCAGGCAGTTGCCAAACCTGCGGCTATCAACCACAGATGCCCCAACAGCCATATCCATTGGCTCACAGTGAGTTGCAGCGTGCTGCCGGGTGCCCAGAGAGAACCATCCGCACGCACCAACGCGTCAAGGCTGTCGTTGCGAAATGACATTGGAAACACCAATGTAGACGCTATCAGGTTATTGAAGAGATGATTACCCATGATAGCAAAGACTCCTTCAGCCGGCGGATCAACCATCACCATCGCTTTACCAGCCAGTTCAGGCACCAGAAGAGAAACAAGGCTGGCGGTAGCTCCGTGGAATGGGACTCCAAGGCTTTGTGTTTCCGTCACAGAAAAAGAAAATACAGGACTGATCGACACTTCACCAAACGAGGTGATACCTTCCACCTGCCAGCGGTAGTCGCCTTCCTCCCATTCCGCCTCTACCGCCGCCGCACAAAGCCAGGAGCTGGTGTTGCAAATCTCTTCAGCGTTAAATTGATAGGCTCCGAAATCCACACCCTCTCTCTCCACCTGCAGGGTAAAGGAGCGGAAAAATTGATGCCCGCGCCATTGGAAACGTATGGTGCTTCTTGTCCCTTCAACGATAAAACCATCCATCGGAGAGGTGGGTTGTATGGCGGGCGCTTCCGTAAAACGCTGCACCCCGCGTACAAGAAAGTTATTGAGCACCGTGACCTCACCGAGTTTCACCAGATTGCGTGTCTCCCAGGGAACGACCATCAGAAAAAAAACGCCTGCTGCCAGTAAACAATTTTTCAGCAATTGTTTCCAATTCCCCCATTCCATAACGAGAATGAAGAGACTCAGCACAGGGGCTAACAACCAGAAATTCAACCGCACCATCACTGCCAATCCGGTGAAACCAGCCGCGGCTGCCAGCCATAGGCGGTTTTTCTGTTCCTTTTGCCAGCGGATGAGGGCATAAACAATCAACATCAACATGACCGCCGCCAGATAATCAGCCGTCAGCAGTTTCGGGCTGGCTGATAAGATCAAATTTGCGCCGCGGATCATGTTCCAACCCCACGCCATGGTCAGCAACCCCGCCAGAACTCCGCTGGCACGGGTGTGGACGGTAGCAGCGATCAAATAAACCAGTCCGACCGAACCTGCCAGCAGGGCTGCCTGCAAACCGGTCAAGAGGGCATAATCTGCGTTTCCGACAATAGCATGTAGAAACACCAACAGCGTTGTATAAAGAGGTTTATCGACGTAATGCCCGTTGCCCAAACCCCGCCCCAGGGTAGCATAGATGGCGTTGGCGTCGTAATAAGCAGCATCAGAGAAGGGGTAATAGGCGCCGTTGGGCGCTGACGGCCCGGGAGCGAAGAAGGTCGCCGGCTGGTCAGTCACACCCCACAAAAAGGCAGCCAGAATCACCAATCCAACCAGAATGGCAAAGTCAAGTCTTGTGAGTTTTGTGATACTCTTCTGTGCCTGTCCTCCAGCCAACCGCACAAACCAGGCGCCAAAAAAGACAGCCGCAATGACTGGCGCCAACAGCAGCGGCACACCCGGCCCATTCCAAAAATAGAGATCACCCTTCAACCCCCAGCGTGTGAGGACAGAGAACATAACCAGCCCCAGCAGCCCGAAATAAGCTAACAACACCGGTCTGCTGGTATGATTGAACAGCCCTGGTTTTCGATTGAATACCATTCCTTTGCGCGATATGGTTAGCAACAAATAACCCGCAGCACTCCAAAGCACCACAAGCAAAATGACCGGCTTCAGTCGTTCCACGTAGTACACCAGCCTGCCGAAATCGCTGCTGGGCGTAACCAGCACCAAAAAACCGCTTACCGTCACAGAACTGAGAAGAAAGCAGATGGCGTTAAAACCTTTTGACAGCGATGCCAGACAGCCAATCCAGCCACTTCTCAAATCATCAGCGCCAATCGATCGTATCAGCACATAGCCGCTGGCAAGTATCGACAAAACGGCTGCTGCCAACAGGAGCAAGCGCTGGACTGAAAAACCACCCGCTGCCCCCCCATCTGACGGAATGGAAATCAGCCAGCCAAACGCACCGATCGACCCCGCCAACACCAGGGCAAAACAGACTCGATGCACCAATTTGATTGCAGTTGCGCTTTTATCCATGCCATTATTGTAGCAAGAGAATCAAAATATCAAGACATCAGAGATTGGTAAAAGGCCAAGGTCTGTTCAACCACCTGTTCGTCTGAAAAACGCTGGCTGACGAAACTTCTGCCTTCTTTGCCCATTTTCTGGCGCAATGCTCTATCTTCGATCAACCTGACCAGGGCTGCTGCCAATTGTTCACTGTCATGACTGGGTACCAGAAAGCCATTTTCACCATCAATGACAACAGCACGGCAGCCAGGCACATCCGTTGCCACCAGCGGTTTTTCACAGGCGGCCGCTTCCAACAGGCTTTTGGGCACCCCTTCCCTATACGCAGGCAGGCAGACAATGTGTGCCTGGTGATAGATGTTGACCATATCATCCTGCCAGCCCCAATACTCCACCAAACCTTGCTGCTGCCATTGAACCAGTTGGTCTTCGCTGATACTGGCAGGATTTCCGCGGTCAAGCTGACCAACCAGCACAAAGCGGGCTGCCAACTCCTTGTTTTTGATGATCCTGGCTGCCTCGACGAACTCTTGAATGCCCTTATCAATCAACAAGCGGCCGGCAAATAACACCAGCGGAGTGTCCGTGGACTCTTTGGCGGGCGCGAATTTCACAATATCCACCCCGCAGCTTTCAATGATGACACAGTGATCTTGCGGCACCATCCGGTTTTTCAGAAAGAGAGCCAGATCATCCTGGTTGATGAAGATGGTGTTGGTACGCCGCAGTGCCAGCCGATACATCTGCTTGACCAGCCATCGCAGAAAGCCGCCCTTGCCAGGATTGGCAAAAACAAAACCAAGGCCGGTAATCGTGTTCACAACATGCGGGATCTTGGCTAACTGCGCGGCAAAAGATCCATAAATGACACACTTGATAGTGTAATTGTTCAGAAAATCCGGTTTTTCCTGTCGCAGAAGCCAATAAAACCGAAGGATCGTCCAAAGTTCCACCAGGGGATTCATCCCGCGACGTGAGATAGGGAACTCACGCCATGCAAAACCTGCTGCTTTCAACCGCGGAACATAAGCCCCAGCAGGACTGACCAAAAGCACGTCGTAACCTGCATCACGCAAACCTTTGGCAGTTTGCAAGCGGAAGTTATAAAGAAACCAATCGGTATTGGCGAATAAAATTACCTTCAACATAGCCTATCTTTTAAACAGGTCATTGTACCTTCTTCATCACCTGCACGGTCATTATATCACCCGAGTTTTTCGATAATTCGATAAAAGGCTGTATATTCACTAACAATTCTGTCGAGCCCAAATTCTTCCACAATACGAGTTCTGGCCCTTTGTTGGCGATCATGCAAGCCTTCTGGATCCTGTTGAACCAGTTTGATAATCCCATCGGCAAGGGCGCTTGCATCACCTACCGGCGTGATCACACCTGTGTCGGCAAGAATCCGCCGTGCATCTCCCACATCAGTACTGACACAGGCAACACCACAGGCCATCGCTTCCCCCAACACATTGGGAAATGCCTCACCATACAAAGATGAGAGTACAAAAATATCCAGTGCAGGAAGAATGCCAGCAATGTCATCGCGTGGTCCCAGTAAAGTGACTGCCCCTGCCGGCAAACTCGACGGCATCAACGCCAATAACCGCTCATTTTGTGTTGTCAGGTCTTTGCCGCACAGCACAAAATGCACCTGGTTATGATGTTCATACACCCGCGCAAAAGCCGCCAGCAAGGTAGCATAATCTTTCTGCGGATCAAACCGACCGACATGCCCGATCACTGTAACATCATCGGCGATATTCCATTGCTCCCTGAAAGCTGACCGCGCCTGTGGATCAGGTTTGAAAACCGCCGTATCAATACCATTGGCAATAACCATTGACCTTTGATTGCGATAGCCCAACGCCTCGTGAATCCTACGCGCGCTCTCGGCGCAATAGATGATACCGGCGGGACGCCGTGACAGGCGTGTGCAACCCCAACGCAGCAATCGCGTCTTGAAACGGCTTTTGTGGCGATCCAGGGCACCATTCTGCACATTCCAGATCACCTTGCCGGGAAACAACAGCCCGCCCAAAAAATCGGCATGATACATCCAGGTTTGAATGATATCGGGGCTGGTCTGCATAACTGTCTGCCGCACTTTCGCAATGCGCAACAGGTCGGTGACATCACTGCGGAATCCCAATGCCGCCACCGGAACACGGCATTGTAGAATCCTCTCCCCCACCCGGCTGATTGTGCTGAGAGAAATAACATGATGCAGCATCGTTTTCCCCTGGGTTGCACGTATGAGTTTGTACAACATCATCTCAGCCCCGCCAACACCCAATCCGGAGATGAGATGGGTTACACGCAGGGGCTTAGCCAAACTACTCATGGCACACAGGCTCTTTCAGCATCTCCAAATAGTAATCAATGTTGCCCTCATAGGAATATCCAAGCGCGCGCGCCCTCAGGGCCTGTGAAGCAACAGGATGTTGCAAAGCCTGTGACATGCCCTCTGCCAACGCCTGTGGGTCGTCAACCGGGACCAACACCCCATAACGCCCGCCATCGAGAATTTCTGCTGGCCCGGAGCGGCAATCCGTTGCTGCCACCGGTGTGCCATACGCCATGGCTTCTATCAAAACCGTCGGCAAACCTTCATAACGTGAAGAAAGTACAAACAACTTTGCCGAACGCATGTAAGGATACGGATCCGGCATGAATCCGGGCAGGAGGACTCTTCGCATAAGCCCCAGTTCCTTAATCAACATTTCCAGATGCTCCCGCTCTGGCCCCTCACCCAAGATGATCAACGAATAATCATTCGCCTGCGAGAAAATATGAAAGGCTCTTATCAAGATATCAAACCCTTTTTCTGGCACCAAACGCCCGGCTGCTACCACCTGATCAAAGCGTTGATTATCCTCAAAATTTACACTATCCCTCAATATGGTGTTGGAAATGACAGGATTGGGCAGAGAAATTACTTGTTCCGGTGCCAAACCAAACTTCCTGACCAGATCTTCTTTCACCCCGAGTGAAACAGCACCGATTTTTTTAAGTCGGGGATAAAGCCAACGAACCAATGGAATTAACAGTTTATCCAACAGGTAAGGGCTTTTCTTCAGGCTCATAGAAAGCGTGCTATGCACCACTGGCAGCCACGGAATCGATACTTTTTCCATTTTCATCGCCAACCAGAGCGCAACGTTGACATGCTCCTGGGCCGTGATGATACCATCCCAATGATGCTCTTTGAACAAATTCTGCAAAGAAGCCACACTGGTGACCACCCTTTTTTTGTGTAGGTACATGACTGGGACATCTTGTGGTGGTTGGTGGGTCGGCTGTCCTTCCACATCACTGATGACGACCAACACAGTCTCATAACCATCTTTGGCATGAATGGCTTCAGCCAAATTAATCATCACACGTTCTACCCCGCCTCCCAGCAAAGTTGCCGTGATAAGCGCAATTTTCTTTGACATTCTATCCTTCACATATATAAAAAACCGGTTCAATGAGATTGTATCATTGAACCGGTTTGAAGATTTTGCGTTTATTCAGCCAATTGACGCCGTTCCGTACAAACGCTCACGCACTTCGATCAATTTACGACGCAGTTTGGTATCGGTTTCCACCAGGTCTGACACTTTGGTGCAGGCATGCATCACCGTGGTGTGGTCACGTCCACCCATAGCTTCACCAATTTGAGGTAATGAAATATTGGCGTCTTCACGCAGGATATACATGGCAACCTGGCGTGGCAATGACACTATGCGAGACCGTTCGCGCCCCAAAAGACGCTCTTTCTCGATGCCGAACACAGAGGCCACCACCGCCAGCACATCGTCTGTGTTCAAGGAGCTTTGCTGCGGCATCAGGTCAACCAGGGCGATATTTACCAGTTCAATGCTCATATCCTGCCCCATCAGGTCTGAATAAGCCAGCACCCGGTTCAGGGCACCTTCCAGTTCACGGATGTTAGATTGAATCCGCCGCGCAATCAGGTCGAGGATTTCAGGATCGACCAGACGCCCCGCCCGTTCAGCCTTCGAGCGCAAAATGGCAATGCGTGTTTCCAAATCAGGCGGTTGGATATCCACGATGAGGCCCCATTCAAAACGAGAGCGCAGCCTTTCTTCCAGGGTCACCAACCCTTTGGGCGACCGGTCTGAACTGATTACCACCTGTTTTTCCTGGCGGTAGAGAGTGTTGAAAGTATGGAAAAATTCCTCCTGGGTCTGCTCCTTGCCCATCAAGAACTGGATATCATCGATCATCAACACATCGATGGTGCGATACCGTTCGCGGAATGCAACCGGCGTGCCGTTGCGGACCGAATTGATGAAGTCATTGGTGAATTCTTCTGAAGAAACATACAACACCTTCAGGCCTTTTTGCTGGATCGAACGGCCGATGGCGTGCAGTAAGTGCGTTTTTCCCAGCCCAACGCCACCGTAAAGAAAAAGTGGGTTGTACGCATGAGCGGGCGATTCTGACACCGCCAAACAGGCGGCATGTGCCAGACGGTTGCTGGGTCCCACCACAAAGTTCTGGAACGTATAGCGTCCATTGATAGAGAAAGTTGGCTTGGGTTCTGCAACTGGCAGCGTCAACGGGCTGGTGTCGCCCTTATGAAGTTCTTCTTCCTCTTCATCAACAATTAAGGGAGAATCCTGTTGGTTAACAACCACAAAGCGGATGGCTTGCGGAGAGCCCATGATACCAGAAAGCAGCTGCGAGACAGTGCTGGAAAGCCGGCTTTCCAGCCAATCACGCGCATAACCGTTTTTTACACCGATCGTGAATATCTCTTCGTTGTAATCAATGACACCCGTTTCTTTTACCCAGGTCTCATAAGACGATTGCGGCATTTGCATTTGCAGCTGTCCCAGGGCTGCCT
>Ga0334885_1002687_pt1 | contig 17826 bp, 14 predicted proteins | sample GraSluR1_MG_8_FD_207233 | JGI IMG/M metagenome (GOLD analysis project Ga0334885, IMG submission 207233) | Sludge microbial communities from methane-producing bioreactor in Wageningen University, Netherlands - Granular Sludge_31_05-R1 | ecosystem: Engineered > Bioreactor > Anaerobic >...
TTCGGCCGCAGCTGGGAGCAGGTCGCCCGGCTCATGGTGGCCGTACGCACCGGGCAAGATCCTGCCACCGTCCGGGCCCGCGTGTCCTGGGCCGACCCTGCCACCCGATCGGTCGCTCAGGAGGCCGACGCGGCCGTCAAACTCGTGCAGGCAGGCGTCCTGCCCCGCGAATATGCCCTACGCAAGCTCGGCTACTCCGACGCCGAGATCACCGAGATCACCACCATGAACACCACCATCACCAGCACCATCTAGGAGGACATCATGACCGACGAACAGACCCCGACGATCGATATCACGGAATCCCGTGAAAGCACCGATACCCTCAGTAGTGCTGAGGGTATCCACACCGAGCAGGAGGCCCCTGAGGCACCGCCTGAGGGCGCTGAGACCGAGCAGGACACCTTCCCCCGCAGCTACGTGGAGAAGCTACGCCAGGAGGCCGCTGAGGCCCGCGTGAAGGCCAAGAAGGCCGATGACTTGGCCCGGGAGGTGTTCACGCTTAGGGTAGCCGCCACCGGGCGCCTGGCGGACCCGAACGACCTGCCCTACGATGACGCGGCCTTCGAAGATCCGGCCAAGCTGGATGCCGCGATCGATGAACTGCTGCAGGCCCATCCGCACTACGCGGCCCGCACTCCGCGCGGCGACATCGGGCAGGGTGCCAGCAAGTCCGATATCGGCAGCGTCGACCTGGCCGCCATCTTGAGAGCAGGTGCGCGATGACCGACGACGACTACGTGATGATCGAGGTCCTCGACCTCCTGATGCGCATCACCCTTGCCCTCGAGCGGCTGTCCCCACCACCACCTCGGAAGCCCGAGGTCACGAAGGTCGACGACCTCGAGGACGACGGCGACATCTGGGTAGCACCTAGCTGGGAATGACAGCATCTATGTGATACCAGCATCCATGTGATGCTATAGTGGGGCGTCGGGTCAGGTACCCGGCGCCCTTATCGCTTCGGGCCCTGGCGGTCAGCGTTCACCGTTGAAACTGACCATTCAGGAGACCATCACCATGACTGCCATCGATACCACCACCGCTACCGAACTCACCTACGAGCAGGTACAGAAGACCCTCGTCCAGCCGCTGCAGGAGAAGTCCGTTTTCCTCGCCGCCGGCCCGAAGATCTTCGACACCTCCGGCCCGATCCGCATCCCGAAGAACGGCGCATCGATCGCCGACGACCTCGGCTTCGTTGCCGAGAACGAGCAGATCCCCGAGGAAGACCTCGACTTCGCCGAAGTCACCATGCTGCCCAGCACCATGAAGTCCATCAAGGTCATCACCCGTTACAGCAACGAGCTGGCCCGGCAGTCGGTCGTCAGCCTGGACGCCGCGATCAAGGACCGGCTGGTCAACGACGTGGCCGCCAAGCTCGACACTCAGTTCCTGTCCGCCCTCGGTGATGGTGTCACCACACCCAAGGGCCTGTTCGCCTACGCCGACACCCAGAACGTGGCCGTCGGTGGCCCGCTCACCCTCGACGCGCTGCTGACCGCCTGGGGTTTGGCCCTGTCCGCGAACGTCAACATGGGCGCCCTGAAGTGGCTGCTGACCCCCGGCGACTTCGTCTCGTTGCGCAAGGTCAAGGACACCACCGGGCAGTACCTGCTGCAGCCCGACCCGACCGCCGACGGCGTGTTCCGGCTGTGGGGATGCCCCGTCATCGTGTCCAGCCGCGTGCCCGACACCACCGGCGGAACCGTCACCGGCCGCGCCGCCCTGGTCGACTTCTCGCAGATCGCCGTGGCCCGTGACCTGGCGCCCTCGGTGAAGATCCTGACCGAACGGTTCGCCGACTACGACCAGCAAGCCATCCGCGTGGTCGCCCGCTACGACGCCGCACCCCTGAACCCCGAGGCGATCGTCACCCTCACCGGAATCACCCGGGCCTGACCATGATGCCCGGACCTTACGCGACCGGCGCGGCCGAATGGATGGGCCGGCCAGACGATGCCGCCCTGATCGCCCGCGCCGGCGCCGTCCTGCCGCACGTTCTGGAGTTGGTCCGGGGCTACACCCGCGGCCGAGGATTCCACGAGGATGGCTGGGGATGCCCCTCCGACATTCAGACGGTGATCTACTCGGTGATCGCGCGGGTACTGGCCAACCCCGACGGGCTACAGAAGACCACCGTCACCGGCCCGTTCACCGAGACCGTGGCCGGCTGGCAGGGGTTCACCCTGATGGAACGCCAGATCCTCGACCGGTACCGGGTGAAAGCCCTATGATCGAGCGCATCACAGCCGAGATCTGGAAGACCGGCGGCCAGGACAAGTACGGCAACCCGCTACCGGACACCTTCGCCGCGGCCGTCCCCGGCTGCCTGCTCGCCCCGGAGAAGTCGACGATCGACCTGCGGGCCGCGGTCACCGTCACCACCGGCGGGGCCGTCTACCTGCCGCCCGGCTCCTACATCCCGAGCAACGGCGACAAGATCGTCATGGACGCGACCCGCTGGACCGTGACCGGCACCCCGAACGTCTGGCAACTCGGCATCGAGGTCCACGTGAAACGCATCACCTGAACCCCCATAGACCGGCTTTCGGATTACGGACCATCGTTAGAGATAACAACGGCCTCGACCTGCGGATCCGAAAGCCTGGTGGAGGATGGTCTTTCTTGGTTTTTTGGCATCCACCACCAACAGAACCCCCGGCGGCCTGGAAAACCGTCGGGGGTTCGCTTTCTGTCAGCCTCGCGCGCGGGGAGATGGCCGGACTTTTCGGTAATGACCCCGAGATGAAGGGGGTCAATCAGATTGATACCCCTGGCGGCGGCTGAAGGGTCGTCACCAGATGACGACCCAGCGTTAGACGCAGACCGCGGGTGACTGTTGGCTCTCAATGAGGCTGGCGCGCTCGATAGGTGACGCCCAAGACACGCCCCACACATGGCACACCTCGGCTATCTCACTGACCAGCCAGCAGCGCCCCTTGCCGCCGACGAATCGCCGGTTCAAGGTGATGTACGGAATTCCGGTCCTGCGGGCGAGCTCGGTTTGCGTCATGCCGGACTCTCTCAGCAGTTGCCGCATGGCTTCTTCGAAGGCTGCACGCGACGGGTTGTCAGGGTTGGTTTGGGTGGACATGAGTTTCCTTTCATTCAGGTGAGCAGAAGATACCTCTGCGGATTCCTCGGTCGGTTCCGGGGACCGGTTGGCACACCATTCCGCACACCTTTTGTGTTTGTCCGCCGATATCCGCGGCTGTGCGTAGTTGGCTCTGGCTACGTGTTTCGGCTTTCGGTGGACAGCCACGGACACGCTGCCGATGGCTGGGGGTCAAGGGGTCGCAGGTTCAAATCCTGTCAGCCCGACCAATACAGGCTTATTCAAACCTTTGGACTGAGTAAGTCGGTACGGCACCGAAGCAGGGTCTTCCGCAGGAATGCGGGAGGCCCTCTTCGTTTTCGTCGGCGTGTGTGCGGCCGAGGTGAGGCGGTGGTGTGTCTGCCACTCGTGGAACGCTTCGTTGATCTCTGTCCGTTCGCTGGTGAGGTGCAGGCCATCTTCGGTGATGAGGACGTTGAGCTTTGTGAAGAACGCGCCGAGGAGGTTGCGTCGGGCGCTGTCGGGCAGGCTCTCGTACAGCTCGCGGGGCTTCTCAAGCAGATCGAAGGAGGCGTAGACGCGGTCGACGCCGCGCTGGATGCGGGCGCCGGTGCGTGCGAGCTTCTCGGCTACGGCGCCCTTCTGCAGGGTGACAGCTTCGAGTCGTTCGCGGAGCTTGCTGCTGGGGAGCTTGCCATCGGCGGCAAGATCGATCAGCCGATCCTCCTGCGCTTCGAGCTTGGCGAGTTGGGTGCGGAGCGCGTCCTTCTCTTCTTGCTCGTGGGACTGCATCTCTTCGAGGGCGTGGCGTACCTGGTCGCGGATCTCGATGAGTTCCTCGGTGTGGAACTCCTCGGCGGCGACAGCTCTGGCGACGGCCTCTTCGACGTCGTCGAGGCGGACGCTGGGCATGCTGCAGAGGCCGCGTTGTTTGGCGGTGCAGAGGTAGTACTCGTAGGTGCCGCCGTGGCCGGTGTTCTGGCTGTAGACGAGGCGGCTGTCGCGCCCGGCTTCCTTGCATTCGGCGCAGTAGAGCAGGCCGCGGAGGAAGTGGAAGTGGGTGCGATCACGGTCACCCTTGCGATTGCGGCCGTCGAGGATCTTCTGCACGGCGAGGAACAATTCCTTGGAGATGATCGGTTCGTGGCGTCCCGGGTAGAGGCGTCCTTTGTAGCGGATGACGCCGGTGTAGTACGGGTCGCGGAGGATCATCGCCAACTGGCTCGTCGACAGTGGCCTGGCCGCGCGCTTCGATGAGGGGCGCGTGGTCAGTCCTTGGTCTTCGAGCATGATTTGCAACTGCATGATCGAGTGCTGCCCGGTCGAGTACTGCTCGAACGCCCACCGGATGAGCGGAGCACGGACGGAATCCACGTCGATGGTGTTGACGAGTCGCCCGTCGAAGTCTTTGCGGGCGTTGAGGTAGCCGAGCTTGGCGCATCCCACGGTGCCGCCGCGCTCGACTTTATGGGCCATCTTGATCTTGATATCTTCCCCGCTCAAGCGAACTTGCAGCTCGTTGACGACGTCGGTGATCGCTTCCATCGCATCACCCATGTAGCCGTCGCCGAAGTTCTCCTTGGCAGAGATCAGCTCGACGCCCTTCTCGCGGAGGCTGCGCTTGACGATGGCGGCGTCGAAGTGGTTGCGGAACACGCGGGATCGCATGTAGATGACGACGTACTTCACGTCAGGGTTGCTGTCGATGAAGCGCAGAAGCTTCTTGAACTCGGGCCGTTTCTCGATCGTCTGCGCGGACTGCCCTGGTTCGACGAACTCGCGCAGCACTGGGGCGGGTCGTCTCGTTCCAGTCCAGACCATAGGAGATTATGCCCTCCGAAATCCCGACCGGGTGACGGCTCAGGCGATGCACGAGACGAGCGAGGTTGTCGGGAGTGAAGACGGACTCCTCGTCATAGTGCACCACGTAGGAATCAGTCGGGGTGGCGCGGTGCTGCTCGACCATGTACTCCAACGCGCGAGCCTTGAGACGGGTGTCCTTCGGGGTGCGGTAGTCCGTCGGCAGCAGGAACGGCGTCACCGGGATGACCGCGTTACGGTAGCGGGTGCGTAGTGCGGCGACCTCGTCGGCGTCTTCGGTGATGATCTCCACCCAAACGACCTTCTGCAGCACCGGATAGCGGGCGACGCCGGCGAGGACGTTGTCGATGCCGCGTTGGACGACGGAGAGCGCGCCGCCCTTGGTGGTGATCTGGATCAGGAAGCGATGCGTGTTGCCTTTCCGCTTCGCGTGAGCTAGGGACGCGGCGAGCTTCCGATTGGTGACCCTCTCACGAGAGACGTGCTTGTGAGCACTGGCCTTGATCACCATCCACCAGAAATAGAGATAGGTCAGGATCAGGAGCACCATCGCTCCGAACAGGAACCAACCGACTGGGGAGAGATCCGGAACCAGACGCACTACTGAGCGGCTCCGAAATCACCCCCTCGAATCGCGAGGGTGCAAAAAGACTGAAAGATAGTGTGGTGGAAAGCCAGACACATTACTGCTCTGCAATATACCATGAACTACTTACTGAGACAATACTGAAATGGCTTCTCGCCAGGCGATTCTTGAGCGGGTCGCGATATTCCTATTCCTGCAAATTGCGGGTTATGAGAGAATAGAAGGTAGATCGCAGCGTCCCGGTCGAGCCGTCCGGCTCCCGCCTGCGACAGCCCGACCCGCCCGAGCGGCGCGGCACCTTAGCAGTGTCGGAGGCCGCCGGTACCGTAGGACACGGCACTACGAGCACAACTTAAGACGCGCCCTCGGCGCGGAGGAGTACAACCCGATGAAGCGCAGAGCGGCACGAACACCCCGCCGCGACGGCTACCAGGCCGCCGCGGCTTCGTTGCGCTCGCGACACCCTGCCCAGGGGGTGCGCTGATGGCCTCCCGACTCACGGACCACCAGGCGAAGTACTACGCGCATGAGCTGCAGCGCAGCTACGCCAACGACCACGTTGGCAAGCTCGCCGGTCTGCTGTTCGATGCCCAGGTGGAGCCGAAGCCGCATCAGATCGATGCGGCTCTGTTCGCGTTGCAGACACCGTTCCTGCCGGGCGTGATTCTGGCTGACGAGGTGGGTCTCGGTAAGACGATCGAGGCGGGCATCGTCATCTCCCAGTACTGGGCCGAGCGCCGCCGCAGCATTCTGATCGTTGCACCGTCGAGTCTGCGGCAGCAGTGGCAGCAGGAGCTGTACGAGAAGTTCCTCATCCCGTCTGCCATCCTCGACCCGAAGTCGAAGGACGCGCTGCTTGCAGCTGCGGGCGGTCGCTTGGCGCAGGTGCTGATCTGTTCCTACGAGTTCGCGCTCCGGCATGAGACCTCGCTGCTCAAGGCGTGGGATCTCGTGGTCGCGGACGAGGCGCACCGGCTACGGAACTACTGGACGGGCAAGACGAAGGCCGCCGAGGCGGTGGCGCACATCGTCAAGGGTGCCCATAAGACGGTGCTGCTGACGGCGACGCCGCTGCAGAATAAGCTCGAGGAGTTGTATGGGCTGGTGTCGATCTTCGACCCGGACTACTTCTACTCGCTTGATGCGTTCCGCGAGCGGTACGTCAAGAACCGCGACCTTGGCGGTGACGACGACCTGGTGGAGCGGGTCGCGGCGGTTTCGAAGCGCACGCTGCGGCGTGACGCCGACAAGTACATCCACTTCACCAAGCGCCTGCCGCTGACGGTCGAGTTCACCCCGTCGCCGGACGAGACGCGGCTCTACGACCTGGTGAACGACTACCTGCAGCGCGAAGAGCTGTTCGCCTTTGCAGGTAGTCAGCGTCACCTCTCTGCCCTGATCATCCGTAAGCGCCTCGGGTCATCGACCTACGCGGTCGCGAGCACGCTGGAGAACATTGCGAACCGCCTGGCCGATGAGGTCGCGGCCGGGCAGCGCCGCGATGGTCGTGGTGGCCTCGTGGCAGCCGACTTCGCCGTCGACGATGAGATCACCAGCGAGGAGCTGGAGGAGGCCGAGGAGATCGACGGAACCGGCACCGGTTCCCGCCCGTCGTCGATGCCGCTTGACGAATCGTTGCTTGAGGCGATGCGTGCCGAGGTTGCCGAGCTGCGCGAGTACGCGGCGCTTGCCCGTTCGATCACGGAGAACCAGAAGGCCGTCAAACTCGGTGAGGCACTCGACCTGGGCTTCGAGCGGCTGCGTGAGCTGGGCGCTCCCGAGAAGGCCATCATCTTCACGGACTCGACCAAGACGCAGGAGTACATCGCCCGATCGCTGCGTGAGGCCGGTCGGGGCGAGGGGCTCGTCTTGTTCAACGGCTCGAACAACGGTCCTGAGCAGACCGCGATCTACCAGGCGTGGCTGGAGAAGAACAAGGACGGCGACCTGATCACCGGCATCGCCGCAGTGGATCGCCGCAAGGCGCTGGTGGACTACTTCCGCACCGAGGGAACGATCATGATCGCGACCGAGGCCGCCGCAGAGGGCATCAACCTGCAGTTCTGCTCGATGCTCGTCAACTATGACCTGCCCTGGAACCCTCAGCGTGTCGAACAGCGCATCGGTCGGGTGCACCGCTTCGGGCAGAAGCACAACGTCGTCGTCGTGAACTTCTCGAACAAGGGCAACATCGCCGAGCAGCGCATCCTGGAGCTGCTGACGAACAAGTTCCAGCTGTTCTCCAGCGTGTTCGGCGCCAGCGACGAGGTACTCGGAGCGATCGAGGATGGCCTGGACTTCGAGAAGACGATCAGCGACATCCTCACCCGCTGCAGGACCGCCGAGCAGTTGGACTCAGCGTTCAAGGAATTGGAGGAACGATACGCGGGCGAGATCTCACGCGAGATGGCCAGCGCCAAGGCGAAGGTCTTCGACAACCTCGACCCACACGTCCAGGATCGCCTCAAGGCGTATGACACACAGTCCGGCGAGGTGCTCAACAAGTTCGAGCGCCTCCTGCTCGCGGTGACCCGGCACGAGCTGGACGAGTACGCGACCTTCGAGGGCGACGGGCGCACCTTCGTGCTGAACGAGTCGCCGGTGAAGGACGCGCCAACCGGGCGCTACTTCTTCAAGTCCCAGCCGCTGGAGAACGCCCACCAGTACCGCTACGCGAACCCGCTGGCCCAACACGTCGTTGAGACCTCGAAGACCCACGACACCCCGGCACGCGAGCTGACCTTCTCGCTGAGCCAGTCGGAGCGTGTGAGCAGCGCGATCCGCGCGCTGGAAGGCGCGAGCGGCGAGCTGACGGTGAGCGTTGCGACCTTCCGCATGAAGGCACGCGATGAGGACATCTCCGAGTCCTACATGCTCGCCGGCGCGCTGACCGATGACGGCCAATGGCTCGACGAGGAATACGTCGCAGACATCCTCGACCTCGCATGCATCGACGTCGGGACGCAGCCGGTGGCGATCGACGAGTCACGCTTCACGCCGCACCTTGATGCGCGACGGGCGGAGCTGGAGAAGGAAGTCCAGGGCCGCAACTCCCGCTACTACGACCAGCAGGAGGAACTGCTTTATCGCAACCAGCAGGATCGTAAGGCCGAGCACGAGGGCAAGATCCGCGAGTATCGAGCCAAGGAAAAGGAAGCCCGCAAGCTCGCCCGGCAGGCTGACGACCCAATGGAGCAGCTACGACTCAAGAAAGAGGCCCGCAAGTGGGAGCAGCGCGCCGAGGAGGCCGACGAGGACTTTCGAGATGCGCGCAAGAAACTTCGGGCTGAAGCCGACAAATATCTCGAGCTGATCGAGCAGTCACTCCAGGGAACCCAAGAGACCGAGCACCTGTTCACAATTCGCTGGCGCATCGCCACATAAACCACCGGGCATTCACAAACCCGACGCAAATTGTTAAAATCATGAAAGAGAATCACCCGAATGACTGACGAGATCTACGAAACACCATCCACTACACCGAACTTCCAGACCGAGCTGGCAGCGCAGCTTGCCGATCTGATTCCCGAGGCCATCGCCGACGGCAAGGTGGATGTCGAGAAACTCAAGGAGCTACTCGACGGCGACGTAGCCGACAGTAGTGAGCGGTTCGGACTCTTCTGGCCCGGCAAGAAGCGAGCCCTACGTGCCGCGCAGGAGCCGACCACGGCGACGCTGAAGCCCGACTTCGAGAACTCCAAGGACTGGGACACGACGCAGAACGTCTTCATCGAGGGCGACAACCTAGAAGTGCTCAAGATCCTGCAGAAGCACTACCACGCCAAGATCAAGCTGATCTACATCGACCCTCCGTACAACACCGGCAAGGACTTCGTCTACCCGGACAACTACAAGGAGGGCCTCGACACCTACCTCGAATGGACGCGCCAGGTCAACGAGGAGGGCAAGAAGGTCACGACGAACGCCGAGACCGAGGGCCGCTACCACTCCAACTGGCTCAACATGATGTACCCGCGCCTCAAGCTCGCGCGGAACCTGCTCACGGACGACGGTGCGATCTTCATCTCGATCGATGACTCCGAGATGGAGAATCTGAAGCGGATCGCCCATGAGGTCTTCGGCGAGAACAACTTTGTCGGCGTGATGGTCTGGGCGGCCGGTCGAAAGAATGACTCCAAGCTCATTTCGGCCTCGCACGAGTACATTCTTGTCTACGCGCGGAACTCAGCTCGCCTCATTGCTGATGTTGGTTCCTGGCGGACGCGCAAAGAAGGTCTGGATGACATCTATGCGACCTACGCGAAGCTGCGTAAGATTCACGGGACCGATCACTCTGCGGTCGAAAAGGGACTGCGTGCTTGGTATCGACAGCTGAGCGAGGATGAGCCTGCGAAGCGTCATAAGCACTACTCGGCTGTGGACGCTCGTGGCGTCTACTTTCCGTCAGACCTGTCGAAGAACTCGCCGACATCGCGCTCTAAGTACGATGTTTTCCATCCCGTTACTGGCAAAGCCGTCAGCATGCCTACGCACGGCTGGAGGTACGCACCGGAGCAGATGCAGCAGCTGTTGGCTGAGGACAGGATCCGGTTTGGTCCCGATGAGTCGACGCGCCCTACCTACAAGCGATATCTCACTGATGCCGAGGATGAGATTCCGTACAGTGTCTTCTACGTCGATAGCAGGGGTGCGAGCGGTCGCCTGAACAGATTGCTGGGCGGAGCTGTCTTTGAGAACCCTAAGGACGAAAACGTCCTTCAGAAGATCATCGAGTTTGCCTCCAGCGACAACGACATCGTTCTCGACTTTTTCGCTGGTTCAGGATCCACGGCTCATGCGGTGATGCTTCAGAACGTGAAGGACGGCGGTCGGCGGCGGTTCGTCCAGGTACAGCTGCCCGAGCCGACCCCCGATGGATCGGTAGCTCGCAAGATGGGGTTTATGTCTATATCGGAGATCTCGCGCCGTAGAATCGCTTTGGCCGGATCCCAGATTCTGAACACTGCCCAGGACAAGCTCGATCTCCGCGAACAACCGCTCGACATTGGCTTCCGCGCGTACACGCTAGCCGACTCAAACTTCTCGAAGTGGCGACTGTCGAGCGATGTCGAAGAGGACGCACTGCAGCAGCACCTGCTGAGCCTTCGTGACAGTGCGACCGACGAGGCGACTGCCGACGATCTGCTGACCGAGATTTTGCTCAAGCAGGGCTACTCGCTGACTGAGACGATCTCACCTGCTGAGGTCGGTGGTCTCGATGTCCGGCTTGTGCACGACCGTGACGGAGATGTCGCCGTGCTGGCGTACCTGAACGAGCACGTGAAGCCGACGCTCGAGCAGCTGCGTGCGCTCGTTGACGAATCTCCGACGCGGATCATCGTGCTCGAGGATGCGTTCCAGGGCGACGACGAACTCAAGACTAATCTGGCCCAGCTCGCTAGAGCCAAGGGCATTGAGCTCTGGACGGCGTGATGAGCAGCGGGTTCAAGTTTGATGCCAGTCAGCCGTATCAGCTGGATGCGATCGCGTCGGTGGTCGACCTGTTCGACGGACAGCCGAAGGACGCGGAGAAGCTGGTCACGACCCTGCGTGGTGCGGCGGCGTTGCCCGATTCGGATCAGGCGGCGCTCGACATCGATCTCACGCAGGAGGTCGGCGCGGTCGGTAACAGCCTTGTGCTTGATCGTGATCTGATTCTCGCGAACCTGCAGCGTGTGCAGGATCGCAACGGCCTCGAGGTTGCGTCGTCGCTTGCAGGCGATGCGCTCGACTTCGACATCGAAATGGAGACCGGTACGGGTAAGACCTACGTCTACCTGCGCACGATCTTTGATCTGGCCGTCCGCTACAACTTCACGAAATTCGTGATCCTGGTGCCGAGCGTGGCGATCCGTGAGGGCGTCAGCACGAGCATCCGGCTCATGCGTGAGCACTTCGAGAACCTTTACAAGCCGCGGGGCATCACCTTCGATGCCTCGATCTACAGCGGCAAGAGCGCTGAGGAGGTGCAGTCGTTCGCAACGTCCACGAACGTGCAGATCCTGATCATGACGATCGACTCGATCCGTGGCAATGCGAATACCCGCATTATTCACCAGACGCGCGACAAGCTGAACGGGCTGCGCCCGATCGACTACCTGAAGGCGACCCACCCGGTTGTCATCATGGACGAGCCACAGAACATGGAGTCGCAGCTGTCGCAGTCGGCGGTCGGTGAACTCGATCCCGTCTTCACCCTGCGCTACAGCGCGACGCACAAGAAGCAGCGCAACGTCGTGTACCGGCTTGACCCGGTCGACGCCCACGATCTCGGCCTGGTGAAGCAGATCGTTGTAGCCGAGGTGGCCCAGCAGGGCGCGGACGCGACGCCGTATATCAAGCTGGTCGAGGTGCGGCGTGAGCCGTCATGGTCGGCCCGGCTGGAGTTGTCGTGTCGCAAGGCCGATGGTTCGCTTGAGCGCCGGGTCGTGAGCGTGAGGCAGCACCAGGAGCTGTCGGACGAGCGCCTGACGAACAACCCGATCTACGAGGGCTGGCGCATCAACGAGATGAGCATCGAGCCTGCCTATGTCGATCTCACCACCCACGGGTTCCTCTATGAGGGCGAGAGCATCGGTGCCTCGGCCGGTGCGATCTACAAGGAGATGATCCGCGAGACCGTTCGCGAGCACCTGCGCAAGGAATCGATGCTGCGAGCCAAGGGCATTAAGGTGCTCAGCCTGTTCTTCGTCGACAAGGTCGCCAGCTACTTGGGTGATGGCACGAACAATGACGACGCTAATGGTGACTTCGTGCAGTGGTTCGACGAGGTCTTCGTCGAGGAACGCGCGAAGTCCGCGCGCTACCAGGAGCTGCTGCCGCAGGCGCCGAGCGAACTGCGCCGGGCCTACTTCTCCCAGATCAAGCGCGGCAAGATGACGACCTACCAGGACTCGTCTGGCACGACGAAAGCCGATGACGACGCCTATGAACTGATCATGCAAGACAAGGCTCGACTGCTCGACGAGAACGAGCCCGTGCGGTTCATCTTCAGCCACTCTGCCCTGCGCGAGGGCTGGGACAACCCGAACGTTTTCCAGATCTGCACCCTGCGTGAAATGGGCAAAGAAGTTGAACGCCGCCAGACGCTCGGTCGTGGCCTGCGCCTCCCCGTCGCCAAGACCGCTGACGGCTACACCCGTGTTGCTGACCGTGGTGTTGCGACGCTGACGGTCGTGGCGAACGAGTCGTACACGAAGTTCGCGGACGCGCTCCAGCGTGAGTATAAGGACGCGGGTGTCGAGATTGGTCGGGTGCGCCGGGCTGAGTTCTCGAAGATCCCGCTGCAGGACGAGAACGGTGCGCTCACCGACGACCAGTTCGGCTACCAGCGCTCCGTCCTGGTCTGGGAGCACCTCAAGGACAAGGGCTTCATCGACAAGGACGGCGTTGTCACTCCGAAGTTCCAGCCGAACCAGCTCGGCTTCGATCTTGGTCTGCCGGTCGACTTCGCGTGGGCTGAGCCGATCATCATCGAGCTGGTCGAGCGCGCGAACATCGGCAAGTATGTCAAGCCGGTCAGCAAGCGTCAGCCGCGCGTGCTCAACAAGCAGCTGTACTCGACTCCGGAGTTCGAGGAGTTCTGGGAGACGATCAGCCAGAAGACCACCTACCGCGTCAAGGTCGAGCGTAAGCAGCTGATTGAGAACGCCATCCGGGCGATCCGTGAAGCGCCGAAGATCGACGCGCTGCGTATCCAGGTCACCCGCGCCGGAGTCAAGGTGTTGCGAGGCGGCGCCAAGGGCGAAGAACTCGGCACCCGCTCGGCCGATCTCAAGGGCAGCTACGACCTGCCCGACATCATCACCGAGCTGCAGGAAGCCACCTCCCTCACCCGCAAGACCATCGTCGACATCCTGATCGGCAGCGGCCGGCTGGGCGAGTTCATCGGCAACCCGAACGACTTCATTGCGATGGCCAAGCGCGTGCTCAAAGCGGAACTCGGCGCGCTCCTTGTCGATGGCGTCCAGTACGAGCGCATCGCGGGCTCGGTATACGAACTGCGTGAGTTGCAGAAGGACGGCGAGGAGGAGAAGGAGCGCTTCCTCGACCAGATGTACAAGGTGCAGAACACCCAGAAGACCGACTTCGACTACGTCGTCTTCGACTCCGACGTCGAGCGCCAGTTCGCGGAGCTGCTCGACTCTCGCGAGGACATCAAGCTGTTCATGAAGCTGCCCGCCAAGTTCAAGATCGACACCCCAGTCGGCCCGTACAACCCCGACTGGGCGATCATCAAGCAGGAGGACGGCGAAGACCGGATCTACATGATCCGCGAAACGAAGAGCACCCTCGACGGCTCGAAACTCCGCCCAACCGAACTCGCCAAGATCAAGTCCGCCAAACGCCACTTCGAAGCCATCGGTATCGAAGACTATGACCGGGCAGTACCGGGAGCGTGGAGGCTATGACAAAGAGCGAGCTTCGCGTGACCACTCCCTCGGCGAACGCTGAGCCAGCTGATGGACTGACAGTCGAGCGCTTGCGAACGATCGTGCAGGACTCGCACCTCAACTTCTTGATCGGCGCCGGCACCTCTAGTCCCTACTTCGAGCAACTCGGCGATATCGAGAACGTGCTGACCGAGATCGGCGATTACTCTCCCGACCGCCCGGAAGCAAACCTCGTGCGCGCCTCTTTGCAGGGCTACTTCTTCGAAAAGGTGCTGCTGCCCAACCTGCCGCTCTGCGCGCGCGAACCGATCGCGCGCCCCCTACTCAAGTCGTACGCGCGCTTCGTCAGCACGATCAACCGCATCCTGCTGAGGCGACGAAGCACGCTACTGGGCAAGCAGGCAAATGTATTCACGACCAATGTTGACCTAGCTTTTGAGGTTGTCCTTGAAATGCTCGAGATCGACACGAATGATGGCTTCGCTGGGAAGCTCCGTCCCCGCCTTGATCTTGGCGCGTACGGTACCCTTCGGCTACGCCAGGGAACGCGTTATGAGTACAGGTCCGAGATCCCGGTCGTGAACCTCTTCAAGATCCACGGATCGGCCGCGTGGCGCCAGGAGGGCGACGAGATCTACTTTGACCACGAGCTTTCGAGCGTCAGACAAGTGAAAGCTGCCTTCGACGCTGCAGTTTCAGAATCCAGCTTGCTGCCGATCTCAGACCCCGACGCCGTCAAGGCAGATCAGCTACTTGAGGCCGCTCAAGGTAAGACCCTCGACGACGCGGGAGAGGCATTCGCCGCGGCCTACGAGGAGCTGAGCATCGTCAATCCCGAGAAGACGAAGTTCGCGACGACCGTCTTGAACAAGACCTACTACGAACTGATCCGTCGACTTGCGAACGAGCTCGAAAAGGAGAACAGCGCGCTCTTCGTCCACGGCTTCTCGTTCCGCGACGAGCACTTGCGCGACCTTGTATTGCGAGCAGCACGTACAAACCCGACGCTGCAGGTGATCGTCTTCTGCTACTCGCGAGATGCGCGTGATCGCGTACGCGAGCTACTGCCGGAGGAACAGATTAAGAACGGGAACATTCTTCTCGTGGCTCCCCGCTCACCTGCGGACGGTGCGGAAGAGCGGAAACTCGCCATTGACGTTCTGGTTGATGACTATTTTGCGCCGCTGCTTGCCGAGTCCCCAGCTGAAGCCGACCATGTGATTGAACTGAAGCTAAACGACGCATCGGGAGCCGGCGATGATGCCTGACGATGACGCTTACCTTCAGCGCGACGCCGTGTTCAGTGTCGGCAAGGTTGTCTCGGTTGAGGGTCGACGAGTCCGCGTCGCGGTGGACAAGCTCAAGAACAGTTCTCACCTGCTCTACAAGGGGAACGTCGTCAGAAACGTTGCTGTGGGCAGCTACGTCAAGATCGCCAAAGGGTTCAGTGAACTGGTGGCAGTGGTCGACGGAGAGCGCGTGGAGGAAGACCGCGCAGCGTCGAGAGAGTACCGGAGATCCGCCGATGTGCTCAGCCGCGCGCTCGACGTCAGCCTGATTGGCTACCTCGAAGACGGCAGGTTCGTTCGCGGCGTTCGTGAGTTGCCACTGCTGGACAACGAGTGTTTCATTCTCACCGAGAGCGAGTTTGAGGCAATCCACACGTTTGTCCAGGAGGGCGACGAATCGTTGCCCATCGGCACGCTTGCGATGGAGCCCACCCAGGCGGTCAATATCGGTGTCGATGCGATCTTCGCGAGCCACATCGGTATCTTCGGAAACACTGGTAGCGGCAAGTCCTATAGTCTCGCGAAGATCTACCACGAACTCTTTCAGCGATTCGCTACGGCGCCGGGATTCCGCGAGCGTTCTCAGTTCGTCTTGGTTGACTTCAACGGCGAGTACATCGATCGCACGCCGAAGAACGACGATGATACGCGATCGACGACAGTGATCACCGAGCCCTCGAACAAGCGTGAGTACACTCTCACGACCCGGGGTGATGGTGGTCCGAAGCTTCCGCTTCCGAGGTCTGCGGTCGAGGACGTCGCGTTCTGGACCGTGCTCCTTGACGCAACTGAAAAGACCCAGGCGCCGTTCCTGGCGCGGGTGCTCACGAACGACTACTGGGAACGTCGGCTCGGGCAACCGGAAGACTTGCTCGGTGTGATCGGCGATATGGTTCTGCGGGCCACGAAGAGTAGTGATCTCTCGATCGACCGGCAGACGGTGCTAAATCTCCTCGGGGAGATACGGACCTGCCTCGGAACGGCGGCCCCACAAGCGCTGACGGATCTCATCGACGACTTCCAACAGAACCTGCACTACAACCCGACTCAGAGGAGCTTCTACTGGGGAGACTGGGGTCCCCAGTACATCACCCCTGACCACGAAACATGGGAATCCCTCACCCGAGACAGGGTGCTGGCCTTGCCGCTGGACTTCAGTGCGATCCAGCCAGGGATCGATCTGATCCGATTCAAGATCGTGCTCCAGTATTACAGCGACATCATTAGCGGCTTCTCGAACCGTGAGCATCTCGCGCCGCTCATCAAGCGCATGGAGACAAGAGTCCCGGACATCAAGAGGCTCGTGAAGGCGACAGATGACGATGGGTTCTCCGAGCCGCTCATCGTCGTTTCCCTTCGCGACGTCAACCTCTCAATGCGGAAGGTCATCCCGATGCTCCTGTGCAAGCATCTATACGACCAAAAGAAGGAGAAAGATCTCGCCAACGAGCACTACCTCAATCTGATCATCGACGAGGCGCACAACATCCTTTCAACCGAGTCGACACGAGAGAGCGAGGCCTGGCGTGACTACAGGCTGGAGACATTCGAGGAGATCATTAAGGAAGGTCGCAAGTTCGGCGTCTTCCTGACGATCGCAAGTCAGCGGCCGCACGACATCTCGCCGACCATCATCTCTCAGTTGCACAACTACTTCCTGCATCGTTTGGTCAACGACCTAGACATCCGAGCCGTTGAGAAGGCGGTCGCCTACCTGGACCGTGTCTCGTTCGAGTCGCTTCCGATCTTGCCGACGGGAGTGTGCGTGCTGGCCGGCGTTTCTGCGCAAGTGCCTGTAATGATGCAGGTTCGCGAGATGGCGCAGGAGTACGCGCCGAACAGCCCTACGATGTCGGTGACCAAGGCATGGTCTACAGCACTTCAGCACCCAGATGATGGGCTCGTTCCTCAACGGGTCGATGACAACGAGCTGTCATTCTAAGGTGGACAAGGTCAGGCGTAAGATCGTAGACGTTGGATGAGCCGGCATGTCTGCTAGTTTGACGAGACATCTACCACCGATTCTCCGAGAGCGAACCAGCGCACAGCAACGATGAGCAGGATAGCGACCTTCTTCAAGGACATCAGAGACGACGTCGTCGACCGACACGACGCCGAGGTGTTCGGTGAGGGCTTCGACGTGGCCGCCAATCTGTGTGTGGACCTGCTGTCGAGCAGGATCGCCGACCTGCGTACTCAGGCCCGGTCTGGTAGCCCGCTGTCGCCGGAGCAAGCGCTGCTCCTAGCCGAACTGACAGATCTCAAAGACGAGACGGAGAGACAACTGCGCAACTACGGCCACGACGAGAGCGTGGAGAGCGGAACCTGACGCTACGTGCCGACGAGCGGCAGACCGAAGCGTTTGTCATGGTGTCGCTGGCGACACCGACCGCGTAGCGCTAGTCGAGTGCAACCGTCCTCGGGCTCATCGTCGGTGTCAGCGGGCGCGCTCGTTCAGTGCCTCGCTGAGTCGCTCTGAAGCATTGCGCTGCGCACTCGTGCGGTGAGCGAGCATCATCGTTCCCAGCCTTGAGCGCCACGGAAACGGACACCACCCGACTTGGGCCAATTTAGTGCGCATCTGAGTTTTTGATCTTGGTGAGGGTGTCGGCTTCGTCTGCGGGGATGGGCTGGCTCGCGGTGATGGTCTGACCGGCGACCGAGAGGGTGACGTCGCGG
>Ga0334885_1002693_pt1 | contig 17795 bp, 18 predicted proteins | sample GraSluR1_MG_8_FD_207233 | JGI IMG/M metagenome (GOLD analysis project Ga0334885, IMG submission 207233) | Sludge microbial communities from methane-producing bioreactor in Wageningen University, Netherlands - Granular Sludge_31_05-R1 | ecosystem: Engineered > Bioreactor > Anaerobic >...
TGTCTATCTGCTTCATCAGTTCCTCATTATAAGAACCATCTTCACGGGGCGAATAGTAGAAGCTGCTACGGGGAACATCCAACAAATAGCACTGGCGTGAAACGCTTAAGGAGTGGGTCTTGTCGATTTTACTCATCCGTTCATTTTTGGCTATTTCCCCAATACTTTTTTTAAGAAATCAACCTCGAGCTGAAGCTGACCGACCTTCTTGAATAGGGCGTCCTTCTCCTGGTCATCCTCTGTCTTTGAGGCACCTCTCTCGAACACCTGATCAGCCTGAGATAAAAATTGAGTCTTCCAGGTCGAGATTTGACCAGGGTGAAGTTCATACTTCCGCGCGATCTCCTGGACTGTTTCTCTTTCTTGAAGGGCTTCTAAAACGATCTTTGTTTTAAAGCCGGCACTGTAAGGTTTCCTTTTCTTCATGACAACAAAATTAATATTATTTTTTAATGATAATTGTTGTCTAAGATTAGGGGGTAATTATAGTAAATGAAATGAATGAAAATCTTATGAAAATTTCGGGATTGCATTATATAATAAAAGGACAACATAATGATAGTCACTTCATTTTTAACTCAGAAAGTTCTTTTTACTATCTTGACAGTACTCATGATTACATAAGTGAAGAAAACAACTTGACATTCAGCATAAAAAGTATCTGTGAGAATATTGTTTTTATCACATATGATAAAGAAAAAGATATCTATGAACTTAGTAATGGATACACTGGTACAAACAGAACGATAAATTATTATAGTAGACAAAAAGGATTAGTAAAAGATGAATAACAGTTGCTAATCGAGTGGACTGCCCTGCCAGTAATTAATCAACAGGGAGAGCCCTTAGTTGTATGAAAACAAGACTCACAGTAGATACAAAAAAAGGAGTTGGAGATATAAACGTGTTAGCTGTCAGCAAAGAAATAAACGGGAAAACTTGCATTTCACGTATAATATATTTATATTTGCACGTAAACTTTATATTGAGCAATATGAACACCAAACTGACATTAAATTTAGATAAAAATATCATTGACGAGGCAAAATCCTATGCAAAAAAGAATCAAGTGAGTCTATCTAAGCTCATTGAAAACTATTTACACTCTCTAGTTAGAACAAGTCATAAGAAAACAACGAAAATAAGTCCTCTAGTCGAGAGTTTAACAGGAATTATATCATCTGAAATAGATGAAAGAAAAAGTTATCGTGATTATTTATCAGAAAAATACTCATAATGGAGAATCTGTTAATTGACACGAATATCATAGTTGATTTGCTTTCAAAGCGGAAAAACTTTTATCAGGAAGCACAAGAATTGTTTACGCTTGCAGATGAACAAGAGGTAAAACTTTATATTTCCTCTTTGACATTTGCGAACACTCACTACTTACTTTCAAAAGAGTTGAATTCGAATGAAGCCCGGAAAGTATTAATCAAGTTTAAACTCCTGGTTAGTATTTTACCACTTGATGATAAAATACTGGAATTAGCTTTATCTTCTGATTTTAACGACTTTGGAGATGGTATTCAATATTATACGGCTTTAGAAAATAAATTAAATATCATTATAACGAGGAATAAAAAAGATTTTAAAACATCAACACTTCCTGTTTTGACAGCAAGGGAATATTTAAATAGATAATTGCCGAACAGCTAATCGAGTAGACCGCCCCGCCAGCTATAACTGACGGGGAGAGCCGCTCACACCACTGTACGTACGGTTCTCGTATACAGCGGTTCGTTAAGAAATGGCGCAACATTGATGTAATAAGCAAACAAAGCTTGGCAACCTCGTTTTTGTAGTCTTTCCACCGTGATGGTGGTACGCAAAATCGGGCTACAGGCAACTGCCCATGTACCCATGCGACTACGGCTGAAACTGTAAACATGTTCCTGGTCAACCCCTAACCGAAGCAGATTTTTTCGTCTTCGTTCGGGCTTCTTCCATTGTTTCCAGATACAGCACCGCAAGCGATTGCGCACCCAACCATCCACATCTTTGAGCTTTTCCTGAATACTGGCAATGCGGTGATATTGCAACCATCCTTGCTGAAGTTCTTTCAGTTTATAAATTCGCTCATCGAATGTAGCCGGCGTGGTTTTGCGGGTAATGGTTTTGATTTTCTGTTTCAGGTTCTTCCATCCCTTTTCGCTTACCACTTGCTGATGCTTCGGGCACGACCCCGCGCATAAGGGACTTTCACCCTCTGGAAAAACACACCTGCCTCAAGCATTGTTTAAACATATATATTTGTATTTTTGCATTTTTTCACTTACTTTGCAGCAGGTACGCACTGCCCATGCAGGGCGCACACAGCGTATATAACTAAGTGCGGTTTCGGTGCTGATAATCAACACTATCACCCACATCAAACTCGGTGCTTTTCGACAGGAAAGTGCCACGCAATCCGCACCTAATCATATACGCGGAACGTTGGCAGCAAGCCGAAAAAAAAATAACAACCGATATGGACACAAGTTAGAAAACTAAAAATTATTCTTGTACGTGAACAACAGTAACGGACAGAATACGTGAATACGAAAAACTATGATACGTATTTATCTAAATAGAAAAAATGTTTGGATTGCAAAATAACCTTGTAATCAATGAAACCTAAAGTTTGTTTTTCTTTTACAAACTTAAACCTGAAGAAATGCATGTTTCCAACGACAACCTTAAACGGTTGTAATAACTTTAAACATATGAATCTGAATGCTTCGTGAAATAAAAAAAGCGAAGTATTTACAAAACACAAATTCAAAATGAAAAAATTTAGTTGTCTATTTGCTATTTTAGCAATTACATTAACTTCGTGTGATAAAAGTGATAGCGTTATTTCATTATCAGAGAGTAATAAACAAGGGATATTGACGTTTTCTTCAATTGAAGAACTAACATCTACTGTTCAAAAAGTAAACTCAATGACACCTAAAGAACGTACAGATTGGGAAAGTTCAAAAGGATTTAAGTCTTTGGGAACAATTTGTGACAAATTTTACAGTTCTATCAACTATGAAAATTTCTCAAATCTTGATGAAATCAAATCTTTCGTTAAAACTCACAATTCGCAAATACAACTTGTTGAAGATGAAAATGGAGAAATTTCTTGCGTTACTCAAGAGTACAACAATCCAGAACGATACATTATGAATGAGAATCGGATGTACATTGTAGGAAGCAAGGTTTATAGAGTTTTTCCTGAACAAAGAAAAGTATCATGTGATATTGCCAACATAACAGAACTTGCTAAAATTAAAGATTTTTCTGAAATCAGTAAAAGTCAATACTCTAACTTTGAAGTAACAGAAAGATCAAAAGTTAGTTCTTCTACAAATAGCAATGATCAGTATTTTGAAAGAACAGAAAAGAAAAGTATTGGAAGCAAAAACTACAGAACAATTGTACGTGTAGAAGCTGTTACTTTATTTTGGAATTCACTTGGAATGCCTGGTACAATTTCCTATGTTATGTGGTACAGAATTAGAAATCAATCTCAATTCATCGTTTGGTGGGATACAAATGCAAGTACTACATACGCGCCTTTCAATTATAAAATTTCTAATGGATCTGATGTTTTTACAGGGACTTTACAAAACAGTCTCTTGGGAGGGTTATCATTTACTGTGAATGATGATGATATTAGTGGTTATATTGGATCTTATCCATATCATGAAGCACAGCAATCAACAGCATTTCCATATATAGTTACATTTGACGGTTATGTTTACTCTACATTTACAAGAAATAACAATACAACCACAATCACAATTAATTTAAAATATCCGTACTAACTATTTAATTGCTAAGTAACGTTTATAAAACGTTACTTAGCTTTCGCCATTTTATATGAAACGTATAATATTTCTGATTGTATTAATAGTATCTGATTTTTATGTTATATACTCACAAAACGATACTAAGTTCATTCTCAAAATAAGTGGGGGCGCGATTACAGACACTAGAGAATTTAACTATCCATATATTGATGAACAACACATAGGAGGAAGTTGGGTTAACAAAAAGAATATTCCACATGTTAGATTAGAAACATGTTACTCACTAAATAATGAGATAGATTTTGGTTTTTATGCAGGTATTTCAAACTTAACCGTTCCTGTCAATCCAAATGATATTTATGATAATACATCAATAACAACTAATGGCTACTTTTTGGGCACTGAATTAAATTATCATATATTGCCACTATTCATAAAACAACCGATACGTTTTGACATATATAGTACTGCCAAAATTGGAATGGTACTGAAAAGGTGGAAAGGCTATGACAATCTATCAATAAATACAGACAACGTTTTTGAAATAGGTATTGGGATGGGTTCTTCATATTATTTTACACAGAATTTTGGGATTTTCAGTGAAGTTCTTATTGGGAAATTCTATTATAGTAATTTAAACTGGAGAAGTGGTTTAAGCTTTAAATTTTAACAAGATAATTCAATCTATATTTATAATGAATAAAGTCTTTTTTACTTGTATTGTATTATTTACTTTCCTTTCTTGTCATTCATTAGTCGAAGATGAATTTCCTGACACCAAAAGAATCCCTGTCATAAACGGGTACTTAGAACAAGGAAAAACATTTAAAGTGCATGTTACTTTTTCAACTAAAGTATCTGACTCGATTCCGCCTCCTGTTGAGAATGCACAAGTAATTATCGAAAGCACTACCAAAACTCCAGATACACTAAAGCACACTGAAAACGGGTATTACGTTAGTTCTCGTATTGTACAAATAGGTGAGACATACACTTGTAAAGTACATATTGCAGGTTATCCTACATTATTAGCACAAACAACTGTTCCTGAACAAACTGAAGTTGATTCAGTTTATTTTACTGATTTGGCACAGAGAGGCGAAGAGGGTGAAAAAATTTCTTCATTAGAATTCTTCATTGCAAACAACCTGTTAAAAAAACAATATTGGCATGTATTATTAATATCCGAAGGATTAAAAACATATTATGATAATGAAAAAGATGACTTAGTTCAAAATTATAGTATTGAAAATGAAACTATTTATATGCTTGCAGGTCAGGATACAACCCTGCTCAACGAAGCAAATCCTTTGACATTATTTTCTAACAAATTGATAAATAAAAACAGTTACAAAGTAAAATTTTACGTTAACGAAAGCTATACTCGTTTCTATAGTGATCAAACATATTATATCGAACTAAGAAGTGTTGATGAAGCGTATTATAAATATTTGAAACAATACTATATTTATGAATCAGCAAGTTTTACTGAAATTGGAAAATCACCACAGAAATATCCGTTATACTCTAATGTCACCAATGGACTTGGTATATTTTATAGTTATTCGAGTATGAAAAAACAACTCATAATAAATACCGCAAATCCATAAAAACAATTTGAATTTTTAGTGCAACTTCAAATAAAAATGAAAGATCCAACTAAATTTATCACTCTAATATTTGTTTTAATAATTATACCCAATATTTCAGCTATACAACTTTCAGGTTTTGTACGAGACGATCTAACAGGTGAAGTGTTAATTGGAGCAAATGTTTGGGTGAAAGATCATAATACTGGAACAACCACGGACAATCGTGGTTATTTTAGCTTGAAAGTGAATTCTTCCTGCGTATTAACTGTTTCTTATATTGGTTATCAAACTCAAAACATAAGTATTCAATCAATCAGAGATAGTTTAATAAATGTAAAACTTAAAATTGAAAACAATCTACAAGAAGTAATAGTAACGGCCTCTCACGAAAAAAGTTATGATGTAACCCGTTTATCTGCTAAAGAGTTATCACTAATACCAACTATTGGAGGAAAACCTGATGTGATTAAAGCTTTGCAATTACTTCCGGGAGTTCAAACGCAATCGGAAGGCATGAGTCTAATGATGGTGCGAGGTGGAGCACCTGGACAAAATCAGTATTTACTGGATAATGTACCCTTAATTTATGTAAATCATTTAGGAGGTTTAATGTCAGTATTTAATCCTGATATGATTAATTCTGTGGATTTTTATAAAGGAAACTTTCCTGCTCGACATGGAGGAAAATTGTCGTCAATTGTAGATATTACTCAGCGTGAAGGTGACATATCCAAACATCAAGGCTCATTTAGTTTAGGCTTGACTGATGCTTCATTAACTTTTGAAGGTCCATTAGCTAATAAAAAAATGAGTTATATTGTTACTGCTCGTAAAACCCTGATTGATGGTTTACTGGCTGGTTTCAGTACGATATCAGACGGAAATAATGTTATAGTGGCTTATGGATTCCATGATATTAATGCTAAACTCAGTTGGAAGCCAGATGAAAAAAATAATTTAAGTTTTAATCTGTATCAGGGAGATGACTATCTCAACTATTGGACAAAGCCTTGGAAAATGCATAATGGCGAAAAAAGCCATATTAATCAACAGTGGGGAAACTGGTTAATGTCGGGACGTTGGAATCGTGTATTTAGTTCAAAACTTTATGCTGAGAGCATTCTTTCCTACAGTCGTTACCGCAATAAATCAGGGTTAAAATATAGCTATAAAGAAGCGGAAATAAATAAGGAAATCGAAATAATGAATCAATCTTCTGTCAACGATTTTTCGATCCGGACTGCTTGGAAGTATTCTTTTTTGAAAAATTGGAACATGGAGTTTGGTGGTCATGTAGGATATATAGTTTATGAACCGAACTATAATTATCTTTCTTCTTCCAGCATTCCGGCAATTGGCGATATTTATCATTCAGTTGAATCGTCAATTTATCTTGATAATATAATAAAGTTGTTTTCTGGACTTTTGCTTCAACCATCATTGCGTATTAATAATTTCTCGAACAGCGGTGAGAGTTTCTTGGAAATTGAACCACGTGTAAACCTTTCTTATAAAATAAACAGTAATCAAAGTCTGAATATTAATTATATGCGTGTCAGTCAGAATTCGCACTTAGTTTTTGCTCAAACCGAATTATTAAAACGTGAAGTATGGCTACCAGCCACATCGGATTTACTTCCAGAAATTTCAAATCAGTTTTCCGCCTCGTGGTATAGCAGTTTCTCCGATTGTAAATATACTACCGAAACCAATATCTATTACAAAAAAATGGAGAATTTAGTTTCTCTTAAAGAAGGTTACGAAAATATGCTGAACATTACTGGTATAGAAAATAAAATTGAAACCAGTGGAGAAGGAATTGCTTACGGAGCAGAGTTTATGTTAAAGAAAAACTCAGGTAAATGGACTGGTTCGCTATCGTATGCATGGTCTTATGCTAACCGTACTTTTGCGAATATTAATAATGGTGAAACCTATGAATTCGACTACAACCGTCCACACAGTTTTACGTTGAACGTAAATCGTGATCTTAGTAATAGCTGGACTATGAGTGCTGTCTGGATTTTGCAAAGCGGCACACCTTATACCCCATCCTTAGGTAAACAATATACTATTAATCCAGAAACTGGAAAAACTAATATTGAGTTGATTTACGGACAGAAAAATTCAGAAAGAATGCAAGCTTACCATAGATTAGATCTTGGTTTTAATCATACAATAACCACAAAAAAAGGTAATAGGGCGATTTGGTCATATTCGATTTACAATGTTTACAATCGTATAAATCCATTTGACTACTATTATGATAACGACAATAATAGAAGAAATTTGATTTACTATAACCGTCCGCTTGGGCTTTATAAAATCGGACTTTTTACTTTCATTCCTAGCATTGCTTATAAAGTCTATTTTGATTATAGCAAAAATACTAATACTATTGAGAAAAAAGGTAAAAAGAAAAATAAATGGTTATACTTCTAATCATGACCTAATCGCCCAAAAAGCAAAAAAAGCCACAGCAAGTTAGTGAATTTTTCAATTGTCTTGCAGTGGCTTTTATAGCTTTTTGATAATAGGCAAAGCGGTCACAGTACATTGTTTTTTTTCGGTTAGACAGTTGAAGTGCGTTTTGAAAGAAAAAAACAATGAACTGTGGAGAGTTTATATTTTGGCTTTGTGCATTTAGACAAGTTTATCGGGCTATTTCGGCTGACTGACAAGAAAAGACAAGAAACAAAACAAACTTATTACGTTGACAAACAGAAAATTAATTTTATCGGATATAACCTGACTCGTTGTGTCAATATCACAAAAGGATTTGAAAAGTTTAAACTACCCATAAATAGCTATATAGACGCCTTTTGTTGTGTTTTTATGCATCAGAAGGCTCGTTTTAAACCATATTGTGACATAGAAATCTCAATACCTGCTTTTCTTTCACAATGACAGGAAGTTAAGTATTCAGCCTTGTATAATGCTGTGAAATGAATATTTTACTACTTTTGGAAAAATTTGGGAGTTGTTGCGCAGACTCACGTTAGCGGTCATTTTGGAGCGCACATATTGAGGCCATTGCAATTATGAAACTAAAACCCATTAAGATTATTGCAACGAATGTCGATTGAAAGGACTATATGATAAATTACTCTTAGAAGATGAAGAAACCATTTTTTGTTGTTATGTTTGCATTAATGAAATTAACACAAATTTCTGCTCAGAAGATTCCTATCCCTAATGGATTCTCATTGATAAAATCAGTTGTAGAGGATTTGGATAAAGATAGCGTAAATGAGCTTGTTGCAGCTTACAATACTCGTATAGTAAGTGAAAGTTCTAGTGAAAATATTCCACGTATGTTGGTGATTTATAAAAAAGACGGAGTTAACTGGACCCCGTGGATTCAATCAAAGACAGCATTATTAGGTAGTCAAGATGGAGGTCCAATGTGGGGTGATCCGTTTGAAAGTATTGAAATTAAGAATGGGATTTTGATAATTTATCATTTTTGGGGAGGAGGTACAAAATGCTCCTTGACTGATAGATATAGGTTTCAAAACGGTGCATTTTATTTGATTGGACATACAAATCACAGCGGTAGCCCTTGCGATTATTGGGAGACGATAGACTTTAATTTGTCTACTGGTAAACTATTGTTCACATATGAAAAAGACAATTGTGATGACTCATCAAAAGGTGATGTGAAGGAAGAAGAGGTATTACTAATTAAGGGATTGAAAATTACCATTCAAGATAGATATTCGAAAGAGATAAAGTATATGCTGCCTAAAAGACAGAAAGAGATTTACATATCAATTGGAAAATAAAAAAACCGACCGCTAATACAGCTACAAAGTATGATGTATTTGGACGTATTATCTTTAAGGGCACTACAACTGCACTGTCAAGTTCAGCACATGAAAATCTTATAACAAGCTATAAGGACGAATTAATTGTTGAAACCTATACAAACGGAACTTACTCAACTACTAAGTTTGCAGATGCAACGCCCCTTACAATAAACTTTTACGACGACTACGATTTTTGTAATATCCTACCTGAGCCAACAAAAACCAAACTTAATTTTTCAACCCTATCGCCTTACGATGGCCAGCACACTTCTGCCAAAGGTTTACTTACAGGTATACGTACTTATAACTTAGATGGTTCGGGAAATTACTCGGTATCAGCAATGTATTATGATTACCGTGGGCGTATAGTGCAAACCCGAAGCACTAATCATTTAGGCGGTTTCGACATCACATACAATCAGTATAACTTTACCGGACTGGTTACACAAAGCCTGAAAGAACATAGTACTTCAGAAACATTAAATTCTCCATTAACTGAAATATACACCCACGATTACGACCATGCGGGACGCTTGCTAAAAACTAATTATAAACTAAATCAAAATCCGGACGTAATATTGAATGATATGAACGAAACCGGGGCTTACGACGAAATTGGAAGATTAAAAAAGAAAAGACGACATTCACTAAACAACGATGCATTTCTGGACTCCGAAGAATTCGATTACAATATTCGCAATTGGGCTACACGACTAAAAAGTGGAACATTTGAGGAAAAATTGTTTTACAATACCAATTTACCAAGCATTGTTACACCATACTACAACGGTAATATAGCCTATTCTTCGTGGACTTATAATGGTTCGAGATATGCATATACATATAAATACGATAATCTTAATCGTTTGATCAAAGCAGAGGGGTATAGAATAGTAGGATTTTCACGTTTTCCCGATTATGGATATAACGAACTCTTTACTTATGACAAACAGGGTAATATCTTAAATCTGCAACGCAAAAAGGGAACTACTTTTATTGATTGGATTAATCCAGCCTACAATGGCAATCAAATGACTTTTGCAAACGATTATTATTTTTCGCAAAATCAGCCATCTGTCAAAGAATATCATAATTTCAATACCAGCGGCAACGACTTTAGTTATGATGCCAACGGTAATATGACCAAAGATTTAGATCGAAAAATATACACTATTCGATATAATGTATTAAATTTGCCGGAGGTAATCCAGTTTAAAGATGGTCATCAAATAATTAATACTTACGATGCCAGTGGTCAGAAACTAAGCAGCCGATATTATACTGTAATGATACCTACGGAAGTGCCTCTTAGCACATTACAGCCGGGAGATGTATTAAACCTTCAGTACAATATGGATATTATTGATGAAACTGGCACTTTTTATGTTGATAATAAAGAGTATAGCTTTAACGGGTGCGACCCGGGAGTGTATAGGATAGACAAAGTATATAACACCGAAGGATATGCAAATAACATAGCAGGATACTACGGTCCAAATTATCAGTATTATCGTAAAGACCATTTAGGTAATACCAGGGAAGTTTGGAGAGCTAATACCAATCAAACTATTCAGAAAACACAGTATTATCCGAGTGGTTTACCATGGGGAAAGAATAGCGGAGATGATATAGAACTGCCAATTAATGCAAATACCCGAAAATACAACGGTAAAGAGTTTGTGGAGATGCATGGGTTGGACGAATACGACTCCGAAGCACGGTGGTATCATCCGGCGATGATGAGAACTACGACGATGGATCCGCTGGCAGAGAAGTATTATGAGATGAGTCCGTATGCCTGGTGTGGGAATAATCCGGTGAATGCGATTGACCCGGATGGCAGAATGATAGTTTTACCAAAAGGAACTTCAACAAAAAATATCTATACTATTTTGGGTAATTTGCAGAAACTCACAAATGACAGGTTGGTGTATTCCACTCAAAAAGACGGTACTATCAGAATTAAAGTTGCAAGTTTGGGCAAGGGCGATAAAATATCTGGCACAAATCTTATTAGAGACTTAAATAGTAGTGAACGTACAGTTACAATATCTATTGGGGCAGCAGGAAGTGGAAATAGTGAATCACATTTGCGCACCAATTCAACGAATGGTGTTGGCACTGATTCAGAAGTTAATTTTGACCCAACTGCAAATCCGTCAATACCAACAAAAGACCCAAAAACGGGCAATGTATCGGGAGCAACAAGACCAAATCAAATAGGTTTAGGACACGAACTTATCCACGCGGAAAGGGCTATGACTGGCACTTCTGCTGATGGCACAACTACGCAAACATATAAAGACGCTAATGGAAATACGGTTACAAAACCTGTTCGGAGAGAAGAAGTGGAAACGGTTGGAACACAAGGAAATCATAAATACAATGAAAACAAATTGAGGAAAGAACAGGGATTAAATGAAAGGGGGGCGTACTAATGAAAACTTTTTATTTTATTCTCTTGTGTTGTTTCTGTTTGACCTCGTGCCATTCTCAAACAAAAAATAAGGAAATGAAAAATGATTTAAACATATCTTTGCTTTTTTATCCGTCAATGTCAATAGACGATATTAGATATTCAATTGATATTATAAATGACAGTTTGATAATTAAAAAACAAATCATTGACGATAAGGAATATCGAGGTAAACTTACAAGCAATCAATGTATGGAAATTAAGAAATTGACTTACATATTAAATCAGAAATATGACAGAACGAATAATAGGGAAATTGTTGTTCAGGACGTTTGGGGTTGTACATTGAAAGTTGGCAGTCAAATTTACTTCGCAGATAATTTTTTTTCATTTGTGCCACAGTCCAAAACAATGGGTTGGCAAGCACCTCCCGAAGAAATAAAATTGCTGATTGATTACATCGTAAGTTTATCGCCCATTCCGATAGAACTGTACGGCTTCTCATAACAAAAAACAGAGGGTGAAATCACATCATTTGCACCCCCTTCTTAGCTTTCAAAACTGTGATTACTTTGACATTAACAGCTCAGTTGCTTCATTTAGTTTTGAACTGTTGGCTTTCCAAAAGTCGTTTATCAGTGTTTCAAAATTGGTTGCTTCGTTGACCTTGATGATTTTATACTCTCCATCTACTGTTCTGTAAGTGATTGAGGCATTTCCTTCTTTGAAGTTGGAGTTATAGAAGCATTCCGGATGGAAGTTGATAATTTTAGTTCCAAAGCAGTAGTTCCGTAGGATTACTGGTATACTTTCCAGTTTATTTAGATTGCATTTCGGTTCAAAACATAGCTCATATCCGTTGTTGTACGGCTTCATCTCGAATTCAAAACCTTCGATAAAACCCTTAGCCTCCATTTCGGAAAAGAAATCGTAAATAAGTTGGCCTGATCTTTCAACTGCTTTTTTGCTGATTGACTGTGCTGATAATAGTGGATTGTTGAATAAAGCTGTCATATCTAATTGTTTTATAGATGATTAATGCGTTCGTGTTTTGATACAAACTTACTAAGGGATTTGGAGAAATATAATTTTATAACGCAGGGCAATAAACTGATTTAGAATTGTTTAACTTAGTCTAATCAGGTCAAATAAAATATTTATTACACTTCTTTGTGTTTTACAAATGTATATTTGTATATTTGCGCTATGATGAACTATGAAATGATGATTGACTTTAGAATTACAGCCCTGTTTTTCCTGTATATACATATGCCATATTTATTCTAATAATGCTATTTAATTGAATATAAAAAAGATAGCAACTAATATTGATTCGGTAAAGCTGAAATATATACAATAAGTATGTAGATACAGGAAATATGGGTGAAGATAAATCGGTGTTAGGCGGCATAGTAAAAAAAACTAATACAATAAAAAAATGAATTCAATTGACACTCCACCAGACTTTTAAAAACGTAACCTTAATGTTACGAAATCTTACTTGTTTATCAATCAACTAATAACTATTTAAAACACAATAAAATAAAAATTAATTTTATTGTTATTTATTATTCCTATAATAGTTTCTTCTCAAACTTGGGATTATCCTGTTAAACCGGGAACAGAATCGTGGAAAAAGCTCCAAAGCAATCAAGAAATGGTAGAGATTTGTCAAATCCCTGAAAAGATTCTTAAATCTATATCAACTGAGGAACTGTTTGAGATATGTCTGGAATATCCATTAATTTATGATGTTTTTGCATTTGAAGATTTGAATAAAGGAATGTCAAAATTATTTGTAGATTTTAACGGAATAAGGGAACTATATAGAAGAAGTGGTTTGTCCAAAAAATTAATGAAACGATACAATCAAAAAATACAATCACTTTCTTTTTTGAATGAAAGCCATACCGATTTTATGAAAGGGCAATTTATTGTTTTAGTATCTCTTTTAGAGCTATTCATGTATCGTGCCAATTTAGCAGATAGCAACATTGAAAATACTAAAGCAATAATGCAATGTCTCGTTTCAGGATATGAAAATAAATCCAAGTATGCCAATTATTTTAGGGGAATTGGATTTCGAAGCAATTTTTATTCTAGATCACACATACTTTTTTAATATAAATAAGCAAAATATCGAACAATTACCGCATAAACATAGGAATTCTGTCTTGTTCTCAGGCATTGCAGATGAGCAGTCTGCTTGCATAATAAATGAATTGTCTTACAAATTATTAAAACTAAATCAGCAATGAAAAAAGCTATAATACTTAATATTTTATGCTTGTTTATTTTGTCGTGTAGCGACAATACGCAATATGACATTAAAGTAACAGCATGCGGGTGTGAAAAACCAACAAAGAATATCACTTGGCTAAAAGAATTAATAAAAAAGGCTGAAACAGATAAAACCGGTAATTATGTGGGTACTATTTGGCTCGAAAATTATAAAGGACAGGAGATATTTGTAACTAATATGATGCTGGGGAGTGGGGGCATTCTTTACTATTTTTTTGACTGTGCTGGAAAACACTTGATTAGTAAGAATGGTGAGAGCTATTGTCCTTCTGAATTTATAGGTAGTCAACACTTTTTTGTGGAAGATGAAAAAGATTTTGAGACTTTTATGTTGACTATGAAGTTAAATGTTGTAATTTATACTAATGTGCCACTTTAATTATGTTGTTATGAAAAATATAGAATTCTTTTAACAATCAGCGTACTCCTTTCAAACTTATTAAAATCGCAATATGACATAAGGATGTATGATATATACACACCATTTTGTAGGCCGGTAGTAACATTTTTAATGTGTGAATCAAGCAACGCTACAAGAGCTTATTGGGATAATTATTGTGCACAAAATTATCCAAATGCTACTCAAATAAAAACATACGATAACTATAGTTCAACAAGAAAATTTAACTGTCATGGATATGCATGGCTGAGAGTAGAACAGTAAGCCCCCGATAAACTACACGTTTTGGTATTAAATAATTATCAAGACCTTTGCTGGCAAAGTTAATATTATGATTCCAACCAGCAAAGAAGAATTTAAGGCGATATTAGATCGTCAGCAGCAAAGCGGATTAAGTATCCGTGATTTTTGTTCCAATGAGGCATATACTTTATCGAGTTTTCATTACTGGAAAAGCAAGTTTGGATTCTCAAGGCCGTATCGATCGCACGTTGGTGTAGAGCTGACTTCTCCGGTAATCGCACCCGTTAGCTTGAAACCGACAAATTCGGTTGGTGCTCACACATCACAACCTCAAGATGTAAATTCCGGGGAGATTACCATCCGGTTTCCCGGTGGTGTGGAAGTGAGTTTTTCGGGTCAACGACAAACGGAGATTGCTCTTCAGATGCTTAACCAACTCTACCCGGCCCTATGTTCTCGCTAAATGACACGATGCGCTATTTTCTGTGCCCCGGCCAAACCGATATGCGAAAAGGGATGTAAACAGGAATCAAAAATACAGTGAAAATGGGAATCCGACTACAGTAAAACGGGAACAATTATACAGTGAAAATGGGAACAAAAGTACAGTAATAAGTTGTATTAATTTTATTAACCAGCGTATCTTGGCAGTCAAAACTAAAAAGGTTACAGCCATGGACGCAAAAAAGAAAGGACTTATTATTATGTATCACCAGATTCATTCACTTCGCAAAAACGAGGGCTTTTCCATTCAGCGGATTGCCGATTATCTTCAGATTAATTTCCGCACAGCAAGGAAGCTGCTCACCATGAGCGAGGAAGAGTTCGACAATTTTATGGATAAGAAGTTTTCCAAACCCTGTCTGTTAGACCCTTATAAAGAATTTATCATTCGTTACCTGAAACAGTTTGAAGATGCTCCTGCATCCGTAGTTCACGATCGTATAAAAGAGCATTTTCCCTTGTTTCCAACTGTTGACCCCAAAACCGTGTACAATTACGTAATGCATCTGCGCAGGCAGCTGAACATCCCAAAGGTTACAGCCAGTGAGCGTCAATACTCGCCGGTACCTGATCTTGCACCGGGCGAACAGGCGCAGGTCGATTTTGGAGAGAAGAAGTTACGTACAAGTAATGGTGAATGGGTGAAAGTATATTTTTTCATTATGTTGCTTTGTTATAGCCGGCAAAAGTTTGTACTGTTTCGTGATTCTGCGTTTACATCCGATAGTGCCGCAATGGCACACGAACTGGCTTTCTCCTACTTTAAAGGGATCCCTCTGGAGATTGTTTATGATCAGGACAGCGTATTTTTGCATCGTGAGAATCTGGGTGATTATGTAATGACGGAAACCTTCAATAATTATCAGTCCTCCCGTCCCTTCCGGGTTGTGTTCTGTCGTGCGGCAGATCCCCAGAGTAAAGGTAAAGTCGAGAATACGGTAAGGTATGTAAAGAATAATTTTTTGTTCCATCGCACCTTTGTTGACGTTAATCACCTGAATACCGAGGTTCTGAACTGGCTGGAGCGTACCGGCAATGCAATGGTACATAACACTACCAGACGGATTCCCCGGGAGCTATGGACAAGGGAACAACCCTACCTTATGACATGGTATCCGTTATTTCCACAGACAAGAGAAGAAGGCCACCGGGTTTTAAAGACCAATACGGTTAAATATCGTGGCAACAGCTATTCCGTACCCTTTGGAACCTACAGGAACGATGAAACCCGTGTACATCTCAAGGAAGATGGTTCCCTGTTAATCATCTCGGACCAAGGCGGACAAACCATTGCCAGGCATCAGGTGCCAGCCGGGGTTGGAAACAATGTCATCAACAGCAATCATCGCCGGGACACATCTATCAAGCTGGACCAGTTACGTTCCAGGGTAAAGGACTTTTTTATGCATAGTTCGGCCATTCTTTGTTTTGTAGATCGTATTGATCAACGTTATCCCCGTTATGTGCGGGATCAACTCGGCACCTTGTTGGCATTGGCTGAAAGTTATGGAGCCGCAGCATCCGAAAAAGCCCTGGACTTTTGTGTTCGCAACGAATTGTTTAGTGCCAATGATTTCAAATCTCTGTTAGAAAGTACCAATAAAGTAAAAAAGACACCTGAAAAGGCCACCTTTAAACCACTTGGAGGGACGCAAACTCAACTACTGGCAAACATGGAGCCTGACAAGTCAAGGATCAGCGAATATGAATTAATCTTTAACCAGAACATCAGCAGCCATGAGCCAGTACATACCACAAATTAAGAAGCATGCCACACGTCTGCGCCTGTCGGGTATCGGTAGTAATATCACCAACTTGCTACTTGAGGCACAGAACGACTCCCCCAGCTACGACGAGTTTGTGTTCAAGCTGTTTTCCCACGAAGTCAAGGAGCGCGAAGCCAAACAGCAGCTGCTACGAATGAAATTAGCCAGACTGCCCGTCAACCACGATCTGGAACAGTACGACCACTCTTTTACCAGTGGTCTGAATCCCACTCAGCTCAATCAGTTGCGTGAATTGAACTGGTTGGATCAATGTTACAACATCATGCTAACCGGACCTTCGGGAACAGGAAAGACCTATATCTCGGCGGGCTTGGGCTTTGATGCCGTACAGCGTGGTTACAAGGCATATTTTAGAAATATCAGTGATATTCAGTCAACCTTACGCTTAAAGGATGTATCTCAAAATGCAGCCAAAGAGTTCAAACGATTAGCGGAGGCCCAGTTGATCATTATTGATGACGTGATGACACTTCCGGTAAACCGCGAAGATGGTAACCGGTTCTTTGTATTTATCAATCAGGTATATGAAACCACCTCGTTTATTATCACAACCAACAAATCACCCGCCGAGTGGGCCAGATCACTTGATGATGAAGCTCTGGCTACCGCATTATTAGACCGTTTCCTGTATAAATGTCAACTAATACAACTAAAAGGAAAAAGCTATCGTATGCAAAACAGAAAAACAATTTTTGAAAATGAAAAAAACTAACGAAAATATCTTTATTTTTGCTCAGAATTTACTGTATTCCTGTTCCCGAAAATACTGTAGGTAATGTTCCCAAAAACACTGTACAGGATTTTCCCATTTTCACTGTATTTTTAATTCCTGTTTACAAGGGATGAACTCTCTGTGTGGTGTTGTTCAAAACCAAATGGGTTATGATGTCCGTATGGGCGATGTTTTTATTTTTATAAGCCGCAGTCGCACTACCATCAAGCTACTGCATGCCGAAGATGGCGG
>Ga0334885_1002715_pt1 | contig 17644 bp, 10 predicted proteins | sample GraSluR1_MG_8_FD_207233 | JGI IMG/M metagenome (GOLD analysis project Ga0334885, IMG submission 207233) | Sludge microbial communities from methane-producing bioreactor in Wageningen University, Netherlands - Granular Sludge_31_05-R1 | ecosystem: Engineered > Bioreactor > Anaerobic >...
CCGAAGATCACCCGGGAGGCCCTCCGGAAGGGGTAACTACCGGCCCACCCGGTGGAACGCCTCCGGGTCAATCAGACGATCACCCGGGAGGCCCCCCGGAAGGGGTAACAACCGGGCCACCCGGTGGAACACCCCCGGGTCAATCCGGTGATCACCAGGGAGGCCCTCCTGAGGGAGTAACAACGGGTCCCCCAGAAGGAGTTAAAACCGGGCCACCGGTTGATCACAGGAGCGGGCCGCCAGAAGGGGTAACTACCGGTCCCCCCGAGGGTATAACTACGGGGCCCCCGGAAGGAGTTACAACAGGCCCGCCTGGTGGAACGCCTCCAGGACAGGATAAGAAAGAGTAACAAATTGACAACAACAGCCCTTCTTTCAGCATTAGAAAAAGGGCTGCTCTTTTGATTATCATTTTACGACCACCAAAATAAAACCCTGAATCCGAATAATTTATATAGTAGTAATAAAATAGCCGGTTTCGCTAATTGCTTCACTTAGCAATGGCGATTTTTTGATAGCCCCATGAGAACCATATCTCAAGGGCTATCCTTTTATTTGGTATCAAAATTTGATTAAAAAATAGTGACGACCACCTAAATAAATACTACTACTCGAATTAATAATAAGAAGGTTATTCTGCACGTTTTTTCTCCAGCCAACAGATAACATCCCGGAATTAACAAAAATAGATAATATAAACGAATTTGTAACGAATTTGTAACAGATAATCGTTATAATTATTATTAGCATATAAATAAAGGTTTATTGGTAAAGGAAACGATGAACTCCGGTTTGTAAATGGTCACTTGAGCCGGCGGGAGTTAATAGTGAAACCGACTTTGCTTTCAGATATCAAACACTGAAAGGGAGGTTGGTTGGAATGAAACTGAACAGAGCTGATTACAAAAGAGTTCAATCTTTATTGGCAATATTTATTGTGGTAATGATGGTAATGATTCCCCTGGCTGCTTTTGCTGATGGTATTGACAGCGGTTCTCAGGATGGCGGTGAAAACAACCCGGCAGCAGTAAGCAGCGATACGGATGGTGAAGCGGGAGGGTCTGACAACGGGGCCGACAGCGATGCCGGTGTTGAATCATCCGGCGGAAGTGAGCAGGAGGGCTCAGACTACCAGGATAGTTCCGGCACTGGGGATAATGGCGGGACTGGTGATGATGGAGAGGCCGGCGATGCTGATCCCGGTGGAGAAACTGAAGGCAGCGGAGGTGTTGAACCTGAAGATAATCTGCCGGATGTGCCTGAATCGGAAAACGGCGAGGACGTGGTTCAGCCCGATGCTTCAGAGACCGATGAAGAATTTGACGGCAATACCTACGCTGCTGTTATTGAATACGAAAATGAAGATCAACCACTTGGTCTGGAAGATCAGCGTCAGTTCACAGTTACATTTACAGAAGTAGGGGCCAGTAGAATCGGCTCGGTTACTATTACTGTACCGGAAGGTTTTACGATAACTGATAACTCCCTGGTCTGGGATTTTTCATCATTAGATGCAGGTGATGATTTAACTGATTATAGCCTTAATTGGGATGGAGAGATCGATCATTCTAATGGAAAACTTTCATTATGGGCTAAAACAGTTGATTATTACCTCTATTTCGGACAATCGCTTATAGCCGGTTTTGAAGCTAAAACCCCTTCTGTAATAACTGATGATACAAAGTGGTCGGAAAACGAGCATATAGGTATTTATGAGTTTGAGACCGAAGCCTGGACCAATGCTACAGATCAAAACGGTGACAGGTTGACTGCCGCCTCTGAAGCAAACGGTTTGTTTGGAGCCGGTGTCGGCACAGCTGACAGGGTTAATACAATGTCGGCCGAGCATTCTCAGACAGAAGTCTGGGTAGGCGATGAAATTTTTCATGATACATGGGAACAATATAAAGAGGATTTCCAGGCCTGGTTACTGGAGCATGATGGTTGGGAAGACGATTATGAAAACTGGCTGTCGGCTTATGGTGCCTGGTTAAACTGGCAAACAGACTATGAAAATTGGCTGGAAGATAATACTGTTGAAGGGTTTGCTGTTTTCGAGGGTTCAACTAATTCACAAGCCCATGAAGCCGGCTATAATGTAAGTCTGGTTGAAGTTGAGGAGTCAGGCAACCTAACCACTTTTAAGTTTAAGGTTGATTATAAGAGAGGCTCATCATCCAATAGCGCCAAGGATATGGAACGAATGGAAATCATCCTGCCGGCAGGTTTCAGCAATGTTAGCTTCACCACAGGTAACGGGTCGCTGGAAAATGATAACGGTAAACTGATTTGGACAGGCAAGATAGATGCAGACACTCAGTTTGAAATAACTTTAACAGCTGAACTGTCAGAAACGGCAGGCAAATATTTTTACAGCGAGGCTTTCTGGTCTGCAGCGCATAACTGGCACAACCTGAATAACACTAAGGTTAACCCGTCGGACCCGCCGGACGAACCGGTAGTGTCTGAAGAACCGGAGGAACCCGAAGAACCGGAGGAACCCGCTTACCCAGTCTTTTCCTACATTGCCTTCCTGGGCAATGCAGTTGACAACCTCGGTTTTGAAGAAGATGAAGCCCCGGACGACCAAAACGGCGGTGGTGGGACTGGTGGTGGCGGCGACGATGAAACAGGCGATGATGACGATGAAACAGGCGGTGGCGGAGGAACCGGTGGCGAAGGTGATGATGACGACACGGTGGTTCTCGGGGAGGTTATAGAATTTCCATTTCTGCCCCTGATTGCCCCACCAGCAACCCCGGCTCCCCCGGCAGAGGAAGCGCCCGCTCCGGTGCTGCTCGCAGCCGCTCCTGTTGCGCCTGCAGAGGAGGAGCCTGCGGTTGAAGAGATTGTAGTAGAGCCGGAGGTGGCCCAGGTGGAACTGCTGCCCGAGGAACCGCAAATTGAACCGGTTGCCGAGGGGACCATAACCTGGTGGCCGCTGTTGCTCCTGCTGATTCCGGGAATAATCTGGTTCCTGCTGGCCCGTCTAGTCCTGGTCCGCGTACCCGGCAAGGACGGCGATTACGAAACAGTAGCCCGCAAGTTAGCCAGGCGTAAAGAGAAAAGATGGTATGTAGAAATAGAAAAAGAACTCGAAGAGAATCTGGCCAGGTACGGAGAAGTGATGGTAGATTTCCGGGGCGGCCTGATCAAGGAAGCAAAGAAAGCAGTTTACAGTAAGGATGCTGTTCTCGGTGCCGGCGATCTCCGCTACGCCTTGGTTAACCGGCAGCGCAGCATTGCCTGGCTTGAAAAACTGAACGAAAAGCTTTCCCGGGCAGCCGGATAAAGCAAATATAAAAGTACAAATTAAAAGAGGCGGCCGCTGTTCTAAAAAGTGACCGCCTCTTCTTTAACTTTTTTTCAATCAATGCTCCCGCGGCATGCAGATTATTTCCAGAACTTTTGTATCAAAGAACTGGCTCGAATGAGCAGGTTCGATTACGCAGGCCGCATCGGCGCCTTTGCCGCTTCCCCCGATGGCAATTATCTCTTTGCCATACGGAATTAAACCGGCATCCAGGGCCATAATGCTGATTTCAACACATACTTTAATCCCCTGTCCAAAAAGGCGCAGGGTTCCGGCTACAATTTCTGCCGGGTAGATGCCCTGAAAATGGTTACGCATCGCCCGGTCGATACCGGCGAAAAGATGCGTGGTAGTTAAAACCTTTACTCCCAGCTCCTGCAGCAGACGGCGAGACCGCGTTCCCATTTCATCGTCACCCGGCTTGGCAAACCCGACATGGTGGCTGACACAAACGATGTTTATGCCTTTATTCGCCAGCATCTGGGCTGTTTTGCCGCTGTTTGAGGCGACTACAATATATTTAATACCCAGTTCTTTTGCCCTCGCTACCGCTGCGTCGATAGTACCCTCTGTGTTTATGCTCCCTTTTTCGGGCCAAAGCTGCATATTAAATCCTCCTTATTTTAATAACAGTATCTTTTATTATTCTCTTTCATATGGCAATCTCCTATCAAAAAGTTAATAGTTGACAAATTTTTAAAGCCCTGATAATATTATTATGAAAAATTAGAAATATTTGCCGTGTCTTAACATAAAATGCGGCAAGGCACTGAAAACCTGATCGAAAAGGCACGCCTGCCGAAAGGCAGGGTCGCAAAACCCTGGATCTAAGGGCGGAGCTTAGAACAGCTCCGGCTAAGACAGCCCGGTTGACGAAACAGGTTATTTCTATCGGTGTTTACAGATAAAGAGATATATACAGAGAGATAAAAGCCTTCCAACTATTGAAAGGCAGGGAGAAAAATGAGCAGACTGGGCCGGCGCAGGGCAAGGCGCCACATAAAATTTAGCCCTCTATTTATTGTCATACCCTTTTTAGTGCTATTGTTGGCCGGTGCTGCTTACCTGATTATTACCGATACCTTCGGTTTAACTTCATCTATTCGCGGCCTGTTTACCGCGAGCCGGGTTGAAATGTTCAACGAAGATGGTTTACGGATTATCGAAACCGATTATACCATTGATGAACCCGGTTCACACCTGGAAGATACCCATGTTTACGGAAACTTATATATAAGTGAAAATGTCGGCGATGGTTCTGTAACTTTAACCAACGTTCTAGTTGACGGATCTGTTTTTGTCCGCGGTGGCGGGTTAAAAACGATCAATATTGTTGACTGCAGTTTTCCCGACCTGCGAGTTAACCGCCCCGGGGGGCGCGTGCGGTTGGTTGCAAGCGGTGAAACAGTGGTTGACAATGTGACACTGGAGAGCGGAGCCAGGCTGATAGAAAAAATAGCCGAAGAAAGCCCCGGGTTTAAAAGGATTGAAGTTGTTACCCAGGATAAAATTGAACTTTCCGGCAGTTTCGATACCCTCAAGCTTTCAGTAAAAGATTCGTTTGTGGAGATTGACAGCGATGAACTGCAGGAGCTGATTGTTAGCAGGGGGGGCAGCGGTTCCGCCCTTAAATACAGCGACGGCATGATTATCAAAAAACTTTATCTCGATGGCGATGTGCTGCTAATGGGTCGCCTGGGGGTTGATGAAGCCTACCTGTCGGCCCAGGGCACCACCGACCTGAACGGCAACTTTAACAAGGTGAGGATTACTGCCGAAGCCGGCCTGTTTAACCTGCTTGAAGATTCGACCTTTGCCGAAATAGTGCTGGCCAGGGATGCTTTCAATAATGAGTTTTTTATCGAAGAAGAAGTAACGGTCGCTTACCTTGAACTAAACGAAGCAGCTGTAATCAGAGGCGCGGGAAACATAGAGCTGGTAATAGTCAATGCCCCGGGTTCAACCATGGAGCAGATTCCTCTCGATATTGATTTTGGTGAAGAGGATATCAGTATCACTATTGCCGGGCATGAAATTTCCAGTACCCTGATGCTCAGGGCCCTGATTGAACACGGCGATCCTTATTATTACGAAGCCACATCTGACGTAACTCCCCAACCGGAACCTGAACCGGAACCCGAACCGGAACCCGAGCCGGAACCGGACCCAGAACCCGAGCCGGAGCCTGAACCGGAACCCGAACCGGAACCCGAACCGGAGCCCGAAACTGACGAGGAAGATGAAACTGAAGAGGTTACGGGCGATGCCTTGATAAAAGATTTTATCGTTGGCGACCAAGAACTGACCGTGGGGTTGAAGCTGGTAGTTGTTACCCTCACCGTGGATGACCCCGGCAGCTACAAGGTTACGGTCGGTGGTAAAGAGCTTGAATTTTACGATGGTGAGGAAAAGTTTTTCAGGGGCGAAGTACCCAAAATTGATGCAGTGCGTGACAAGGTGAAAGTGACCCGCAGGTAGGGTTAATCTTCAGCAGTAAAGAATTTGACCGGAGGTGGACCTTTGCCGGCCAACAAAAAAATAATAACCAGGATTATCATAATCACCCTGCTGATGCTGATTGTATTCAGCAGTCCGGCTACTGCCGCGGTAAGCGGTTTTGTGGCCAGGGACAGCGGGGAAGATTGTTATGAGTATGCCTACGATGACCTGCTTGATTCATATGCCCTGAAAATGCTCGGCCTCTCCAACGGGCTTTATGAAGATTTTGCTTCCAAAGCGACCTATGCCCTGTTGAACAGCAAGGGAGCATATATAGACTACAAAGCTATTTTAGATCAGTATGCAGCAGTATTGCTGACCGGCAGTTCATTTGATATCGGGCAGTACACTGAGAGCGCTGATGCAAAAAAGGCTGTTTTACCTGCAGTCATTAAGCAGGTTAAAATTGTTTCAGGAAAAATAACCCATATTGAAAAAAATATCGCTTCAAGCACCGAAGCTAACCCGGGGATTGATCCGCCGAAAACAAAAACTGCGATCAGCGGTCTTTCCAAGGTTACAGCTGAACAGGCCCAGTTGTGGGCTGCCGGGCGGGGAGCGCACCAGCGTTTTATCGATATAGCCCCGCTCTACTGGGAATACGGTGAAAAAACTGGAATAAGGCCTGAAGTGCTTTATGCCCAGGCGGCAATTACAACCAGTTACGGCCGCTTTGACAGCCAGGTTCCTGCCGACGCTAATAACTGGGCCGGGATCAAAACAGCTGATGACGGTGGGGCAAGCAATAATTTTGAGACTTTTGCCACTGCCGATGATGGGGTCAGGGCTCATTACAATCACATGGCTGCATACCTGGGGCTGGATCCGCTCGGTGAACCCCATGGCCGTTATCATGAAGTAGTTAAGCAAGCGTGGGCCGGTGCAGTCATTTTTGTGGAAGACCTGAGCGGAAAATGGGATTCCTCGCTCGATTACCATGTTCACGTTTTAACCCTGCTTGATCAAATGTATAAAACCAAGGTGCAGGGCCAGGAAGAAGAGCCACCCGCGGAGAGCAATAACCCGGGTAATTCCGGCAGCAGCCCGGGCAGTGAAGCGGGTGATGAACAGACCGTAGCGGTTAATGTCGATATCCTGCGCCTGAGAAGCGGGCCGGGCACAGAGTATGATATTCTTGACCGTCTCGTGCGCGGTACGGTCCTTAATGTTAAAGAAAGCCAGGGTGTCTGGCTTAAAGTTATAACCCCGGATAATAAAAATGGCTGGGTTCACGGTGATTATGTTGTTAAAGTCGGAACGGCTGTTGATGTTTTTGTCGGCAAAACCATTGTTGTCGATCCCGGTCACGGCGGGTCTGACCCCGGGGCAATCGGTATTACCGGTTTACAGGAAAAAATAGTTAACCTGGCTGTAGGCCAAACCTTGGTTAATATGTTGAAAGATGCGGGCGCCAAAGTGCTGGTTACCCGTAGTGGCGACCAGTCTGTCAGCAACCAGCAGAGGGTGGACCTGGCTAACGATGCAAAAGCCGATCTTTTTATCAGCATTCATGCCAACGCATTCTCAAATCCGGAATCCAATGGAACAGAAACTCATTACTGTGGCAAGAACAGCAGCGCCACAGCCAGCAAATACCTGGCCCAGCAGTTGCAGCGTGAACTGTTGCCGGCTCTGGGGCTGCGCGACCGTGGAGTTAAGGCCAACAGTTTCTTTGTTTTAACCAGGACAGAAATGCCGGCGGCACTTGTAGAGCTGGGATTCCTGACCAATGCTGATGAAGAAAAACTGCTCAGTGAGAAAAAGACCCAGCAGGCTGCAGCTGAAGCCCTGTTCAGGGGGATTGAAGCATACCTGCAAAAATACAGGTAATTTATCGGCCATTCGCTGTATAATGTTAATTGCGGTAACTTATGCCAATTATAGAAATCTATCTGGGGTGATAAACGGTAGCATATTTAAAAAAAAGCTTGATTAATCGGTAATATCGTTGTAAGATATTCACGAACAGGAACCAAAATAGAAAAATTTTTACACGCAAAAGAAGGATATTTTACATAAATATAGAATTTAAGCTGGAAATAATGGTATAATGATTCAGAAGAGAGAAAAGTGTTTTTATTTTCTAATCCGGTTTCTTCCCGGCTGCAGAAGCCGGCCATCCTGAAAGCGGAGGTGATCAAGGGAAAGCAGTAATGGTTTAAAGATAGAGAATGTGCCCGACAGCAGTTTAAAAAATAGACTAGAGAAAACCAGGGCGCATCAGTTACTTTGAAAAGGGAGAGAATAATTATGAGAAAGCTAGTCAGGTACGGGCTGCTTCTTCTGGTCGTATCTTTGATAGGCTTGGCGATCCTGCTAATTGGCGCCCCGGTTGTACTTGCCAATGAAGAGGCAGAAACAAATGAAGAATATACTCCCGCGGAGAAAGCCGCTGCTATTAAGGCGGCCAATGATGCTATTAAAAGAATCCCCCATCCAAGTTTAATCGTATCCTATGAACAATCTTATATTGATGACGTAGCCAGGGCGTTTGCCCTTGTAGAGATTGCAAAAGAAGAGTTTGACGCCGAGGACAGCGATTTCCCGGATTTAGCTAAGTTATATGAGGCTGAATTGCGGGTATTAAAGATGTACGCAATTAAGAATGCGCAGGATGCGATTGACCTCATTCCTCCTAAAGAACAGATTACCGCAGAACACAGGGGGCTTATCGAGGATGCCCGCAGGTTGGTTAATATTGCGATGAATGATTTCGGAGCAACTCCGTTCGATATCTGCTGGCGCTATGATAAGCTGCAGGAGGCTGAGGATGCTCTTCCTGAAGAGGAAGAACCAGAGCCTGAACAGCCCAAACCCAGGCCCGATGACCGGGTTCCGACCCCGCCGACAGGCGGCATACCCGGCCTGATCACCCTTGGCATTATTCTTTCGGGAGCAGGTTTGATGGCTGCAAAGAAGCGTAAGGGTAAGCATTGATCATGTTAGCAAAGGCAGGTTAAAAATAACAGGAAACAGTTTGGAGGTAGCTTGCTATGTTACCGAAAAAGGAAAAAACAACCGGTTAAAGGAGGGTAGTCTTTAGCCTCAAAAATATAGTTTTAATAATGATTATAAAGGGGTGTAAACATAATGAATTTATTAAGAAAAAGTAAAAAATTATCAATCGCTTTGGTTATTTGCCTCACATTCCTGTTATTGTTTTCGCAAACCGCATTTGCTGCTGACGGTGTTAAGCTGAGCGCCAGTACTGAAAGCGGAATTGTAGATGGTGAAGTAACGGTTAAAATTAATATCTCCAATGCTGAAGATACCGAGGGCGGCCAGTTTGACCTGGCATTTGACCCCGATATCCTCGAGCCGAAATCGGCTGCCAGGGGCGATTTTGTGCCCGATGTTTCAGGTAATGTATTCGATTACAACCTGGAGCTTGAAGAGGGTAAAATCAGGGTTCTTTGGGTTATTGCCGCTGGTTCAGATAAAGACTCCGGCGTGGTCGGCACCATAGTCTTTGAACTGCTGGACGACGGTGAAACAAACCTTACCTTCAGCAACCTGACCATGGCTCCTGAAGATGTTGAGGTGGATACCCCAACTTCCGGGAAAGTAACCGTTATCAGCGAAGAAGCGGCCAAGCAGAATGCCATTGACGCTGCCGATGAAGCAATTGCCGATCTTCCCGATTGCGAAGATATTACCCTTGCCGACAAGGACGATGTCGAAGATGCTCGTGAACTGGTAGAGTACGCCATGGATGAATACGATGCAGTTGCAGCTGATTTTGAAGACCTGGAAAAACTGGAATGCGCAGAAAAAATGATAGAGAAGCTTGAAGCGGTTAAGGCTGCTGATGATGCTATCCTTGCCCTGCCTTCAGTGGACAGCCTCACTCTTGATGATAAGGCCGATGTGGTAGCTGCCCGCGCCCTTGTTAATAAAGCCAAGAGTGATCACGATGCAGTAGATGCCGACTTTACTTACCTGAGCAGGTTGGTGGCGGCAGAAAACAGGATCAATGAACTTGAAGGCCTCACACCAACTCCGCCAACCGGTGGAATGTCTTACATCTTTGTGGCCGGTGGCTTGATCCTGATTATCGGACTGGTAGGTTTGTTAAGACGCGAACGTATTGCTTCCAGGTAAGTTATCATATTTTTGCCAGGTAGTTACGTTTGCTGAAACTAGGTATGCTGTCAGCGGCGGCGGTTTTTTAATCGCCGCCGCGACAGCCGTGATTGTAACAACAGGATAGAGCAGAGGTCACGAATTAATGATCGCATTATATAAAGCTGTTTCGATCAGGTTATTACCGTTCTTTGTAGTAATGGCCTTAATCCTGGCCCTTTGGCAGCCCGGGTATGCCGCAGGAGTGGTTACCCTGGAGGCCTCGACTCACCAGGGTCAGAAAGGCGGGCAGGTAAAGGTTACGGTAACTGCCGACAATGCTGCCGGAACCGAAGGCGGGCAGTTTATTTTGAAGTTTGACCCCGCCGTTGTGAAGCCGGTAACTATTGAACCTGGCAGTTTGGTTACCAATGCCGAAAGTAACCTGCACATGGCCAACCTTGAATATGCACGCGGCGAACTGATCTTTATGTGGGTTACTGCTGCAGCAGATACAGGGAATAAAGGTCCGCTCTGCAATATTGTATTTGACCTGATCGAAGATGGTGTTACAAATATAACCTTTAACGAAGTTGTAATAGCGCCTGATGGAGTAGAAAAAGGGCAGCCGGTTCCGGGCAGAATCACTGTTGGCGATCCGGGTGCGGACCGTAACGGTAGTGAGAACTCCAACACTGAACCGGACGATGAACAGGAAGATACGCCAGGCGAGGAACCGGACGAAGAGGTAGCTGAACCTGAAACCGGGGAAGAAGCAGAAGAAACAGATGAACAGGCTTTACCCGGGGAAGTTAGCTACGGCGTCAGCAGTTACTGGTTACCGGCTTTAATCATAGCCGCTATTATGGCTGCAGCCCTGGTTTTTATCATTAGGCGGGGTAAAAAAAATAAGGCAAAACATTAGGTGACGGCAACCCCAAACCAGCAAAGGCCGGCACCAGGATACAGACATATAGCAGACAACAGGGAGAACGAAGATTTTATCTTTACATGAAAGTGAGGGTCAGAAAATGGCTGAAACCAGCAAAAACAAACGGGCAATTAGGGTAGCTTTAACCCTGCTCGTATTTTTAATAATCCTGCTGTCAGTTTCTACATCAGTCTCGGCGGCAACACTGGGAGATGTAAACGGCGATGGGGTTGTTAATATCCTCGATGTTGTCCTGGTTAACGGTTACGTGCTTGGCAACACGCATCTTACCGCCACCCAGAAGTACTACGCCGATGTTAACCGCGACGGCAAAGTCGATATTTATGACAATATATTACTAATGCAGATGGTGTCGGGAATTATTTATGACTTTCCAACAGTTTCAGCCCCGGTACTATCTTCCCCGGCCAACCAGGCTTACCTAACCACCAGTACGATTACCTTCGAGTGGAGTCCGGTTTCCGGGGCAAGTAAATATGAACTTGAAGTAACCCGTGCTGATGACGGCTCAGTTTTCAGGAACCAGGTTGTGGGCAGTGTTTATGCCAGCATCCAGTATGGTTTCCCCAATGACGGCAGTCAGTTCAGGTGGCGGGTAAGGGCAGGCAACAGCGATGGCTGGGGTTCATGGTCATCGTACCGCAGCTTTACCAGCGGCAGTGCCTACTCTTCACCTGCTCCCTCATCACCGTCGCCTTCATCACCTGCGGCGGCATCGCCGGCTGCTTCATCTGTGCCTGTTCCCTCAACCCCCTCGCTCGGTTATCCGGCGGCCGGGGCTAATGTGGCAGGCAGCTCGGTCAGCTTCCAGTGGAGCGCTGTTACCTATGCAACCAAGTACCAGCTGGAAGTTTCCAGAAGCAGCGACGGGTATATTTTCCGCAACGTTGAACTTATCGACAGGGTGAATACTACCCTGAGCGGTTTTTATGATGATGCAACTGAATACCGCTGGCGGGTCCGGGCCGGTAATGACAGCGGCTGGAGTTCATGGACCTCATACCGCTACTTTACCAACGGAACCAGCCTGGTTGCGCCCAACCTGGGTTCACCGGCCAGTAATGCAGTAGTGGAAGGAACTGCGGTTAGCTTTAACTGGAATTCCGTTACTGGAGCCACCCGTTACGAACTTGAAGTGGTCAGAATCAGTGACGGTTATATATTTAAAAGTGTTCCGACAGGTTCAAACACCGGAACAACCCAGTCCGGTTTTCCGAACGACGGCAGCACCGATTTTCGCTGGCGGGTCCGGGCCGGTAATGCAACTTCCTGGGGTGCCTGGTCTGCTTACCGCACCTTTACCAGCGGATCAAGCGGTGAATCTTTGCTGACACCTACGTTAACCTCACCGGCGAGCGGGGCGGTAGTCTCCGGTTCTTCGGTGGTATTCCGCTGGAACCCGGTAAGCGGGGCAACCCGTTACCAGTTAAGGGTTTACCAGGACTCAGGCCAATACCTGTTTAAAGATGTAACTCTTGGTAACCAGACTGCATCGGAGCAGTTCGGGTTTACCCGCGATGGTTCCCAGTATAGCTGGCAGGTACGTGCCGGAAACCAGAACGGCTGGGGAGGCTGGTCGGCGTTGCGCTCTTTTACCAACGGTGAGCTTCCTGCAGCGCCAGTTCTTACTTCTCCGCTCAACACCGAATCCGGAAGACAGGTTACTTTCCGGTGGAATGCTGTAACCGGCGCTGAGCAGTATGAACTTGAGGTTGTTAATGAAAGAACCGGGGCTTTTGAAGTAAAGAGGTCTCTTGATAATGTTACCTCATGGCTGCAGAGAGGTTTCCAGGATGACGGTACCAGCTATAAGTGGCGGGTCAGGGCCAGAAGCAAGGAAGGCTGGGGCCCCTGGTCGGGTTACGCCACCTTTGTTAACGGCAGTGCTCCCGGTAAACCGTCGCTGGTATCGCCTGCAAACAATGAAAACATAACCACAAGCTATATCAACTTCCAGTGGGAGCCCGTCCCGGGCGCCGACCGCTACCAGTTAAGAATACTGGACAGCGAGGGAGATGAGTTCAGGCTTGTGAACATCGGTAACAGAACAACATCATTACAGCAGTACATACCGCGCGACGGCAGTCTATATACATGGCAGGTTCAGGCCGGAAATGTTAACGGGTTCGGTGACAATTGGTCAGCAGAAAGAAGCTTTACCATCGGTTCACCGATAGGAACTCCGGTACAGCTGACTCCCGGCCAAAACGCCTACCTTTCACCGGCTGATCAGGTTTATGATACTGAAATTGATTTCAGCTGGACAGCCGTTACCGGTGCTGATTACTACGAACTTGAAGTAGAAACCTATTTAGGGGCATATGTCGATAAAAGAACAAATATAAGTGAAACCAGCATCAGCCTCGACGGTTTCGATGATCAGCAGCAGTACAGGTGGAGAGTGCGGGCCGTTAAAGATGTCGGCGGCACAGTATTCGGAACCTGGTCGGGGTACCGTAACTTCATCTACTATGATGATGAAGTCCCCGGTGATTTCTCTGCCCCGATCCTTAGATCGCCTATTGACGGAACCAGGCACTACGGCAATACCATTACCTTCAAATGGACACCTGTGCCAGGTGGGCCTGAATATGAAATTGAAATATATAGTGCTGTCAATGGCGCTGAATTCCACAAAGCAAGCAACGTTGGTAACCTTGAAAATGGAGAGCAGGTTTATGATGTAGCGGGCTTCCCGCAAAACAACAGCGCATTTATCTGGCGTGTGCGTGCTGTTGACGGTGATGGTAGCCCCTGGTCCTTTTTCAGCAGGTTTTCCAGCGATAATGAATGGTGGAATTTCTGATATTAATGTGTATCTTTAAGCATTAAGAAGAAGTTGTGGTGATATGGGGGTGAACCAGGGATAAAGTGAACAAAAGCGAATATAGCCAACATGTTACCCTGATAAGGCCAAACAGCCCGGTTCAGGTGCGGTTTACAAAATGCCTGAACCGGGTTAACCGGTAAATTGTCAACAGTTTGCGAGCTTATATTTTAAGAAATTAAAAGTAATAAATATTAAGAATGAAAGCGAGGTTTAAAAAATGCCAAAGACATTTGGGAAAAGAGCAGGGGCAAGGGCTTCGCTCGTATTGCTCTCCGTCTTCCTTTTCCTGTTGCTGGTCGCCCCGGTAGCGATGGCTGCTACTTACGGCGATGTGAATGATGACGGGAAAATAAATGTTCAGGATGTCGTGCTGGTTATGAAGCATGTTCTTGAGCTGGAAGAACTGACAGAGGCCCAGCAGGCAGTTGCCGACGTTAACGGCGACGGAAAAATAAATGTACAGGATGTTACCCTGATTATGCAGCACTCCCTGGGGTTGATCGATGACTTCCCCCATGCAGCGCTTGCAGTATCAAAGGTAACGGCAGTGAACCCGAAACAGGTGGAAGTTGAGTTTAACCGTATTTTAAATGCTGAAGAAAAGAGTAAGATGGTGCCGATAAACTTTCACGTAGGCTTACAGGGTTCAGCAGGAACAGATCGCCTGACAGGACAGCCAGGGGATGGTTCCGCTGTTGCTGTTAAAGATGATAATAAAACAGTATTGCTCACTATGGAAAATGGCCGTAACTTTGAAAATGGTTCAACAACTAACAGAGTTATTGTCAAAAAAGCTGTGGGCATTACAGCAGATTATACCAAATCTGATCTGGCCTTTATTGACAACTCAGTGCCAACACTGGTATCGGTTCATACTGATAGCCCAAGAAATCTTGTGTTGACTTTCTCTGAGCCTCTTGACAGAGATATTATACCGACTAATGTAACATTAAATGACGGTTCTATACCTTTGAATCTTACAAATCCGGTTTACGTTGATGCGAGTAGAGAATTAAGAATCGAGACTTTTTCTGATTTGTCTGCCGGTTCTTACACTTTAGCAATTACCAGCGGTACTTCTTTACAGGATTATTCCGGATTGAAGGTATCACCGGTATCTAAAACATTTACCCATACGCCAATTACTACCCCGCCATCAGTGAGCGTTAAATCGTCGACCGAGAGCACTGTAACAATTGAATTCTCGCGGCCTATTAACAAATCTACACTGATCGGTAATAGTTTCGTATTGTTCAGACATACTTATGATACCACGGTAAACCAGGTTTCCGGTGCTACTGTTGATGCTGTAAGAAATCCGTCTGGAGACAATAAAACTTTTGTTATTGATTTTGGAACAAGGTTGTTGCCTCCGGGTACCACAACTATGTGGATGAAGTATGTTGAGAATACTGCAGATGTTAATATGGTTAAAGATACATGGGGCAACACTATTCAGCCGGCTACACTAACAGTGAATACTGTTCCCGATACTTCGGCACCTACAGCGACAGTTAAGATGGTTTCCGGTTCAAGCAAAATTATTGAAATTGAATTTTCAAAACCGGTAACCGGGGCGATGATTCCTGGCAACTATGTGCTGCGAAAAGGTACAGTGGATGTTAATTTTACCGGTCCAACTTATAATTCGACTACAGGTAAATATAGAATAACATCGGTTGATGCGATGCAGGGTGTCCATACTTTGACGATTTCCAATATCAGGGACACTACACCAGCCCAAAACCCCATGGGAACTCAAACCTTTACCATCGATGTCCCGGATAGGATACCGCCGGAGGTTACAGAGGTCAGGGCTAATACTGCAGCTAGAGAAGATGCTACTATAGTTTATGTTTACTACACAGAACCAATGGGTTCATCAGCCCTGGATCGGGCGAATTACAGGTTTGTTGGGGATGCACAGTATGCAATTCCGACTAACACAACAATAACCCAGGTTGGGAACACTGTAAAAATTGATTTGCCGGGCACAACTAAAATTTCTGATATTCATGGTTCAATTAATGAACTCTTTGTCGGCAATGTTAAAGACATTGCCGGAAACTCAATTGAAACTTTTGAAGATCATCCCATTTTAGCTTCTGCTCCATTTGCATTTACACCGGCAAGCGTTACCGTGCTCTCAACTTCACGGGTTAGTTTTGTTGTAAACAGGCACCTGCAGGCTGCTGATAAAGCTAAGATTAAATTTGCCGGAGGAGCCTCTGCTGATAACGTCAGCATAGCCAACCACGCTGATGGCACGGCAACAGTAACAGCAGATTTTGCAACAGAAACATTTAATACTGATATTCCAACTGCTGATAAAATAAATATCCTGGCAGGCGCGGTCACTGATATGAATGGCTTCTCAAACGCTGTTGTTGATAACGTAGCCATTACAGTTGATAAAGCAGCGCCAGTTCTTGAATCTGCAGATGTTACAACTGGCGGTTCACCGACGAGAATAGAAACAATTACTCTAAACTATTCTGAAAATCTGTATGCAGCTTCCGTATCAGATTCAGATTATGTGGTTACCGGTTATAGTATATCGGCTGTGAATGTTAATAACCACCAGGTTATACTGACAGTAACAGGTGGTACGGGAACTACAACTACGGTAACACAGGTAGGCTCTATCCAGGATGTTGCTTCTCCAAGAAATACCCTGGGACCGATTCCTGCCTTTACCGTGCCATTTTAACCTACACCATAATTGAAGCTGATTATCTTAAGTTCTTAACTATGCATCTTAAGTCAGTTCAATCCCGGAGGTGGTAAAGCTTCCGCCTCCGGGTAATAAAAAGGTTTACCCTGATGCATTTAAATCAAGTTAATTATGTCGCCCTGGAAGTTACCACGTTGAGAAGCAGTTAAACAAGCTAAGCAATAAACGGCGGCGGTAAAAGCTCCGCCGCCGTTTTCTCCCCTACCTACAGGGTTATAAGCCGGCTAAAAGCCAGGCCTGGTTAAGTACTTCATTTTATGCTCGCTGAAAGGTATTATACATGTTACTTTCTAATACAAAACAACTTATGGAAAAACAATAGCAGGCTGTTATTTTGCTTGTTATTTTTTTATAGACATCTTACCTAAACACAGTTAAATATATCGCCCGAAGAAGCACGCGCCAAAGCGCGTGCTTCTTCTATCTGCAATAAAAATGCCTGGTGTCGTTCTAAAATTCGGTTAGCCTGGAACCGGTTAGTAAATGAAGCAGGGTTAAGCAGGGTAAAGATAGAATATATCAGGCAGGCTGTAAAATGCGAACAGAAAGGGGGGAGGTCGTGACTAACCGGGTTAACTGTTCCTTTTGTTCCGAACCGCTGGGCGAAGATGATCTTAGCTGCCCTCATTGTGGCACCGCGCTGGACCCTGCTCAGCCTGATAAACCGGCTGGCGCTAGTTCGCTGGAAGATGAATTTGGCGAACTAGATTACCGGCCTAAATCGAAAAAGAAGCTGGTTCTGCCCCTCTTGTTAATAGCATTTGTTGTGGTAGCGGTTACCGGCGCTCTGGTATTCCTGCTGGGTGATTCGCCGGATGATCCCGAAGGGCCTTATATTTCTTTACCTGAAAATGAGTCTGAAGAGCCCCGGCCTGAAGAGGAAGCAGAAGAGGAACCGGAGCCGGATGAAGAAGATGAAGCAGAGGCTGAACCGGAGCCGGAACCACCTCTGCCTCCCGATTATGACATGCTCGAACCGGATCTGCACAACTGGCTGATTGAAAGAACGGGCGACGGCAATGTTATTTTGCTGCAGCCCGAGGACCTTGCCGATACAGAGCGTTTTTTCGAGCGCTACGATATTGTAGAAGATAATATAATTGTTTACCAGGTTAGTTCGCTTGATGAACAATATGCAACGGTTTATTTCGGCCTGCCCTACAGCGAGTGGTCGACCAAGGCGGTTTTTGCCTGGAGAGATGATGGGTGGAAATTGCTGCGGGAGGAACCATTCAGGCCCGGACGCTGACCCGG
>Ga0334885_1002721_pt1 | contig 17619 bp, 14 predicted proteins | sample GraSluR1_MG_8_FD_207233 | JGI IMG/M metagenome (GOLD analysis project Ga0334885, IMG submission 207233) | Sludge microbial communities from methane-producing bioreactor in Wageningen University, Netherlands - Granular Sludge_31_05-R1 | ecosystem: Engineered > Bioreactor > Anaerobic >...
TTGATATACCCTATTTGACCACCCTCAGTACTGTACTGACATCACCACCAGGGAAACGAAAAGACGTTTTGCGCTCCCAGTGACTCAGTCCACGCAGGGCCACAACCAGGCGGGGCAGGATGTCCAGGACCGAACTGCCAAACTCCACCTCGGAACTTTCGCAGATGAAGCGACCGGTTCGGCCCTGCAAGTAGCCCCCGTCCATAAACGGCTTGTACCAGAAGGCTCCGTAGTGCCAGCGGTGGGTGGGATCGTTCCAGGAATTCTGGGCCGAGAAATGGGGGGTCCTGATCTCGACCAAGGCACCGTCGCGGGCGATACGGTGGATCTCAGCCAGAAAAAGCACAGGGTCGGCTACGTGTTCGATGATATCCTTGCAAACCACACGGTCGAAACTATTGTCGGCAAAAGGCCACGGGGCCGAGTCCAGGTTACCCAGCACGTCAACGCCGGGAAAGGGGTAGTGATCGAAGCCGATGGCGCCAGGTCGTTTGGAGGGACCGCAGCCCAGATCAATTGTACTGTCCACGGGTGGTCCTCTGGACTCTATCGATATGGGTATGACGTGGCTTTGCCTTGGTCCGGCAAGTGAATCCTGCGAGAGTGTATCACAAGGATAGGAGGTTTGGAGGACCATAATCCGAGGGCCTTGGCACAGCCAGCCCGACGGCCGGACGGCCACCTGAATTGCACCGGCTCAAAACCCCCACTGACTCTTCGCCGCCGCGCGCTCAGGACGATCCCTGCTCGGGAAATTCCCGCCGTGCCTCCGCAACTCCCGCGGGTTACATTCTGCGCGTGCATTCGCCCGCCGGATCTCAGCGAGAGGTCGACCCGTGATGTTCCCGCAATCCTGCCGATTGCCGCATGGCCGCCGCCGTGTCCTTCGCGCCCAGGCGGCGACATACGCCCTGGCCGTGGTCCTGGTACTGCTCATCGTGGGCATGGCCGCGCCGGTGACCGCCACAGCCGCGGTTGCCGCCGCCTCCGCGCCGCCGGCAACCGCCGCAACGGCGGCGATCCTCGAGACGGGCCCCGTCGCCGCGGTCCTCGAGCGCGCGCTGGCCGACACCTTCGCCCTGGCCGCGCTGCGCGAGCTGTGCGACGAGGTTGGGCCGCGCCTGGCGGGCAGCGAGGGCATGCGGCGCGCGCACCAGTGGGCGAAGCGTTGGCTCGTCGCCGCGGGCACCGATACGATCTGGACACAGCCGGTGACCGTGCCCCGCTGGGAACGCGGGCGCGAGTGGGCCCGCCTGGTCGAGCCGTACGCGATCGACCTCGGCATGCTCGGCCTGGGCATGAGCGTGGGCACGGGCGGCCGCCCACTCGTGGCCGAGGTCCTGGCCGTCACCGACTGGGACGAATTGGAAGCGCGCGCCGCCGAGGCTGCCGGGCGCATCGTCCTCTTCAACCCCCCGTGGACCGGCTACGGACCCAACGTCCAGTACCGATCGCAGGCCGCGCGCCGCGCCGCGCAGCATGGGGCGGTCGCCGCGCTGATTCGGCCGGCGGGCTTCGGCCAGAACACGCCGCACACCGGGGTCATGTCCTACGCGGACGATGGACCGCGCATCCCGGCCGCCTCGTTGACCGAGGAAGGCGCCGCCCTGCTCTGGCGCCTCGACCGCGCCGGCCGCCGGCCGACCGTTAGTCTCTACATGGAAGCCGAGCCGCTCGAGCCCGGCCCCTGCGCCAACGTCATCGGCGAACTGCGCGGCCGCGAGCGGCCCGGCGAGATCGTGCTGATCGGCGCCCACCTCGACGCCTGGGACACCGGCCAGGGCGCCCACGACGACGGCGCGGCCTGCGCGCTGATGATCGCCGCGCTCAAGGTCCTGCACGACCTCGAGCTGCGCCCGCGGCGCACGGTCCGCGTGGTGTTGTTCACGAGCGAGGAGTATGGCGGGCAGGGCGGCCGGGCTTATGCCGAAGCATACGGCGGCGACGATCCGCGCCACGTGTTGGCGCTCGAGAGCGACTCGGGCTGCTTCGCGCCGGCCGGCTTTTCGGTGCGCGCCGCCGCCGAGACGATCGAGGCGCTGCGGCCGTTCGCCGCGCCGCTGGCCACAGTCGGCGCCGACACGCTCTACCCGGGCTGGGCAGGCGTCGATATCGGGCCGCTCGTCGAAACAGGCGTGATCGGCATCGGTCACCGCGTGCACGGCCGCGAGTACTTCCGCTACCACCACGGCCCGGCCGACGTGTTCACGGCCGTCGCGCCGGCGGATCTCGCGGCGAACCTGGCGGCGATCGCGGGCTTCATCTACGGTGTCGCCGATTTTGCCGGCGCCGAGCTGGCGCCGGCCCCCGCGCCCCGCACCAAGGACGACTGACCTCGTGCCGACCTGGCTCGACCGTTTGCGCGCCGGCCGCCGCCGTCCCGGCGACACCGGCCCCGACACGATCCTCACCGGACCGATCACGCCGACCCTGCTGGGTCTGAGCGTCCCCATGATCATGGCCATGTTCCTGGTCACCAGCTACGGCCTGGTGGACATGGTCTATCTCGGTCGGTTCAGCAAGGAAGCGATGGCGGCGGTCAGCCTCGCGTTTCCGGTCACGTATCTGCTGCACACCTTCGGCGGCGCGCTCGGCTCGGCGGCCACAAGCTTGTGCAGCCGCCTGATCGGCGGCGGCCGCGAGCGCGAGCTGCCGAACCTGGTCTTGCATGTGGCCCTGGTCGCCGGCGCGCTCGCGCTCCTGCTGATCCCTGGCGGCCTGGCGCTGCTCGAACCGGCCCTGCGCGCGCCCGGCACCGATCCGGTGGTGCGCGACCTGGCCCGCCAGTACGGCTCGATCTACTTCCTGGGCGGTTTCTTCAGCCTCTTCGCGATGAGCATGAACGCGCTCTTTCGCGGCGAGGGTGACACGATTTTTCCGTTCAAGGTCATGGCCATGGGCCTGGTCCTGAACGTGGTGCTCAACCCGCTGTTCATCTTCGGGCCGGGGCCGCTGCCGCGCCTGGGTGTGGCGGGCGCCGCGTTGACCACGGTCGTGAGCTTCGCGTTCGCGTCGCTGCTCGTGCTGCGCGAGCTGCGCAAGGGCGCACACCATCGCCGCGTGCGCCTCGAGCGCGGCGCCTGGCGCTGGAATCGCTCGCTGCTTGGCGACCTGCTCGGCGTCGCGGGACCGGCGACGTTGGCCAACCTGGCGCTGCCCGTGTCGGTCTTCCTGATCAATCGGATGCTGGCCCCCCAGGGCACCGCCGCGCTCGCGGCGTTCGGCGCGGGCCTGCGCCTGTTGAGCTTCGTCTTCCTGCCGACCTTGGGCCTGAGCCTGAGCATGATGATCATGGTGGGCCAGAACCACGGCGCGGGTCAGCGCGAGCGCGTGCGCGAGATCACGCTGACCACGCTGCGCTTCGCGCTCACGCTCTTGGCGGCCCTGGCCCTGCCGGTGATCCTGTTTCCCCGCTGGGCCATGGGCCTGATGACCGACGACGCGGCGGTGATCGATGCCGGTTGGGCGTTCGCGCGCTGGGCGACGGTGGCGCGGCCCATGCTCAGCGTGGTCAACATCACAGCCTTCTGGTTCCAGGCGCGCGGCCAAGGGCTGGCCGGCATGGTGCCGAACACGACGCTGCGGGTCGTGCTCGAACCCCTCGGCGTGTGGTTGGGCCTGCAGTGGGGCGGGCTGACGGGCGGCTGGTACGGCTTTGCCGTGGGCGACGCGATCGGCGGCGCTATCTTTTTGGCGCTGCTCTGGTGGCGGCTAGCCGTCTACACGCGTCAAGCCGGGCCGGGGCCTCGACGCGCGCCGATCGTCGCGCCGCCGGTTTGATCCGCGCCGCCGCGCCGGCACGCGCGCCGGCCGGCCGATCGCGTTGCAACCGACCTCGGTTTCGACCGTATACTGTGCCTCGGCCCGGCAACGCCTGGCTGGCCTGCTATCTTGTGCTCGCCCATTGCCCTTGCGGAGGTACCCATGCAAAGCACCATCGTACCGCCGGCAGCATTGCTGGTATTCCTGCTGGGCGGCAGCCTGGCGCTGGCTGCTCCCGACACGGCCGACAACGAGGACATGCGCCTCTTGCGCATGCCGGACATCCACCAGGATACGGTCGTCTTCGTCTATGCCGGCGATCTGTGGACCGTGTCCGCCGCGGGCGGCGAAGCCAGGCGCCTGACCAGTTCGCCGGGCCTGGAGACCAACCCCAAGTTCAGCCCCGACGGCCAATGGATCGCCTTCAGCGCCGAGTACGACGGCAACCCCGATGTCTACGTGATGCCCGCGCGCGGCGGCGAGCCGACGCGACTCACCTACCACCCGGATCGGGATCGCGTCATCGACTGGGAGCCGGACGGCCGGCGCATCCGCTTCCAGTCGGCGCGCCAGAGCCTCACCGGCCGCGACCTTCAGCTCTATACCATCGATCGCGAGGGCGGCTTGCCCGAGCGCATGGTCTTGCCCGAGGGCGGGCTCTCGAGCTGGAGCCCCGACGGCAAACGCCTCGCCTACAACCGCATCACGCGCGAGGAGCGCACCTGGAAGCGCTACAAGGGAGGCATGGCGCAGGACATCTGGATCTACGACGTCGCGCGCAACCAGACCCGGCAAGTGACCGATTGGATCGGCACGGACAACTTCCCCATGTGGCGGGGCGACACCATCTACTACACGAGCGACCGCGAACAAGACAAGCTGAACCTCTGGGCCTGGCACGAGCCCAGCGACACGCACCGCCAGCTAACCCGCCACGACGTCTACGACGTCAAGCACCCCAGTCTGGGGCAGGACGCGATCGTCTACGAGAACGGCGGCTGGCTCTACGTGTTGGACCTCACGCAGGCGCAGCCGCAACCGCGCCGCCTGCGCGTCAGCCTGCGCAGCGACAACATCTGGGCGCGGCCGGCTCTGCGGCCGGTCGAGGACATGCTGCGCGACGTGGATCTGGCGCCGGACGGCAATCGCGCCGTGGCCGCGGCGCGCGGCGATCTCTTCAGCCTGCCGGCTGAGAAGGGTCCGGTGCGCAATCTGACGGCGACGGCGGAGGCGCGCGAGCGGACACCCGCCTGGTCGCCCGACGGCCGCACGCTCGCCTACGTGAGCGACGAACCCGGCGAGTACGAGATCTTTCTGCGGCCGGCCGACGGCAGCGGCCAGGCCAAGCGCCTGACCAGCGGCCTCGCGGGCTGGATCTACGGCCTGCAGTGGTCGCCCGACAGCAAGAAACTGCTGGTCTGCAACGCCGCCCTGGAGTTGCTGCTCGTCGACGCGGGCAACGGCAAGATCACGAAGATCGACAAGGGCATCACCGCACCGATCACCGAGATCGCCTGGAGCCCCGGCAGCGACTGGATCGCCTACACGCGGTCCGAGAAGAACGGCTTCAGTTCGCTACGCCTGTACGAGCTGGCGGCGGGCAAGAGCCACCAGGCGACAGACGATTTCACCGACGAGGGCAACCCCTGTTTCGACGACGAGGGCAAGTACCTGTTCTTCACGTCGAGCCGACACTTCAACCCCACGCTCGGCGGCTTCGATCTCGCGCCGATCTGGGAGGACCGCGACGGCCTCTACCTGGTCACCCTGCGCGCCGATTTGCCGCATCCGTTCCCTCCGCAAGCGGACACGGTCGCGGTGAAGTCGCCCGAGGACGACGAAGCGAGCGCGGACAAGGATGGCGACAAGGACAAGGATAAGGACAAAGGCAAGGGCAAAAAGGACAAGGCGGGCAGCGACGAGCCGCTGCGCATCGACCTCGCCGGACTCGCCGACCGCATGGTGGCGCTGGACGTGACGCCGAGCCGGTACTTCGCACTGGGGTATGCCGACGACAAGCTCTTCTACCTGAGCCGGCCGTTCACGCCGGGCGGCGGGCGCGGCAACCAGCGCGGGAGCACGACGCTGCTCTATTACGACCTCAAGGAGCGGGAGGAAAAGACGGTCCTCAAGGAGCTGAACGAATACATCCTGTCCGCCGACGGTAAAAAGATTCTCTACCGGCACCGGGACAAGCTGGGCATCGTGGCGGCCAAGGCCGATCAGAAACCGGCCGAGAAGCCCCTGCGCACCGGCGACATGAAGGCCTTGATCGACCCGCGCGCCGAGTACCGGCAGATGTTGCGCGAAGCGTGGCGCCTCGAGCGCGACTTCTTCTACGACCCGGACCTGCACGGAGTCGACTGGGACGAGATCTGGCGGCGGTACAGCGCCCTGCTGCCGTACGTCAGCCACGGCGCCGATTTCACGTACCTGGTCGGCGAGATGATCGCCGAACTGAACGCCGGCCATGCCTATGCGCGCCCCGGCGACCGCCCGCAGGCGCCCAGCATCGGCACCGGTCTGCTGGGTTGCGACTTCGCGCTCGATGCGAAGAGCGGCCGCTACCGTTTCGCGCGGATCTTCAGCGAGCGCGACTGGAACAGCAACACCGACACGCCGCTCTTCGGCCCCGGCCGCAACGTCGGCGCCGACGAGTACCTGCTGGCGGTCGACGGCGTCGAGTTGCGGGCGCCGACCAATCCGTACAACTTGCTCGTCGACCGGATCGGCGAGTCGGTGGTGTTGCGCGTCGGACCGCGCGCCGACGGCAAGGACAGCCGCGAGATCGTCGTCGAGCCCATCCGCAGCGAGGACAACCTGCGCTACACGGCCTGGGTCGAGGCGAACCGGCGGCGCGTCGACGAACTCTCCGGCGGCAAGATCGGCTACCTGCATCTGCCGAACACCGCGGTCGGCGGCCAGCAGGGATTCGCCAAGGGTTACTACCCGCAGTTGCACAAAGACGGGCTGATCATCGACGAGCGTTACAACGGCGGCGGCTTCATCCCGGACTTCTTCATGAACATCCTACGGCAGCGGCTGGTCAACCTGTGGCGGCCGCGTTACGGCGAAGACCGGCGCACGCCCGGCACCGCCTTCCTCGGTCATCTGGCGATGCTCTGCAACGCGTACGCCGGCAGCGGCGGCGACGCGCTGCCGTACTATTTCAAGGCCTACGAGCTGGGCCCGGTGATCGGCACCCGCACCTGGGGAGGCCTGGTGGGCATCAGCCGCAACATCCCGCTGATGGACGGCGGCAATGTCACCTTCCCCGAGTTCGGCATCTACAGCCTGGACGGCGAGTGGGTGGTCGAGAACTACGGCGTCGATCCCGACATCGTCCTGGACAACCTGCCCCACGAGGTGATCGCCGGCCGCGATCCGCAGCTCGAAAAGGCCGTCGAGGTCTTGCTGGAGAAGATTCGCCGCGAACCGGTCAAGCTGCCGGAGGTCAAGCGCTTCCCGCAGGACCGCAAGTAGCATAGCGTGCCGCGCCGCCGCCTGCGCAGCGGCGGCGCGGCGCCCGGGAGGTTCGACATGGATGCTAGCGGCGGCGACAAAGGAATCGACCTCGCGGGACGGTGCGCCCTGGTCACCGGCGCCAGCCGGGGATTGGGACGGCACATCGCCGCCCTGCTGGCGGAGCACGGGGCGCGGCTGGCCTTGCACTGCCGCGCCGCCGAACACGAGGCGCGCCGGCTCGCCGAACAACTGCCCGGCGGCGGCCACACCGTGCTGGCGGCCGATCTCGCCGACCCCGACGAGGCCGCGGCCCTGCCGGGGCGGGCGGTCCGGGCGCTCGGCGGCCTGGACATCCTGGTCAACAACGCCGGCATCTACGAGCGCATGCCGGCGGTCGGCGAGGATACGGCCCTCTGGCGACACCTCTGGGAGCGCACCCTCGCCGTCAACCTCACCGCGCCGGCTTTGATCTGCGAGGCTGCCGTCGCCTACCTCGCCGAGCGCCGCGGCTACATCGTCAACGTGAGCAGCCGCGGGGCATTTCGCGGCGAGCCCGAGGCGCCGGCCTACGGCGCGAGCAAGAGCGGCCTGAATGCCCTGGGGCAGTCGCTGGCGATCGCGTTGGCTCCGCGCGGCATCAAGGTGGTCACCGTGGCGCCGGCCTGGGTGGAGACCGACATGACACGCCACTACCTGGCCGGTCCGGAAGGCGAAAAGATCCGCGCTCAGTTCCCCGGCGGGCAGGTGGTCGATCCGCAGGACCTGGCCTGGACCGTGCTCTTGGCGGTGAGCGGGCGCGCGGACGCGCTGACCGGCAGCGTGATCGACGTCAACAGCGCCAGCTACCTGCGCTGACCGCGGCGATCTGTAACCGCGGCCCGGCAGGCAGTTGCCCCTGCGCCATCGCTCGGTTGCGAACGATCCGCGTTAGAACCAGTATCCGACCGAGAACGTCCACGTGCGATCATACGCCGGCTTGCTCGTGGTCATGGCCGGCATCACATCGAGGAACTCGCGGTAGCGGTAGTCCGACAGCTTGCTCAGGCCGTGCTGGTAGCGGACCTCCAGATCGAGGCGCCCGTAGCGCGTGCCGCCGCCGACGATCAGGCTGACGTAGAGATCTTCGGCTTGGTCGGCGACGTCGTGCCAGGCTTGCCAGGCTTGGAGTTCCTTGCGCCTGATCTCGTTGGCGAGCACCCAGTCGATCGCCGGTCCGATGAACGCGCGCGACTCGAAGCGCGCGGCTGGAAACTGCAGCGCGAGCAGCACCGGCACCGAGATGGTCTGATACCTGGTCTCCAGCGTGACTAATTCCCAGGCCACGCTCCCGCGGATTCCCTTCTGCATGTACCAGACCTCGGGCAACAGGCAGAAATCGTCGCTCAGGCGCAGGCACGTGCCGACACCCAGCGCCAGGCCGCGGCGCGACTTGGCGATCAGGTCGTCCAGGTGGACGGTGGAGACGTTCATCCCCGCGTGCACCAACAGATCGGCAGGACCCGCGGCGGCCGCCTCGCCCAGCGGGCCGAACGCCGCGCCGCCGACCAGAACAAGACAGACCAGGTAAGGAATGTAGCGCATGGACAGAATACCTCCGGGGCCAAAGATCGGTCGCCGCGCGATTCTAGCAAGCGATCATCACAGACGTATCACGGTTGGATCCGCCGGCGCAGTTGCTCGAGCAGGCCGGCGATGGTTCGATCGTCGGGAGCCAACGCGTGCGCGCGCTCCAGATCGGCGATGGCTCCGATCACATCGTCCAGATGAAAACGCAGCAAGCCGCGGTTATACCAGGCCACGGCCAAGGTGTCATCCAGTTCCAGCGCCCGTGCCAGGGCAGCCATGGCGGGCTCCGTGTGGCCCAAGTGGATGCAGGCGAGCGCGAAGTCGCTCCACAGCTGCGGTTCCTGCGGCGACAGCTTCAGCGCGCGCTCGAGCAGGGTCTGCGCTCGGGCCGGCCGGTCTTGCTCCAGGCTGAGTCGGCCCAGAGTCGTCAGGGTCGGCAAATCCTCGATGCGGTGGCGGTCGAACCACTGCTGGGCCTCGTCGAGATCGCGGCGGGCGCGAACTCGCTGGTCCGCGTACGTCGCCAGTACGAGGCCGCGGGCGCGGTGCGCCCACGGAGCATGGATATCCAGGCGCAGGCAGGAGCCGGCGGCATCGATCACGGCGGCGGCCCAGAACGCGCGATCGTCCGGCTGCTGGGCCGCCTCGAACCGCTGCATCGCCAGGGCGGTGTAAGCCGAAAGGGAGCCGGTCACGTAGTAGCGATCGAAGGCGAGCCAGACGGGCATCGTCTCGGCAAGACGACCGCGGGCCAGATTGGGGTGGTCGCGTCGCTCGAGCGCGGCTGGATCCCGCCAGGGCACGTGGCCGGCAGCGTCGCGATAGTTTCGCCGGGCCAGCCATTCGTTGCCGAGCAGTTCCTCCACGGTACCGAAATCGCGGTAGCACTCGGACGCGCCGACGACGACAGGGCGCATCGGACCTTTCACGAAATCGTCGGTGCCCGACAAGATCTCGCGCGCCGTCCCGGTGAAGATACCGTGCGCCGCCTGGACCCCGCCGCGACGCCAGTACGAAATGCCGTAGATCCAGTGGGCGCGATGATCGCGACCCGCAAAGCGGAAGGCGATATCTTCGGCACGGCGATAACGGCCGAGCCCGGCCAGGTGCAGGGCGCGGATCAGATCGACCTCGTCGCCCGCCGCGCCGTACTTCTGGGCCGAGTCGGCAGCCGCCAGCCCGCGGTTCCACTCGCCGCGGTCGTAGCGCAGCCACGCTTCCATGATCGCGGCGCGCGCCGCCAGGTCTTGGCGGGAACGCGACGGAGGCGGCGCGGCGCGGCGGAACGCGGTCAGCGCATCTTCGGTCTGTTGATAATCGCCGTACCAGCGCCGGCGCTGCGCCAGCTCCAGCCAGGCGGCGGCGTTGGTGGGCGCCAGTCCGACCGCCGTATGCAGACAGCGCAGGGCGTCGGTGACCGTGCCGGCCGCCACGGCTTGCGCGTGCCAGCGCTCGGCGGCCGTAGCCCGTTCCGCGCGCGCAGCCGCCGGCAGCGCCAGAAACTCCGCCAAGCCCAGCGAATCGCCGTCGGCGCTGAACCGCACCGCCGCGGGGTAGTCGACCCACTGCGGCGCGGTCGTCTGACATGCGGCGAGGCAGAGCAGACAGGGGAGGATCAACAGCCGGCGGCCGGGTCCGAGACTGGCGCCGCGCGGGTCCGCTGTCCGCACCATACGCATGGCTCACCCTGCCTTGCGGCGGCCTACCCTCATCGCAGCAGCCGCTGGAACCAGGCGCCCTTCTCCACCGCGGCGGCCGCCAGCAGATCGACGCGCCCCAGCTCGTGGCCGGCCATGACCACGACCGCCTCGCCCAGCTTCTGGCCGGCCGCGATCGGCGCCTCGACCGCGGGCGGGACTTCATGCCGCACCTCGATCGCGTCTTGCTGGTCGCGGCGCACCGTCACCGCGAGCGCTTGCCCGGCCACCAGCCCCACCGAGCGATCCTTGCCGCCCTGCACCGCGAGGGTCAAGGCGACCGGCTCGCCCGCCGCCGCGAACACGTCGACCGGCGCGTACAGGTTGAAACCGTAGCTGAGCAGGCGGGTCGTCTCGGTGGCGCGGCCCTGATCCGTGGGACACCCCATGACCACCGAGATCAGGCGCACGCCCTTCTGCACGGCGGTCGCCGTCACGCAATAGCCGGCCGGTCCGGTGTAACCGGTCTTCAGTCCGTCCAGCCCTCTGTACTTGCCGATCAATCGGTTCGGGTTGTAGAGCGTGAACTCGCCGCCGCGAAACGGCGCCGTCGCCTGGGACGACCAGTGCAAGATGGTGGGATGCGCGAGCAGGGCACGACCGAGCAGGGCCATGTCCCTGGCGGTCGACAGGTCGGGCTGCTGGTCGCGCGAGGGTGGCAGCCCGTGCACCGAGTGGAACTCCGTGCCGGTGAGCCCGAGCTCGACGGCGCGATGGTTCATCAGGTCGATGAACGCCTCCACGCTGCCGGCGACATGCTCGGCGAGCGCCACGGCAGCGTCGTTGGCGGAATGGATGGTCAAGGCCGCCAGAAGATCCTCGACGGAGAATTGCTCGCGGTGCTTGAGCCAGACCTGCGACCCCCCCATGCGGCTGGCGCGGGCCGAGACCGTGACGGGATCGGTCAGCGCGATGTCTCCCTCGTCGACGCGCTCGATGATGAGCAACTGGGTCATCATCTTGACCATGGACGCCGGTTGCCGGCGTAGGTCGATGTTCTTACCGGCGATGATTTCGCCGGTCCGAGCTTCCATGATGATGGACGCGGCGAAATCGCCGTCCAGCAGCGGCAGCTCGGCGCGGTCGGCGGAATCGGCGTTGTCAGCGCTCGCGGTCACCGCAACGACCGCGGGCACCAGGCAGCCGAGCGCGATGATCGCGAGGCGAAGGAGCCAGGAGAATAACGTCGTCCGTGCGTGCATGCTGACATCCTTGTCTGTTCGGTTCTTGGTCGTGGCGAGGTTACCGCGGCGCGCGGCGATGTCAAGCCGAGCCGGCGCCCACCGCCGGCGCCCGCGCTCCCCAGGCGAGCGCCCGGTCCGGATAATCGGTGAAGACGCCGTCGACGCCGAGGCGGACCATCAGCTCGAATTCCCAGCGTCGATTCACCGGGTAGACGCGGACGGCCAGACCGCGGGCGTGCGCCGCGTCGACGAACCGCGCCCGGGCCGACCAGCGCGAAATATGGACCGCCTCGGCCCCGATCCGGTAACCGGCATCGAGGACCTCGGCGCCCGCTCCCTTGCCGACCAAAGGCGCCACCGGAAACGCCGGCTCGCGCTGGCGGGCCTGGTCGAGCAGGTCCCAGTCGAACGCCGACAGCAGGAGTTGATCCGGCGACCATTTCCCCGCGGCCACCGCGCGTTGCAACGCGGCCAGAGTGGGGCCGAGCGCTTCGTATTCCTTGAGTTCGATGTTGAGCCTGGCTCGACCGGCGGCGAGCGCGAGGACTTCCTCCAAAAACGGAATCTGCTCGCCGCGGCCGGCATCCAGGGCCCTGATTTCGGCGAGTGGCCGCGCGGCGAGCGGACCCTGGCCGCTCGTTGTCCGATCGAGAGTCGGGTCGTGGATCACCAGCAAGCGGTCATGCGCCAAATGCACGTCCAGTTCGAGCCAGGTCGCACCCATGTCCAGAGCGCGGCCGAAAGCGCGCAGCGTGTTCTCCGGTTCCTCGCCGCTGGCGCCGCGGTGCGCGATGCACACGGGAAACGAGGTGCCGGTTATGTGGCTTGATTCGACTGGCATGAACGGGCAGCCTTTCGGGCGGCGATGGTCTCATCACCCCAACCCTCGACAAAAAAGAGGGCGGAGGCAAGCTGGAACGAACGATCAACGGGTTAAGTTTCCTCCCGCCATCCTGACCAGCACCGGATCGAAGCGCGCGATCGGCTGCACCAGGTCGGCCTGCGCGGCCATGACCTGCGTGATGTCTTTATATGCTTGCGGCGCCTCGTCGAGGCCAGCCCCCAACAGCTCCACGCCGCGGCGTTGCAACAGCTCGCACACCTCAGCCCGCTGCAGGCGGCGCTTGGCCTCGGTGCGGCTCAGGCTGCGGCCGGCGCCGTGGCTCGCCGAGCGCAGACTGGCCGCCGAACCCAGCCCGCGTACCACCCACCCGGGCGTGGCCATCGAGCCCGGGATCACGCCGAGGTCACCGGCTCCCGCCGGCGTGGCGCCTTTGCGATGCACGACGACCTGGCGGCCGCCGTGGGTCTCGAGCCAGGCGAAGTTGTGGTGGTTCTCGACCGCCGCCAGACGCCGCGCGCCGAGCGCGCCGAGCACAGCGGCATGGATCAGCTCGTGGTTGGCCGCCGCGTAACGACCCATGAGCTGCATGGCGGCCCAGTACTCCTGACCCGGCTCGCTGCGCAGGTCGAACCAGGCCAGGTGCCGCCGCGTGCCCGTCGCGCCGCGATGCAGCGCGGCCGCAAGGCGCGCGTAGTGGTCGGCCACCTCGAGTCCGGGGCGGCGGCTGCCCGAGTGGCTGAGCAGGGCGAGGTAGACGCCGGCCGCCAGGCCCAGGTCGGGCTGCGGCAAGGTGAGGCGGCCGAACTCGACGAAATGATTGCCGCTGCCGCTGGTGCCGAGTTGCGACCAAGCCAGGTCGCGCAAACGGCGCGTGACCGGGCCCTGCGCCCAGTCGGCTTCCAGGACGGAGTGGTCGCGCCGCTCGCCGGCGGCGAACGCCGCGCCGGCGCCGAACCGCGTCTGGCTCAGGATCGCCTCGCGCAGGGCCTCGCGGCGCGTTTTGAGGCTGTCGACGGGCCAGTCCACCACCGTCAAGCGCATGCGGCAGGCGATGTCCACCCCGACCGCGTAGGGAATCACGACCCCGTCGGTCGCCAGGACGCCGCCGATCGGCAGGCCGTAGCCTACGTGGGCATCGGGCATCAGGGCCCCGGCAGCGGCGACCGGCAGACTGACCGCGTCGCGCATCTGCTGCACGGCCTGCGGATCCAGATCGGTGCCCCACTGCCGCCAGGGCGCTTCACCGCCACGGCGCCGGGGCGCGGACGGGCCGTCGGCCGCGCCGGCGATCGATGGCGCTGTTCTTGACCCGGCGGCCAGCAATTGGGCCAGCGGTCCCCAGATCGCGTGCTCGGCCAGCAGCAGGGGTCCCGCCAGGATCTTGCGGATCGCGTCCTGTTGCGCCTCGCGACCGAGCCCGGCCCGGGCGGCTTCGCGGCAGGCGCGGCGAGCGGCCACCTGGACCTCGGAGTCCCGCAGGCCGAGCTTGCGCAAATCGCGGGCTTTCAGGACTCCAGCCATCGCGAGACCCCTCCGTGTAACCGGGAAACCATACCGACAATGTACTCTCAACATACGTTTTCGGCGGTCGATAACGACATCGACACGATCGTAACTTGAACTTTATTCGAAGGACCCGTGCGATGCCCACTTGCCTCGAGAACGCGCTCGCGGTTCATTGCGCGGACGACGGCCGCCTCCTGGGATACGCCGCCAAGGTGACCGACCGCGGTCTGAGTTTGACGACCGAGACCCCTCTCGATCTGCACCGGGAATACGACCTGGAACTGGTGATCGCGGCGACCGACGTTCAGCCGCAACAGACCTGCCGCGTGCGGGCCCGCTGCATGTGGGTCGGCACGGACGCGCGGCCGCGGCGTTGTCTGGCGGGATTCGAATTCTTGGCAGGGCCGGTGATGCCGTAAGGCCCTCGCAGGTCGTTCAACGGCGCTGGGCCGGCACCGGAATCAAGCCGGTGATTTCCAGGGCCAGCGCGTCCAGTCCGGCCAGGAACGCGTCGCGTTGGTCGGTCAATAGCTCCTGCGCCAGCTGGCGGTAGTACTGGACCCCTGCCAACAGGTTCTCGCCGGTCTCGCCGAGCGACCGCGCGAGGATCTCGTTCGGCTCGGCGGCCAGCCGCGCCGCCTCTTCACGCAACCGCGCAACATGCAGCGACAATTCCTTGATGAACATGTGCGGCCGGTCGGCGGCCAACGGCAGGCGGATGCGCCCGTAGATGTGGTCGATCATCTCGCGGAGCGTGGCGCGGCGCTGGAAGTAAGCCGAATTCGGACCGCAGCAGACCGCGGTGCGGGCATCCGGATCGATGCCGCGGGTAACGGCGGCTCCGCCGGCAAGGTCGTGACAGATACAGGCCTTGGCCGTAACGGCGTCCTGCTGGCGGCGGCGCTGCAACTCGGTGAGCGAACTTGCGGCGATCTGTTCCAGCTTGCGGCGCTGGTAGGCGCGGCTCGCGGTGCAGATGGGCTGCGCGGTGAACTCGGTGTTGGACACCAGGTAGCCCTTGGGACAACGACTGCCGGGTTTGTCCTGGGCGATGCGGCGCAACCGGGCCACCTCGCTGGCCGAGGTGCGCAGAGACCAGAACGGCACGCCGAGCGGAGATGAATCGCTGAGCACGATGTCATCCTCGCCCGCGGCTTCCAACTTGGCCAGGCTATCCGGATCGATATTGACGACCTCGGGCACGAACAAGAACGCGCTGCCCCAACCGGTGCCGTCGAGATCGTAGTGGTGGCGCAGAAACGCATCTTCCTCGGCGGTGCCCAGACCGCCTTGCACGGTGAGACGGGCCGGCGGCGGCTCCGGCGCGTCGCCGTAGCCCAGCGTCTGCAGGGCCTGCCGCCGCAGGCCGCGCAACGTGTCAGCCAGGTGTTCCCGTTCGCGCTTGAACTCCGCCAGGATCGGGCCCAGCAAGCTTCCCTTGCCGCCAAAAGCATGGCCGCCGCAGTTCAGGCCCGATTCGATCCGGAACTCCGAGACGTACAAGCCCAGCTTGGCCAGCAGCTTGCCCTGCACCAGCGCGGAGCGGAAGTCGCTCACCTTCAGGATGATGCGCTTGCGAAGTTCGCCGCCATCGTCGGGAAAAAAGTCCGTGAACTCCGCCATATAGCTGAACAGACGCCGGTTCATGCCGGCCGACAGAACGACTGACGAACGCAGGCGGCTGTTCATGAAGCCGCGCAACGCGCTCAGCGCGTCGGAGCCGCGCTCGGGCAGGGAGCGTCCGCGGCGATCGTGTTCGCGGTCCAACTTGGTCATGATGTTGACGTCGATCGAGCCCGGGACCACCAGCTGCCGCAACTGCGCCTGCAATCGCGCGCGCTGTTCGCCGACCGCCGCCAGCATGCGGCCGTAGAGGCTCTGCAGCGGCGACGGCGGCAGCATCTCGAAGTACCGGACGATCTCGCTGCCCGCCTCGAACGCCGCGGCGCGGACGCGGTCGACCTGGCGCGCGACCAGTGTATCGAGCAAATCGAGGTACGCGGTGATGCGGAGGGCGCGCGCGTCCTCGACCTGGTCTTCGATGGGCTCGCAGGCCTCGCCATGTTCGGCGCTCAGGCTACGTCGCATCTGTTCGATGAGCACGTCGTCCACCAGGGACACCACCGAGGCGATGCCGAAACGCGCGACCTTCAGCGACGCGTCGATGGTGAAACCGGTGCCCATGACGGGAATGTGGACGGTGTGCGCGGATACGGCGGCCGGCTGCGGCATGGCGACTCCAGAAAATAGGGTAAGCCACTGAACGCCGCGCGGCGCGATCAGGGACGGGCCCGGTGGTAAGTCTACTTGCATGCTAACGCCTAGCGGCGCGCAGCGCCAGCAACAAGCTCACCCGGCCCGGTAGTCTTTGGTGCCGCGCACGGCCAGGATCTCGCCGAAGTAGATGCGGTGGTAGTCTTTGGCCGGGTAGTTGCGGTCCAGCTCCGGCAGTACGAAATGGCCGGGCCGGACGTCGTCCCAGTAGATCTTGCGACACTCGACGATCAATTCGGCCTCGGCGAAGCCCGGCGCGGCGACCGTCAAGGATGGCAGCGGCGTCAGGCCGGACTCGTGGATCTTGTCCATGTCGCGGCCCGAGCGCGTACCCATCAGCTCGAGCACAGGCCGGCAGAACTCCGGCAACACGCTGAGCGTGAACGTCGCAAACCGCTCCGTGAACGCGTACGTGTGGCGGGTGGGCCGTACGACGATCTGGGCGAACGGCCGCGACCACATGGTGCCGAAGCTGCCCCAGGCCACGGTCATGAGGTTGTACTGCTCGCTGGCGAGGTCGCCGGCGCAGAGCAGAAGCCAGCGGGAATCCCACAGGTGATGACAGCGGATCCGGAGGTCGTCGATCGCGATGGGCTCGAGGTCCATGGTCGTCTCCTCGGTCGAGACTGTTCAGGTGTTCTGCGGCGGGGACTGCCGGTGAGCGTCGCGACGCCGCCGCTGCCGCCGCCACCGCAAGATCACAACAGTATACACGGCGACGTTCAAAAGGATCACGCCGGCGCCGAGCCAGAGCTGAGCGGACCGGGTCAGGCCGGGCGGGTAGACCAGAGGCAAGATATAGTGGCTGACGAAACCGTCCTCGTAACCCTGTTGGCCGGCCATGATGCGCCAGCGGATCTCCAGCGGGGTGAGCGGGCAGATCCAGCCCGTGAACTCGATCAGCGCGCCCCAGGCGGCGCAGGGCAGGTGGAACCAGATATTGCGGAGCCAGCGCAGGGACAGCAAACCACCCAGCAGCACGTAGACGATGAACGCGAAGTGCAAGACCACGAGGATGTCGGCCAGGATCTCGTACGCCATGGGTCGACACCTTCGTTCGCCGCGGCGCCGGCCGTCACTGCGTGAGCGCCCGCTCCTCCAGGCGCAGCAACGGCACGCCGTCTCGATCGAGCAGTTCGAGGTGCTGGCCGGTAATTCGCCAGGCGGCGACGCGGGCTAGCGCAGCCAGCAGAGCCTGCTCTTGCTCCTGGAGATCGGGGCACATCATCTTGGTCGTTGCGATCGCATCGAACGCCAGACGTTCGCCAGCGAGTTCGTAGACACCGCTCAGCTGGTTGCAGCCGCTCGTGCCGGCCAGGCG
>Ga0334885_1002745_pt1 | contig 17526 bp, 13 predicted proteins | sample GraSluR1_MG_8_FD_207233 | JGI IMG/M metagenome (GOLD analysis project Ga0334885, IMG submission 207233) | Sludge microbial communities from methane-producing bioreactor in Wageningen University, Netherlands - Granular Sludge_31_05-R1 | ecosystem: Engineered > Bioreactor > Anaerobic >...
TTCAATAATTTCCTTTTGAAGTAATGATTGTATTAATATCTGGTCAACTGCATTTTTTATCTGGAAAGCAATTTCAGGATCTTCACGTAGATTTAGCTCATCTGCTTTTTGAATCAATAAAGTTTGGGTAATTAGTTGTTCTAGAATGTCTTCTTTGTTTAGTTGGGCTTTATAACTATCGGGAATTAATTCCCAAAATTGTTCAAAATTCTCCAAAGTAATAATTTCACCATTAATAACAGCTAATGCTTTTTCGTTATTATCAATTCCTTCCTGGGCAATTACCTGCAAATTAAATACCGTAAAGAATGCCATTATAGTTAAAAGCAGGGCAATTATTGTAGTCAAAGATAATTTTTTATTATTCCTAATCAATTAGTTAAGTCTCCTTTCATTTTTTTTTAGTCTATCATATCAACTATATTTAGTAAAGAAATATAAAGTAATAAAAAGTTATAGATTATATAGGTATAATTATAAAACTTCACAAATATTTAAAATAATAATGTTATACTAAAAATGTTGCCTTGAACATTTTTTTACGATAATATATAATGTTAAATATCTTGGTTACTCGCGGGTCATCTTTGATGACTTATCATGGCACAAAAGGGGGTGAAGTTATGGCAACCATTAGAGTAAGAGAAGACGAAGAGTTCGATCACGCGCTGAAGCGCTTTAAAAAAGAGTGTCAAAAGAGTGGGATTATATCTGACATAAAAAGACATGAATACTACGAAAAACCAAGCGAAAGAAGAAAAAGAAAATTAATAGCAGCCCAGAGAAAAAAGAAAAGGAGAGGAAGAAACTAACTTCCTTCAAAAATTATAAATTATATTTTAATTAAATAAATTTTATAATATTCAAGACAAATAAAAAAGACCCAACCATTTTAACAAAGGTGGGTCTTTTTTATTGAACCACAAAAATCCCCTTCTAAGAAGGCGGTAATGGTTAAATAAAATGGTTTTACCATAAAAAGATTAAAATAAGCCAGATGATAATTTTTCACCTGAAGTCCAAAGCTGGAAATACTATTGCTTAAGAAAGATTATGGCTAAAGGTATAAATAAAAAAATCGAAAAAAAAAGAGCAAAAAAGTAAAACCTCTTTCAGGGGTTCTGAAAGCCAGTCGCTATGTGGGTGCGATATTTATTTTTAATAAAATATTTTGTTTGCTTCATATTTTTTCTAATAAGATTAATTGGAAAAACCATACATAACAAACAACTAAGATTAATTAATGTAGCCTTATGTTAAAAATTATTCAAAATTGACAATAATTTATTATTAAGAATAATACTTAAGTAATTATGAAACAAAATTACTAAGAATTGCTTGAATATTTATTTATATGTATATTTTTGCAAAATATAATAAAATTAGTTATAATAACTTTCTCAAAATCATAGATATTTTTTTTGTGAATTATTTTCTAGTCTATTGATTGTTTTATAACACATAGCGAGATTATAGGTATGTGTACTATAATAATTATAAATGTACGAATTAATATGGTAAAATGGGGAAATGAATATGAATGAAGAATCAGTTATAATTAAAAATAAAGAAGAGATAAGAGAACTTTTTGGCAATCTTGACAATAAAATTAAATTAATTAGCAAATCATTATCTGTTAATATATCCACTAGAAATAGCAATACTTTGACTATATCCGGGGAAAAAACTAATGTTATTAAAGCAGTTAAAATAATTGAAGATTTATTGATTATTATAAGAGGAGGCCACTCAGTTAATATATCAGAGATAAGATACCAGATTGATATGTTACAAGACGATAGTTCTTTTCATTTGGACGAATTGTACAAAGATGAGATACATGTTTTTAAAAAAGATAAAATAATTAGACCAAAAACATTTGGGCAAAAGAAAGTATTACAGAAAATAAGACAAAATGATATACTTTTTGTAATAGGACCGGCCGGCAGCGGCAAAACATACCTGGCAGTTGCCATCGCAATATCTGCATTGAAGAAAAAAGAAGTTGAAAGAATCATCCTTATTAGACCTGCCGTTGAGGCTGGTGAAAGTTTGGGATTTTTACCTGGAGACTTTATGGAAAAGATTGATCCATATTTTAGGCCTCTTTATGATGCTATATATGAGATGATGCCTTCTGATAAATATCAAAACCACTTAGATCGTGGAATTATTGAAATTGCACCACTCGCTTATATGAGAGGAAGGACCCTAAATAATTCTTTTATAATCCTGGACGATGCCCAAAACACTACTTTAGGACAAATGAAAATGTTTTTAACAAGATTTGGTTTTGGTTCCAAAATAATAGTTACCGGAGATATTACGCAAATCGATTTACCGCAGACAAGAAATTCCGGATTAATAAAAATTTCTAACATATTAAAAGATATTAACGGGATTGAGTTTGTGTATTTAGAGAAAAAAGACGTTGTAAGACATAGATTGGTAAAAGAAATAATTCGTGCTTATGAAGAAAATGATAATAACCAAAAAAAAATAATAGAAGATGCTTCTTTGAATCAAAACAATAAGGATGAAGATGTTTAAAGATAGATTTGCTAAGCAAAATATTAAAATATTCCAAAAAATTTACTTTAAAAAATTATTAATTTTATTAATTTCAATACTATCAATTACTTTTATATTATCAATAAATTTTATACCTGGAAAAATTATTTTGAGAGAAGGAGAGGTGGCTACCAGGGATATTGTTGCCCCTGAGACTATAGAGTTTGTGGATGAAATGGCTACAAAAGAATTAAAAGAGGCAGCTGCAAAATCTATTCGAGAAGTTTACAATCTAAATCTGGCTAGTATAGAAAATGTTGAAAATGATATTAGAAACTTCTTTTTAGATATAAGGAAATTGCAAGAGGATTATAATCTTGCTGTTGAAAAAAATGTTATTCAGGATAATAATATCAGTCCAAATAATGATATCATATTAAATGATTCTTCCAGTGACCTTGATTTTAACAATATAAGAAACAAATATTCCATAGAAGTAGAACAGAATACTATTTCAAATTTGCTCAAAATGGATAAAATGTCAATAGAAGAAGTAGAGCAAAACGTGTACTCATCTGTAAGAAAACTAATGGAACAGGGCATAAGAGAAGATGATATTGAAGATGCTAAAAAACAGGTAATCAGGGAAATTAGTGATTCCTCAACAAACACATATAATGCATTTATTGCCAGTGAGTTAGGAGAAAATTTTATTAATCCAAGCCTTTTTTTGGATGTAGAAGCAACAGAAAAGAAAAGAAATGACTCCATAGCTGCTGTTAGAGATGTAAAGAGTATAATTAGAAAAGACCAGATAATTATCAGAAAAGGTGAAATAGTTAATTTTGAACATATAGAAAAAATGAAAGCGCTGGGATTACAAAATCCAATTCTTCATATACAGAACATAATCGGTTTGTTTTTAATAAATTCTTTATTTATTATATTAATAGGCTTATACATTTACACCTTTCATAGAAATATCTTTAATGATAACAATAAATTAATATTGTTAAGTATAATATATATTTTTATGATATTTGTAGCTAAGATCAGTGGGGAAATATCTGGGTATCTTATCCCAATGGCTTTTGCTTCAATGCTAATAGCTATAACTATTGATTCCAGGTTAGCCTTATGGATGACTTTTATTATTAGTTATAATATAGGATTTATATTTCTTGGTGAAATTAATTATATGATTGTTGCTTTAGCAGGAGGCCTTATTTCTGTTTTTAGCATCAGGAAGGCGACACAACGCTCCAGTCTGACCCGGGCAGGATTACTAATTGCAATTACTAATATATTTTCAATATTTTCTTTGGGTTTAATTCAAAAAAGTTCTTCCCAGGTTATGTTACATAACTCTATGTGGGGCATTGTCAATGGTTTTGCGTCTGTAATTTTAACTATTGGAATACTTCCATTTTTAGAAAGTTTTTTCGATATAACTTCTTCATTTAAATTAATGGAGCTATCAAATCCAAATCAGCCGCTCTTGAAACAGCTATTAGTGGAAGCTCCAGGAACATATCATCACAGTGTTGTAGTAGGAAATTTGGCAGAAACTGCTGCAGAAGAAATAGGAGCAAATGCTTTATTAACTCGAGTCGGTGCATACTATCATGATATTGGAAAACTAAAAAGACCATATTTCTTTTCCGAGAATCAAGAGGCATACAAAAATACACATGATGATATGGAACCCAGTTTAAGCGCACTGGTGATAGCTTCTCATGTCAAAGATGGTGTTGATATGGCGAAAAAATACAGACTTCCCAAGGCAATTGTAGATATCATTAACCAGCATCATGGTACTGGATTGATAAGTTATTTTTTTCATCGTGCATTACAATCAAACGGTTCAAAAAATACCTCTGTTACCGAAGAAAATTATCGATATTCCGGACCAAAGCCACAAACCAAAGAGGCTGGTATAATATTATTGGCAGACTCTCTAGAAGCGGAAGCACGCACATTAAATAACCCTACTTCCAGCAGAATAAAAAATTTAACCCAGAATGTTGTAAACAGAAATCTGGAAAATGGCCAACTAGATGAATGTAATTTGACTTTAAAAGATTTAAACAGCATTAAAGATGTTTTCTCGAGAATATTGACTGGTATGTTCCATAATAGAGTAGAATACCCGGATGAAGAATTAATTAACAAGCTAAAAAAAGAAAGAGCGCAAGGTGAAAGTACAAATAAAAAACAATCAGAAACAGAAAATAAATCTCCAGAAAATAAAAAAAATATTAATAACAGCAATGGAATTAATGGAAACAAAAAAGAATAGCGAAGTTAGTTTGGTATTAACAGATGATAAAGAAATACAGAATTTAAATAGAATATACCGAAATAATGACAACCCCACAGATGTATTGTCGTTTAGCATGAGTGAAGAGCTTGATAAAGTCATCTTTAGAGATGAAATTGATGACTATCTGCTTGGAGATATAATAATATCCATTGAAACTGCTCATAAAAACGCACAATTGGCAGGACATTCCTTGATGCACGAATTAAATATTTTACTTATTCATGGTTTATTGCATCTACTGGGGTTTGACCATGATAATGATGAAAACTTTAAAAAAATGAACATCAAAGAAGAAAAAATTGTAAAAATTACAGAGAAGATATTTAATAACAAATTTTAAATAAAATGGTTTTACCATAAAAAGATTAAAATAAGCCAGATGATAATTTTGCTTCTGAAGTCCAAAGTTGGAAATACTATTGCTTAAGAAAGATTGTGGCTAAAGGTATAAATAAAAAAATCGAAAGAAAAAGAGCAAAAAAGTAAAACCCCTTTCAGGGGTTCTTAAAGCCACCCGCTATGTAGGTGTGATATTTGCTTATTAATAAAAACAAATATTTTTAGAAAGTTTTTAAAAAATAATTATTTAACAATTGTGTAATAAAAAATTGAATTTTTTCAGCTTATGATGCATAATATAATTAGAATTATTGTACTAAAAAGTAAGTTTATTGTTGTTATAAGAAGGGATGTGGTAAAAATATAATATTCATTTTAGATGCAAAGAGTTGTTTATAAAAAGAAAAAACAATAAATTTTCAGGAGGTTATTATGAGAAAAATATTAACATTACTTATTATTTGTACTTTAGTATTAACAATTAGTTTAACTGGTGTTGCACAAATGAAATTTGTTGCGATTGCAACCGGCGGCACAGGTGGCACCTATTATCCATTGGGAGGTGCACTTGCGCAATTGATTTCTAATCATGTAGAAGGCCTAGCAGTAACAGCACAAACCGGAAATGCTTCAATTGCGAATTGTAATTTAATTGGTCGTCGTCAGATTGAAACAGCCTTTTCCCAGGCAAATACAACATACTGGGCGTATACTGCTACAGGTATTCTATCTGATACACAGCCCATTACCAATTTACGAGGGATCGCCTCTCTCTACCCGGAGACTATTCATATTCTTGCCACCAAAGCCTCCGGAGTTACATCTATTGCTGATTTAAAAGGAAAAAGCGTGGGAGTTGGAGCACCCAATAGTGGAACAGCCGCTGATGCAGAAATTATCCTGAATGCCCACGGGCTTTCTTTCGATGATATGAATATTGACTATATTGACTTTAATGAAGTTGCCGATCGCTTAATTGACGGACAGATTGATGCCGGATTTACTACTGCCGGATATCCCACCTCCAGTGTAATCAATATAGCCACTGTTCGTGATATAGTTTTAGTGCCGGTAGACTTAGATGTTGCTGAAAAACTGGTTAAGGAAATCCCTTATTACGGACTAACCCAAATTCCAGCCGGAATGTACAAAGGCGTGGAAGAACCGGTACCAGCGTTAGCTACACCGGCACTTTGGATCTGTGATTCAGAATTAGATCCAACACTGGTTTACAAAATGACCAAAGCACTATGGGAAAATGTGGATGTCCTGGCTCAGGTGCATGCCCAGGGGAAAAATATTACTCCCGAAACTGCATTGGCTGGTATGGGTATCCCTCTACACCCCGGTGCAGAGCTGTATTACAAAGAAATTGGGCTCATCGATTAAATAACTTAAGCAATAAATAACTTCCGGGTACATCGGTAAAATAAAATACCGCAGTGCCCGGATTGCTTTATAAAATAAATAAGATATTGATTTATTAAATATTATTCATGTTTTTGTTTTTATGAAAAAATATACTATAAAATATTATCTATTATTTTCAATTTTTTTATTAATTGTAGTGATTATAATTACAATAAATATTTCATTTTTAACAATCGAACTAAAAGAACATACAAATCAAAAAATTATTTTACAGAAAATAGTAAAACCCGGAGATATTTTTTCCTTAAAATACACTCATTCAGTTGCACAAACCCCTGTTTGGGAAATTTTTAAAATTACTGACAAAGGGGGTTTAATTCTTATTGAGACCTATTTTTCTGATCATGGAGCCGGGTTACCATATACAAATTTCGAAAATGAGATTTTTATCAAAGAAGACAATAAATTTAAAATTAAAAACATGTCTAGAGAAATCGAATTACCATTATATTACCGAGTAGGCGAAATTAGAGAAAATTATTTTATTTTCCAGCAAGAAGAAATTAATTTATCCAAAATGTTAGGCAATTCTGTTGCTACAATTGATATTGTCCAGATTAATTTATTTAATTATTTGTTAAAATATTTAGTTGGTTAGGAGGATATAACTTTGAATAACCAGGAAGAAAATAATAAGTCTATACAAAGTATTCATGAATTTGCCAAGGAAGAAGAGAAGATTGATGTTCAAAAATTATTAGAACAATACGATTCTGAATCTAATGTTAGAAGACCTATCGGAATTATTACCATCATTATTTCCATTATTGCAATTAGTATGTCTATTTTCCACTTTTATACCGGAGGCTTTGGTTTATGGTTAGCCTTGAAGCAAAGAGCACTACACCTGGCTTTTGCCCTTACACTAATATTTCTCTTATACCCTACAACTAAAAAAGGCATAGGTAGTGACAAGTCAAAGGTTCCTTTTTATGATTTAATTTTAGCTATATTTGGTGCCGCCGTCTCCCTGTATTTAATTGTATTTTATAATGAGCTGGTATTACGATCAGGATTACCGACTCAAGTGGATTTGATAGTGGGAGGAATTGCTATTTTGTTGGTTTTGGAGGCAACCCGGAGAGCAATTGGACCTGAATTACCGATGGTTGTACTTGTTTTTTTAATTTATTCTTATTTTGGTCCGTATATGCCTGGTTTTTTTGCCCATCGAGGCTATTCATTAGAACGGATTATTGAACATTTATATATGGGTACAGAGGGAATATTCGGAATTCCATTGGGGGTTTCTTCATCTTTCGTATTTTTGTTTATCCTTTTTGGCGCTGTATTAAATAAAACAGGTATGGGTAAGTTTTTTATTGATATCTCGATGGCTTTAGCAGGTCATACCACCGGAGGTCCTGCAAAGGTTGCAGTTATTGCCAGTGGTTTCATGGGGTCCATTAATGGAAGTTCTGTTGCCAATACAGTAACAACCGGTAGTTTTACCATTCCTTTAATGAAAAGTATTGGATATAAAAAAGATTTCGCCGGTGCTGTGGAAGCAGCTGCTTCCACAGGTGGTCAAATACTTCCCCCGGTCATGGGCGCTGCTGCTTTTGTAATGTCAGAATTTTTAGAGATTCCTTATATCCAAATTGCTGCGGCAGCAGTTATACCTGCAATTATTTATTATATTGCAGTTATGACTATGGTTCACCTGGAAGCATGTAAGCATGGACTGAGTGGTTTGCCAAAGGATAAATTACCAAAGGCAAAGTTAGTATTAAAAGAAAAAGGGCATCTTATACTACCGATAGTTGGCCTGGTCTATTTCTTGGTAAGAGGATATACTCCTTTGTTTGCCGCATTTTGGGCAATTATCTTGAGTGTAGCCTTTAGTATGCTTAAAAAAGAAACACGATTAAATATAAAAGGCTTGCTTGGTGCCCTTGAAGATGGCGCAAGGGGCGCCTTAGGTGTGGCAGCAGCTTGCGCATGTGCAGGGATGGTTGTTGGGGTTGTTACACTTACTGGATTGGGATTAAAAATTGCCAGTGGTATCGTAGCATTAGGAGGCGGTAACTTATTGTTGACTTTATTCTTTACTATGATTGCTTCCATTTTACTGGGAATGGGATTGCCCACTACAGCTAAGTATATAATTTTATCAATTATGGCTGCACCTGCATTAGTACAACTCGGCGTACTTCCCCTGGCTGCACACTTATTTATACTTTATTTCGGTGTCATTGCAGATGTTACTCCTCCAGTAGCAGTTGCCGCTTATGCAGGAGCAGGGATTGCTGGCGGAAATACCATGAGAACCGGATTAAACGCGTTACGGTTGGCTATTGGCGGATTTATGATACCTTATATATTTGCACTCGATCCGGGTTTATTGGGTTTAAGCGGTACCTGGCCCCATACAATTTTGTTAGTATTTACTTCTTTGGCGGGTGTATTGGCCTTGGGTTCCGCAGCAGGAGGGTATTTATTAACCAGGACAACATATTATGAGCGCATTTTGTTAGTTTTAAGTGCTTTCTTATTATTAACCCCAAATATTGTTTTAGATATACCTGGTGTTTTAATCATCTTTGTAGTGTTATATTTGCAATCTATAAGAAAGAAGAAGATAGAGCAAACAACATAAAATAATTTCATTGTTACTATTTTGTAAATAGAGTAAAAATATCGCGGCGATTTTGTTAAAATGAATTATTACATGTCTCCGCGATTAATTTTTTGCAAATCTTGAATATTTGTTTTTAATACAATGCTAATGAAAAAAATATTGATTCTGAACAATACTTTCAGTACAAAAAAATATATGGTGCTATTCTTTTTATTGCTTTTTATTATTTTTGTTAGAAATATTATTGTTTTCGCTAATGTGAATGTAATTGAAGTTGATAAAAAGCCAATTGCAGTAATGATTGGTAATTCTCCTGCTGAACAGAATATTCAAAAAGGTTTATCCAGGGCTGATGTAATTTATGAAATAGAAGTTGAATTTCCATTTACAAGGTTGATGGCAATTTTTTCAACTAAAACAGATACCGAAGTAGGTCCGGTTAGGAGCAGCCGTTTTTATTTTTCTCGCATTTGTGCTGAATGGTCAGCTATGTTTGCTCATTGCGGTGGGCAAAGCTTAAAAAACTCAAATATTATAGATTTAAACGAGTTAAGCTATCCCGCACCTTACTGGCGCGATGAGAAAATCGGGGGATGGATTAACCTTTTTACAAACTTATCTAACTTAACAAAACAATCTAAAAGTCTTGATAATTATTTAAATAATAACCAAGCACAACATCCGTTATTAAATATAAAAGAATCGGAACCAGGAGATTATAACCAGGTAAAAAAAATTTCCATTAAGTACCATAAAGATTATATAGTTAGCTACGATTATTGTCTGGATGATAATAAATATTATCGTTATATAAATAATAAACCTCACTTTGATAATGAAACAAATGAACAGATTAAAGTATCAAATATCATTATTCAAACTACAAAAATAGAGAATATAATTGGAGATAATGAGGGAAGGATACAGGTAGAATTGATTGGAGAAGGAACCGGAAGATTTTTTAAAGAGGGCATTTCTCAACCTGTTAAATGGACAAAAAAAAACAAAGATGAACAAACTTCTTTCCTGGACAGTAAAAATAATATAATCAATTATGGGCCTGGCATTATATGGGTTCATATTCTGGATCATGATAAGGAGATCTGGTGTAAATAATAAAAATAGAGGTATAATTTTTTGGAGAAATATATCGAAAATTTGATTAAAAAAGCAAAAGAGGCCAGAAAAAAAGCTTATGCACCTTATTCAGGTTTTAAAGTTGGTTCTGCTGCACTAACTGATAATGGAAAAATATTTACTGGATGCAATATTGAAAATGTATCTTTAGGATTGAGTATATGTGCTGAAAGGGTTGCAATTTTTAATGCAATTTCTAAGGGCTATAAATCTTTTAAGGCAATTGCTATAATTTGTGATACTGAAAAGCCGTGTTCACCATGTGGGGCATGCCGCCAGGCCATGATAGAATTTTCCCCGGAAATGAATGTCATAATGTGCAATTTTCAAAAAAAATATATCATAAAGAAAGCAAAGGATTTGATTCCTGATGCTTTTAACAATGAAAATAAAAATAACACAAGGAGCTTCTTACAAAACAGATGAACCGATTATTTCAAGCAGATGGTATTGTAATAAAATGTATAAAGTTGAATGAGTCAGATAAAATTGTTACAATTTTCACTAAACAATTCGGAAAAATACAAGCAATAGCAAAAGGAGTAAGAAAAACCAGGAGCCAATTTGGCAGCAGCCTTGAAAACTTAACGCAGATAAGGTTTCTTGCTTTTAAAGGAAAAAATTTAAATATTATAAATCAGACTGAAATATTATATTCTTTTTTCCCGGCATCCAAAGATTTAATCCTATATGGAATTGCTGTGCAATGTGCAGAGATTATCGACAAAATTACCATAGAGGAAGACCCTAATGAAAATGTTTACAAATTGTTTAGTGATACATTAATTCTATTAAAAGATGAGCAAAATGCTATCCTTTTGTTTGCTTCTTTTCAATGGAAATTATTCTCTTTGATGGGGTATCAGCCAGAATTAAGTAAATGTGTCGATTGTAGCTCTCTTATTAAAGATGATAAAAATTATATTTTTGATATCAAAAGAGGGGGGCTCCTATGCAATACTTGCCAAAATACAAAAAAATATTACCATATAATATTATCGTCTTACTGTTTGAAATTATTAAAAAGGATAATATTTGCAGATTTATCAAAAATTCATAACAAACAAGTATTGCAATCAGGATTATTAGAACTGATAAACTTTACAGCTAAATATATGATTTATCATTTTGAAATTGAGAATCATACTAAACAATTTATTGATAAAGTAAAGACAATATGTCAAAAACAATAGACTTACAATATTTCTAAAATATTTTAATATGTTTTTAAAATTACTCTTATCTTTTTTTGACATCATACAATGATTTTGTTATATTTATACAGATATTAATCCCTCTCATATTTAGGATTATAAATACATAAATATTAAAAGAGAGGGATTTTGTATATCTATATGAAAGGAATGTAATTTGAATATTCAAGAAATGATTTTTCAATTAGAAAAATATTGGAGCAATAAAGGTTGTGTTATACTAACTTCTTATGATACTGAAGTTGGTGCCGGTACTATGAACCCGGCTACTTTTCTACGTGTTCTTGGTCCAGAACCATGGAAAACGGCTTATGTTGAACCTTCTAGAAGACCAGCAGATGGTCGCTATGGAGAAAACCCTAATCGCGTTCAACAGCATTATCAGTTTCAGGTAATTTTGAAACCTTCTCCGGAAAATATCCAGGACTTATATTTAAACAGTCTTGAAAATATTGGAATACATAGAAATGAGCATGATATAAGATTTATGGAAGGAGATTGGGAAGCCCCAACCCTGGGTGCGTGGGGATTAGGATGGGAAGTTGTTCTCGATGGTTTGGAAATAACACAATTTACATATTTTCAGCAAGCAGGGGGGATTGATCTTAATCCTATACCAATTGAAATTACCTATGGGATAGAAAGGCTTGCTATGGTTATTCAGCAGAAGGAAAACATATATCATTTACTCTGGAGTGATGACATTACTTATGGAGAAATACAACATCAAACAGAGGTTGAACAATCAAAGTATAACTTTGAAGTAGCAGATATAAAAATGCTTTTTTCCCTATTTAAAGTATTTGAAGAAGAGGCATTAAAACTTATATCAAAGCAAATATCCATCCCTGCCTATGATTATACTTTAAAATGTTCTCATACCTTCAATCTTTTAGAAGCAAGAGGTGCAATTAGCGTTACTGAAAGAACAGGGTATATCTCAAGAGTAAGGGATTTAGCAAAGTTATGTGCAAAATTGTATATTGAAGAAAGAGAAAAAATGGGGTATCCCTTGTTAAAAGAGGTACAATCATTATGAAACAGTTCATTTTTGAAATAGGTGTTGAGGAAATCCCTGCAATCTATATAGATAAGGCGTTGACAGATCTAAAAAATGCAACTTTAAAAAACTTAAATAATTATAACATTGGGTATGATTCAGTAGAAACGTATGGTACGCCCAGAAGATTAGTTTTTTTTGTAAAAAATTTAGAGCAACAGCAAAAAGATATTTTGAAAAAGGTAAAAGGACCGTCAAAAAACATTGCTTTCGATGAAAATGGTAATCCCCAACAACCTGCAATAAAATTTGCTAAAGCTAATAAAATAAAAATAGAAGAATTAACCATGGAACAAACAAAAAAAGGCGAATACTTATTTGCTAATGTTGTTATAAAAGGGGAGAAGACGGAAAAATTATTGCCAGACATATGTCTTAAAATAGTCTCTGAATTAAATTTCCCCAAATCAATGCGCTGGGGAAAAGATTCTTTCCGTTTTATCAGGCCTATTAGATGGTTATTGTCTTTATATGACAATAAAATTATTAATATGAATTTAGGGAACATAAAATCCGGAAATAAATCATACGGCCACAGATTAATTGCTCCAAAGCCTATTAAGGTAAATTCAGCGGATGAATATTTTAATAAAATGAAAGACTGCTTTGTAATTATACATCCCGAAGAAAGAAAAGAAATTATAATAAAACAAATTAAAGCTAACATAAATAGAATATCAGGGAAAGAATATATAGAACAATCTTTGTTAAATGAGGTTAAAAATTTAGTAGAATTCCCCCGGGTTTTATTAGGAAAATTCGATGAAAGTTACTTGGAATTGCCCCCCGAAGCTTTAAAGGCAGTTATGATAAAGCATCAAAAATACTTTCCAGCATACTCAAAAAGCAATGGTTTATTGCCATATTTTTTCGTCGTGATAAATGGCAATGAAGCAAAATATAAAGATGTTATTATTCGAGGAAATGAGCGAGTATTGAAAGCCAGGCTGGAAGATGCCCGGTTTTTTTACTTGGAAGACCAAAAAGTAGCAGGTAAAAGTATAAAACCTCTTGATAATAACATAAAAAAGTTAAGCAATGTTATATATCAAGAAAATCTTGGTTCTATGTTTAATAAAGTAGAGAGAATTATCGCCTTAGCAGAAAATATTGGAGTTAATATAAAATTAGATAACAATTTATTAAAAATTACTAAAAGAGCTGCTAAATTATGTAAATCAGATTTAGTTACGGAGATGGTTAAGGAATTTCCTGAATTACAAGGTATTATGGGAAAAGAATATGCGCTTTTGCAAGGTGAAGATAAACTGGTTGCCGAGGGGATTTTTGAGCACTATTTGCCAAGGACTTCTGAGGATGATTTACCAAAAACAATTACTGGTCAAATACTTAGTATTTCTGATAAATTGGATAATATAACGGCATGTTTTCTTAATAACAACACACCGGATGGTTCTCAGGATCCATATGCCTTGAGAAGACAATCTTTGGGCATAATAAACATTATTCTATCTTCTAAGGGCAGAATTGATATACCGTTATACGACATGATTGATTTTAATATTAAAATATTAATAAAAGATAGTAAATTAAAGGAAAATCTTAATTGCAATGAGATGGTTTATAAAATAAAAGATTTTATATTACAACGTTTTCGATATATGTTAATTGAAAAAGGGTATAAATACGATGTTGTAGATTCTGTTTTAAAAAGAAAACCGGAAACTATTAATGATACTTTGCTCAGAATAAATATTATTCAAGATATTTACAATCTTCCCAAATTTAATAAAATAATTACTGCTGCCACAAGGACATACAATTTATCAAAAAACAACAAGAACAATGTTATTCGGCAAGAGATGTTTACGGAGAAAGAAGAAATAAATCTTTACCAACATTATATTGAAATTAATGATAAAATAAAAAAGATGATTTCAAATAAACAATACGATAAAGTTTTTGACTTTTTAGAAAAAATGACTGAGCCCATAAATATTTTTTTTGATAATGTTTTAGTAATGGAAAAAGATGAAAAAATCAGAGAAAACCGGTTAGCATTACTGGCAAAAATTACAGAGATGTATTACAATTTAGCTGATTTATCAAAAATTGCTATGTCCAAGGGAAACACTGATTAATTAAATTTAAAAATATAGTTATTGTTTAGCATGAAGCAATTTTTAATGTAACATTTTATAATTAATAAAAGAGAGGAGAATTGAAGTCAATGAAAAAATATGTGTATTTTTTTAATGAAGGAAATAAGGATATGAAAAAACTGTTGGGGGGTAAGGGTGCTAATTTGGCTGAAATGACTAGAATGGGCCTTCCAGTCCCTCGTGGTTTTACGATTACAACCGAAGCTTGTATCGAATATACCAAAGGTGGCAAAAAGTTTCCTTCGGGTTTGAATGAGCAGGTAAATGAAAACCTTAAAAAACTAGAAGAAAATACCGGCAAAACATTGGGAGATTCTGATAATCCCCTTTTGGTGTCTGTTCGGTCAGGAGCTGTATTTTCTATGCCCGGGATGATGGACACCATTTTAAACTTGGGGCTAAACGAAAATACTATACAGGGAATAATTCAAAAAACAAACGATGAAAGATTTGCCTATGACAGTTACAGAAGATTTATCCAAATGTTTGGGAATGTTGTTATGGGCATTAGTGGTGAACATTTTGAAGAAATATTGGAAGAAATTAAAAATAAACAAAAAGTTGAAATTGATGCTGATATAGATGTAGATGGTTTAAAAGAAGTTGTTAAACAATATAAATCTTTAGTTTCAAAAGAAACCGGAAAAGAATTTCCTGATGACCCTCAACAACAATTAAATATGGCAATAGAGGCGGTCTTTAGCTCATGGGATAATAAACGAGCTAGAACATATAGAAAAATTAATAAAATTCCAGATGATCTGGGTACTGCTGTAAATGTCCAGGAAATGGTATTTGGAAATATGGGTTATGATTCAGGCACCGGGGTAGGCTTTACCAGAAATCCTTCTACAGGAGAAAAAGAGAATTATGGTGAGTACCTGTTAAATGCCCAGGGAGAAGACGTTGTTGCTGGAATAAGAACACCAAAACATTTAGATGAATTGAATAATGACATGCCAGAAGTTTATGAAGAGTTGATATCCACAGTGAAAAAGCTTGAGAATATTTATAAAGATGTCCAGGATTATGAATTTACCATTGAAAAGAAAAAACTCTTCATACTGCAAACCAGAACTGGTAAACGTACCACTCAAGCAGCACTCAAAATCGCAGTTGACATGGTAAAAGAAGAGATTATTGATAAGAACGAAGCTGTAAAAAGAATTGAACCGATGCAGCTTAATCAATTACTACATAGAAGAATTGACCCTGAAGCTGAGTTAGAAGCAATAGCAAAAGGATTACCGGCTTCCCCTGGTGCTGCTGCAGGAAAAGTAGTATTTACTGCAGATGAGGCAGAGCAAATGGGAAATGACGGTGAAGCTGTAATTCTTGTTAGAACTGAAACTACTCCTGACGATATACATGGAATGGTTGCAGCAAAAGGTACATTAACCAGCCGTGGTGGAATGACAAGTCATGCTGCAGTTGTTGCTAGAGGAATGGGTATGCCCTGTGTAGCAGGATGTAGTCAAATATCTATAAATTCCTCAAAAGGCGTCTTTACTACAAATGGCATTACAATCAAGAAAGATGAATATATCACCATAGATGGAGGTACTGGCAATGTATTTAAAGGCAAAGTACCAATGATTGAACCAAAAATGAGTGAAGAATTTAAATTATTGCTTTCCTGGGCTGATGAAATCAGAAAACTAGGAGTTTATGCAAATGCTGATACCCCTGAGGATGCTCAAAAGGCTAGGGATTTAGGAGCAGAAGGCATTGGTTTATGTAGAACAGAGCATATGTTTATGGCACCTGAACGGTTGCCTATCGTACAAGCTATGATCATTTCTGATACCAAAAAAGCAAGACAGGAACAATTAGATAAATTACTTCCTGTGCAAAAAAGTGATTTTATTGGCATACTAAAGGCTATGCATGGTTTTCCGGTAATTATTAGATTATTGGATCCTCCATTGCATGAATTTTTACCAAACTTTGAAGAAACATTAGTAAATGTTACAAAATTAAGATTAGAAAAACCACAGAATAAAGAAGAATTAGAAAAGCAAGAGACAATCCTTGAAAGAATAAGAATGTTGCATGAAATGAACCCTATGCTTGGCTTAAGGGGATGTCGACTGGGTTTACTGTATCCAGAAATTTATGAGATGCAAGTTAGGGCTATTATTGAAGCGAGCGTAGAATTAAGGAAGCAGGGGGTAAACATAAAACCAGAAATTATGATACCCCTGGTTAGTCATATTAATGAATTGAAACCTATTTATGATAAGACAAAGGAAATTGCGGAAAAAATTATTGCCGATGAAAATGTTAAATTAGATTACAAAGTAGGAACCATGATAGAATTACCCAGAGCAGCTTTAACTGCTGATGAAATTGCTGAATATGCGGAATTTTTCTCTTTCGGAACTAATGATTTGACTCAAACAACTTTTGGTATTAGTAGAGATGATGCAGAAGGGAAATTTTTACTCAAATATGTAGAGGAAGGTATATTAGAAGAAAATCCTTTCGAAGTATTGGATGCAAATGGTGTTGGTAAACTAGTCCAAACCGGAGTTGAGCTTGGCAGAAAAACTAATCCTGATTTAGAAGTTGGTATTTGCGGAGAACATGGAGGGGAGCCAAAATCTGTTGAGTTTTGCCACAGAACAGGATTGAACTATGTAAGCTGCTCTCCATTTAGAGTACCTATCGCAAGACTGGCTGCCGCACATGCAGTATTAAAGGAATAAATTTAAAGATAATGTTTATTAAAATATTATAGTTAGCATTTAATAAAGGTGGTTTCCTTTTGAAGATAAATACAGGAAGCCACCTTGTAATTTATAATA
>Ga0334885_1002761_pt1 | contig 17476 bp, 17 predicted proteins | sample GraSluR1_MG_8_FD_207233 | JGI IMG/M metagenome (GOLD analysis project Ga0334885, IMG submission 207233) | Sludge microbial communities from methane-producing bioreactor in Wageningen University, Netherlands - Granular Sludge_31_05-R1 | ecosystem: Engineered > Bioreactor > Anaerobic >...
TTTCGCCCGGTAGGCTTTCTTCATCGGGTTGAAGGTGTGCGGCATATCGTAGTACGATTCCGAATGGGTCTGGAAGATCACGCGGTAGTCGTTCAACAACCCCTGGAAACTTTCCTCCAGCTCATGCGCCGAGGGTGTCCAGTGCATGATGACCACCTCTTTGCGCAGGTTGGGTTTGAGGCACTCGTTCCACACCACCGGGGTCTTGCCTTTCGCCAGCAGGTGTTCTGCCAGTTCATTCATGATGAACCCGTGCAGTTCGCTGACATCGCTGAAGCCCTGCCGCTGCATTTCTGCCTGACAGTCAGCACATTCGCGCCAGTGGTCATACTTGACCTCGTCACCGCCCAGATGCAGAAATTCGCCGGGAAACAGGTCACAGAATTCATCCAGCACATTTTTGATAAAGGTACGCGTCTGCTCACTGCCCACGCACGCCACATCCTTGAAAATCCCCCATTCACAGCGCACCTCGTAGGGTTCCTTGGTGCAGCCCATCTCTGGATAAGCCGCCAGCACCGATGTGAAGTGGCCGGGCAGGTCGAATTCCGGCACGACGGTGATATGACGTTCGGCAGCATATGCCACGATCTCGCGGATCTGTTCCTGGGTGTAGAACCCGCCATAGGGCGTCCAGTCAAATTGTTTGTTGACCGGCATCCAATTCTTCAACTGGGTGCCTTTGCGCTGCGAACCGACCTCGGTCAGCAGCGGATATTGCTTGATCTCCACACGCCAGCCCTGGTAATCAGTCAGATGCCAGTGGAAGATGTTCAGTTTCAGAAAAGCCATCCAGTCAAGCACATGCTTGACGGTGTCCATGCCGAAGAAATGGCGTGCTTCATCGAGCATGAAGCCGCGCCAACCGAAAGCGGGTGCGTCCTCGATCTCCACACACGGCAGAGAAATGAGTCCGCTTTGCTCTGCGGGCAGCATCTGGCGCAGGGTTTGCATGCCATAAAAGAGCCCGGCCGTCGTTCCTGCCAGCACCTGTATGCCCTGCGGCGTGATCGTCAGGCGGTAGCCTTCCTCGCCCCCTTCAACAAAGGACAATTCAAGGCTGAGTACCACCGCTGCGTTCTGCAGGTCATTGTGCAGTTGCACCTGCGGGAAATAACTGCGCAGTAAAGCAAGGGGCAGCGTGACTTCGCCCTGCGTGGCAAGGGTAAATGGAAACGAGAGCGGAAAAACACCCTCACGGTATGTAATCTGTTTGGGAAGCGGCACTATCGCATACATGGTCTACTCCTGTTCGGATGATTGGGTTGGCGCTTAAGTATAACGAAAATTTATGATGGATTTCACAAATTATCCCACCTCACCGCTGAACACAAACTCATGCGCCACTGCGGCGGTCGCCACTTTGTCGGAGTCGGAAATGAAGGTGACCATACCCTCGTCGAATACAACCGTCTTGACGCGGTCAAACCCTTGCGGGATGCGCGCCGCGCCCTGGATGTAATTGACATCGAACCCTACCCCATCAAACGTATGGCAGGTAGGGATACCGCGTGCATTGACGTCATTTTCCGCGATGGACTCATTCAGTCCCTTAGCGAAATATCCACACACATCCTCCAACCCGATGCAAGCGTTGCGGCTGTTCCAGGGCGCGCCATGCCGCCCGTGGTTCTCCATCCACAGCACCATCGAAGGTTGCACAGCGCGGTTCTTGAGCGAATACCACAAGAAACCTTCCTCCGCGCACACCGCGCAGGTCCACACCGGTTCTTCTGACGGCTCAAAATATACCTGGGCAATATCCACAAAGCCCTCACGCGCTGGAAATACCGTGCAGTCGCTGGTTTCGGGATCTTTCCACACCGTCGGCACTTCTTCCAATGACTCAAACCACGCCCCCGGTTCCAGGCTGATATATTCTTCATTGGCATATAGTGGCGCGCCTGTACCCACCCGCCCGAAGTGAATCGGCGCGGTGGAAATGCGCCAGTTTTTGCTGCCGGTCAGGGTGGCATGATGTCCCAGGCTGGTTTTGCCCGTAAAACCTTCAATATGGTGCTGCTGATAGACGGCTGTGTGACCCTTCACCAGCTGGGTTCGTTTGGTGACGCTGCCCGCGCGCGCTTTCAAATCCATGGCCAGCGTCAGGGTCAATGTGGCCCCTTCCTCCACCAGGCTGTGAAACTGCCACTTTTTTCCGGCAGTCTCGCCATGCACATGGTGGAATTCGCCGCCAGCGGTGTTGACTTCGCCAAACGGCAAGCAGAAGAAATCACCGCGCAGCGGCACCAGCACCGGCTCACCCAACGCCAGCCCTTCGTTATGCCAGGGATTGATGAAATACGGCTCAACAGCCCTTCCCGTGCCTACATCAAACGATACCGGCGCCATATGACCGCCCAACCGGGTGATCGCCGCGCGCACACTCTCATTTTCCATGACCCAGGAAGCCTGGTTGTAGATCACATTCACCTGTTCATTGGCTGCATTCATCTTCCGTTCCTCTCCGTGACTGTTTGGTTGTGTCGATAATCCGATTATACCCCGGTCACTCCTGTCAAGAAACCAACTGTCATGAATTTCTGGTCGGGCATAGCAAATCCACCAGAAAAGACTATAATTAACCGGTAACAGACTGACTATACGGTTTCTTCTGACATTATCACCATGAACACATTGGCTGCCGTATATTGAAACATCCATATCACCTTTTTATTTTCCGTCAGGCCTGTTCTGGCGGCTTTTGTCAGGAGAAATCATGAAAAAATTCAAAGTGGCTGTGTTGGCCAACCTCAAAATGAACGCGCCGCAATTCGCAGGCATGGCAAATGACCAGTGGGATGACCTGGATTCGGAAAAAACCGTGCACGCGTTGGTGGATGCCATCCGCGCCGGCGGCCACGAAGCTGAATTTCTGGAGGGTGATATCACCCTGCTGGACACCCTGCGGCTATACAAACCCGATATCTGCTTCAACATATGCGAAGGTCACTTCGGCGACGCGCGCGAAGCGCATGTACCCGCCATCCTGGAGATGCTGCGCATCCCCTATACCGGCTCCAAAGTCTTCACGCTGGCGCTCACCCTCGACAAACCCGCCACCAAACGCATCCTGCACTGGCACGAGCTGCCGACCCCCCGTTTTCAGACCTTTGAACGTGTCACCGAAAGCCTCAATGATGATATGATCTTCCCGCTGTTCGTCAAACCCAGCCGTGAAGGCACCGGCATCGGCGTATCGGGCAAATCCATCGTGCATGATGAGCACGAATTGTTCGAGCAGATTGCCTTCATCATCAACCGCTACCACCAGTCTGTGCTGGTCGAAGAATACATCGAAGGGCGCGAGATCACCGTGGGCGTGATCGGCAACCTGACCGGGCCGGTCGCTCGCCGTGTGCCAGACAATCACGAAGCACCGCGTATGCAGGCGGGCTTGCATTTCCTGCCGCCCATGGAGGTGGACCTGACAGAATTTGCCAACAGCGACGTCGTTTATTCCAACCGCTTGAAGACAGACCTGGCTGACAAATTGACCTACCTGTGCCCCGCCCCGATCGATGATGACACCATCGATGAACTCAACTGGCTGACGGCTGCTGTTTTTCGCGTAACCGGCGCGTTGGATGTGGCCCGCGTGGATTTCCGCCTGAACGTCCGTGAAGATTGGAAACCTTACATCCTTGAGATCAACCCCCTGCCCGGCCTGTCCCCCGGCATTTCCGACCTGGTGATCGAGGCCGCCGCTGACGGCATTGAACACACCGAATTGGTCAACACCATTCTGAACACCGCCTTGCAGCGATATGGCATGATGGAATAAAAGAATTTACTTTTCACGTATCCAGGCCAGCAAAAACATCTATAATTCTCTTGTACCTGCACATATCTGAGATACTAAGGAGAATGAGATAATGGCGTACCATCAAAAACATGGTGTCAATATCGGCCGTTGGCTGTGCCACGGCGATGACCCGCTGGAACAGCGTGAAAAATGGCTGGTGCAGGATGATCTGCGCAAGATCCGCGACATGGGCCTCGATCATGTGCGCCTGTGCCTGAAAGAGATATATTTTTGGGCGGAAGACGGCACCCTCAACCAGCGCGCCATCGAGATCCTGCGGCGCGGCATCGATTGGGCGCTGGACGCCGGGTTGGTAGCCAATGTCAACCTGCACATACTGCGCTCACACAACTTCCTTGACCTGCAGGAACCCGAGTTGTTCACCAGCCCGACCGCCCAGGCGCATTTCGTCAAGATGTGGACAGATCTTTCAGAAAACCTGCACGACTATTCCACCGACAAACTGGCGTTCGAGTTCATGAACGAACCGGTCGCGCGCGCCAACGAACGCTGGAATACGGTCTGGCAACAGGCCTATGATGCCCTGCGCGCCAAGGAAAAAGAGCGTGTGCTTATCCTCGGTTCCAACCTGTGGAACCAGGCGCGCACCTTCAAAGATCTGACGGTGCCTGAGAATGACCCCAACATGATGCTGGACTTCCACTTCTATGAGCCGATCCTGGTCAGCCATTACCACGCTCCCTGGACGCCGATCACAATGGTACCCTTCAAGCTGCACTACCCCGGCCGCCCCTTCCACATGCCACCCTGGATGTTCGGCCTATATGCCCAGTTCAAAAAGGGTCTTAGCTCCATCAACCGCAAGGACGCCTGGCATGAGAATGTACCGTTCACCAAAGAAATCATGGCATCCCGCTTCCAACTGGCGCTGGATATCGCCAAAAAGCACAACCTGCCGCTCAATTTGGGCGAATTCGGCGTCTATTCACAGGTTCCGCAGGAAATCGGCAAAAAGTGGCTGCATGACGTGTTCTCGCTCTGCCAGCAAATGAATATCTCCTGGACAATCTGGACGCTGGGCAAAGGCGACGATGGCTTTGCCATCATGGACAAAGCCGGCAACCCGCGCTGGCAGGTAGAAGTCATGCGTCCATTCCTTAAATAACATTTTTGTATGCTCATTTCCAGATTCTCACGCACAAGCGCATCATTAAACCGGGAAAGCCGCCATGAAAATCGCCACGCTCAACCTCCGCCACCACAGCGACCGCTGGGAAGAACGTTTCCCGCTGGTGGTAGATACCTTGCTTAAGTCAAACGCTGACCTGATCGGCCTGCAGGAAGTTTCCATCAAAGTAGGACCCAAGAATCAGGCGCAGTTGATCGCAGAAGCAGTCAATGCACTGTCAAATTATCCCCCTTATCAGGTGTACTTCACCCCCACGCGCGAGGCAACCAAAGACCAGGAAGGCATCGCCATCCTGTCCCGCCTGCCGGCCGAGAGCTTTGAATCGATCGCTCTGCCGGGCCCCTGGCGGGTAGCGCAGCGCATTACAGTGAGGCAAGAAGGCAGATTGTTGTGTTTTGCCAACACCCACCTGCATCACGAACCCTGGCGTGATGAAAGCATCCGTCTGCAGCAGGCGATCGCCCTGATGGATTGGATCAACGCACAATCCAATGCGTGTGTAATCAGCGGGGATTTCAACGCCGAACCCGATTCCGCCACCATCGTGCAGATCAAGCAAAGCCACCGCTCCGCCTATGAGAGCGTGCATGGCAGCGAACCGGATCTCACCTATCCTACCCCGCTGGTGGTGCCGGCACCCGCGCACACCAATACCATCGATTACCTGTTCTACTCACCCGACGCTTTTCAAGTCATCGCCTGCGAGAAGATCGGCACACAATCCGCGCCGCACGACCCCACGCTCTACCCCTCCGACCATTATGGCCTGTGTTCAGAAATGGTCTGGTGCTAAGGAAAAAGATAACAGCGGTGCTTGATCGCACCGCGGGAGGGTAAAATGCGTTCACGATGTTTTTTTATGGCAGCTTGCCGTTGATGCTCTGCAACTCGCTGAGGATCGCCTGCATCACATCCTGCTCAGCATCAACCGCCTCTGTGACCGGGCGGCGCACCCGCTCCCAAGGCAGGCGCTGCTGGGCTTCATCAAAGGCACGCAGGCATCCCGCCACTTCCTCATAGGCCGCATCCACATTTTCCAATCCCATCAAACGCGCTTCCGGCCGTTGGTTGGGGTCTGAATTGCCAGCCGTGTCGATCTTCAGATGACCAATGCCCAGCCAGCGATCCAGCAACCCGCGCCGGATCTCGATGTTGGTCACCATGCGGTAAGGCACATGCACCACCTTCTGCATGATATAGCCCGAATGCACCACGATCTCATCATCCATCAGCTCATAGCGGTATCGTTTATACAACGGGAACATCAACAGGAAGGTCGGCACCGCCCACACCAGGTTGGGGATCGTAGCCCAGAACAATGCCTTGCTCTGGTAATCGACCACGCCCTCCTCACGCATGATGAAATACATCGAAATGTATAGGATGACCCAGATGAGAGCAAAGACAAAGACCACGCTGAGCAGCATTTTGTATAAATATGTTTTTTTGGGGGTGTAAGTATACATGTTTTTTCTCCTGTTAATCAATCGATGGTTGCTAATATCCGCAGAAAGTGCTTGCGGACCTCTTCTTTTGGAATATGCAATGCCTCACATTGCCGCAGATAACTTTCGGTCAGCTGTTCAAACACCTTTCGCCGATCTTCTTCGATAGGCACCTGTCGGTCAAGGACATAACATCCGCGCCCCTGCTGTGAAGACACATAGCCTTGTTGATCCAGCCGGCGGTACACGCGTGCGATGGTGTTAAAGTTGATGTCCAAATCTTCTGCCAGTTCACGCACCGTGGGCAGTTGCTCACCAGAACCGATATCACCAGACACGATCAGGCATTTGATCTGTTCCTCGATCTGGTAATAAAGAGGCTCTTTGCTGTGAAAATTTACCTGGATTTTGTGGTGCATTGTTATTCCTATTGTATCAATGTATCATAGTATGATTGTATCATTAACGGCAAAACATGGCAAGACCGATTTGCAGGTCAGTATCATCTGTCTGGGCGCGATGCGTTTCGGCGCGCGCGATTCTAAAGACCTTTCTTTCCAGATGCTGATGCTTATCTCGATCTCAGCGCTGACAGCGACGCCCGCCTGAAAGCCCTGCATATCGTGGCAGACGAAACTGCCGCCACCGTCAACCAGGTGATTCTCGCCTGGCTGATGCAGCACAGCCCGCACACCATCCCGCTGGTCAGCGCTGGCACCATGGAACAACTGGAAGAAAACCTCGCCGCCGCACACCTTATTTTGACCGAGGAACAACTCCACAACCTCGACAGTGCTGGGGTGTAAGGTTACTTAATTACGCCAGTTTTCCGTCGGTATTCAGCACTAACTGCATTGCCTTGCTGAAGATGCGCTTGCGCATCATCAGAATGCTGATGACACCGGCGATATTGGCCGCCACATAGATCATGGCGACCACCACGAACTGGTAAAAAGCAGCGTAAACCGGATCCGCACCCGCCAGCACCAGGCCCGCCATCGCCCCCGGTATCCACACAATGCCAAGCGAGCGCAGCGAATTGACCTGCGGTATCAGGCTGGCGTTGATCGCACTCTGCACATAGGGCGCAACCGCATGTTCAGGTTTCGCCCCAGCGCCAGGGCGGTTTCCACCATGCCATGATGCGAACTGACCTCAGAGCGGAACCGTTCCAGCCCGAGGATATTGGTATTCATGGTGAAATATGGACACTACCTGCCCATTTTCACCCCACAAAACACCTTCGCCAGGGAGCAGCAGGCGCTTTCATGGTATCACCATCGCAAAAAACTGGCCATACGCCAGGAGCGCTAAATAATGAAAAAAATCCGTATCAAACTGAATGGAAATCTGATCTTCACCCTGCTGGTGATGCTCGCCATGGCAGTCACCATCATTGTCAAAGAAACCTCACGCCCTGCTCAAACCCCGGATGCCATCGGCTATGGATCGGACACGGTCAAAGGGGAAGTTGTCCAAATCCTCGAATCTGGCACCGTACAGCTTGGCTCCATCGAACAGGAATACCAGATCGCGCAGGTGCGCATTCTGGAAGGTGACTTCACAGACACCCTGGTGACGATCGATCACGGCTCCTACCAGATCCTGCCCAGAGGATTCAGCCTGTCGGCAGGCGAACGCATCCTGGTAACGGTTGGGCAAACCCCTGACGGTGCCTTGCGCGCCTATTTCATCGATTATGTCCGCCTGACCCCATTGCTGGTGTTGTTTGCCATGTTTGTGGTCGGCTCCATTCTGGTCAGCGGGTGGAAAGGGATTCAAAGCCTGCTCTCCATGGGTGTCAGCCTGCTGGTCATCTTCTACTTCATCATCCCGCGCATTCTGGCAGGTGCCGATCCCATCTGGACCAGCATTGTCGGTTCTTTCATCTTTTTGGCAATCACGCAATACCTCGTGTACGGCTGGACACTAAAAACGCAGGTGGCGCTGGTTGCCATCGTCATCGCCATGACCATCACCGGCTTTCTGGCTGTGTGGTTCGTCAATTACACCAGCCTGAACGGATTCGGCAACGAGAGCGCCATGTACCTGATGCAGCAGGGCGAAAACCTCAACATCCAGAATGTTCTCATCGCCAGCATCATCATCGGCACGCTGGGGGTGCTGGACGACCTGGTCATCTCACAGGCATCAGTGGTGATGGAGTTGCACACCGCCAACCCCAATATGACCTTCCGTGAACGCTACCGCGCTGCCTTCCACATCGGCCGCGATCACATCGCCGCCACCGTTAATACCCTCGTGCTGGCATATGTCGGCGCTGGCCTGATGATGTTCTTGCTGTTCTCGCTCAACAATCCCGATTACCTGCTGCTGCTGAACATCAACTTCATCGCCGAAGAGATCGTGCGCTCCCTGGTCGGCACGCTGGGTTTGTTCAGCGCGGTGCCGATCACCAACTTGATCGCCAGCTGGGCGGTCGACACCCCCGAGCGCGTTCAGAAATTATGCCGCATCTTCGGCCCGCTGGGCGCTTCTCACGATCATTAATGGAAGAGAAACTGTCCTGAACCGGGCAGCTTCTCTTTTTTTCAGGTTTGCCTCAATGGCATCTTGGTACAGACAGGTTTATAATGAAAGCAGCCAGATGAGAAGAGAAGGTATCCTTAATCTATGCTTGAATACCCTGAAATCAAACACCTCGCCAACCAATTGCAGGATGCCATCCCCGGTAAGACCATTGACATCGTCTCTTTCCCCGGTATGGTCAGAAATTTTGTGTTCTCAGAAGAAACCCAGCCGGTGTTCCGCGAACGCCTGCATGGCAAAACCTTTGACCATGTGGAGTCGTGCGGCAACCACCTCTATCTGTTCACCAAAGAAGGCCCGGTGCTCGCCATCGGCGACACCGGCGGAAAATTACTACTGACGCCTTCCAACAAGCCCATCCCCAAGAAATTCGACCTGCGCCTGACCTTCACCGATGGAACCACCCTCACCATGTCGGTGCAGATGTGGGGTTTCATCCGCGCTTATGCCGCTGCGGCAGACGCTATTGCCCATCAAGAGGCGGTGCTGCAGGAAGCACGCGACCCGTTGGACCACAAGGTCACCCGGCGCAATTTCCTAAAATGGCTGCGTGCCTGGGAGGAAGCCCCCAAAATCAATGCCAAAAAATTCATCATCAGCCGCAAATACATCACCGGTCTGGGCAATGGCTACACCCAGGACATCCTGTGGCATGCCCGCCTTCATCCACGCCGTAAAATGGACAGCCTTGACGATGAAGAAGCCATGCATCTGCTGGATGCCATCCAGCTGGTCACCATCCAGGCGGTGCAAGCCAATGGCCGCACCACCGAACGTGACCTGTATGATCAGCCCGGCGACTATGAGGTGTTGATGGGCCGTGCCACATTGGGCACCACCTGCCCTGCATGCGATGACGAGATCATCAAGTTCTCTTTTGAAGGCGGCGCCTGCTATATCTGCCCGTCCTGCCAGCCTGATCCAAGAATCACCGGCTGACTACCCCGCCCTTCGGGTACAATCATTGTATGCTCTCCCTGATCCTCATCCGCCATGGTGAAACCGACTGGAACACCCAGCAGCGCATCCAGGGCCAACGTGACCTGCCGCTGAACGAGACCGGGCGCCAACAGGCGCGCGATTTGCAGCCCGTGCTGGCGCCAGCCTTTGCGGGTTCAACCGTGAAGGTACGCGTTCTCAGTTCAGACCTGCAGCGCGCCCTGCAAACCGCTCAGATCGCCGTACACGCACTGGCAGAGATTGAGACCGACACGCGCCTGCGCGAGATCAATTATGGTGAATGGGAGGGTCATGACCGGCGCACCCTGGAGCAGCGCTGCCCCGCCGAGGCGGTGCGCTGGTTCCGCGGTGATGACTTCGCTTTCAAACCCCATGGCGGCGAATCCTTGCGGGAACTGCACCAGCGTATGTCTGCCTTTCACCAGGCTGTTATCTTACCCCTGATTCAACCCCGACCCCAGCGCGTGATCCTCTTCACCCACGGCGCTGCCCTGATGGCGTATCTAAACGTGATCCTGCAAGCCCGTGCGCGCTTCGCCACCGACAATGGCGCCCTCAGCGAGATTATCCTGCGGGCCGGCACATTGCCAGAAGTCGCCCAGTTTAACGTGCTGCCGCAGCATATATCCATGCTTTATCCGCTTTCCTGACAATCTTGATGCGATAAACTCTCAATAAATGATTTCCCATAGACCCCAACAGGTTTTTTTTCAATGAAGAGTAAACCTGCCTTTAGAACCTTGAGTTATTCTCGTAACTCAAGGTTCTGGTTCTCAATCTCAAAAATGAGAATGCCGTAATTCACGGTACGCTATTGAATGAATAATCAACTCCCTTTGAGAGCTTTGCGTTACGCGGATAACCTAAAACTCATACCTCCACTTTTTTAGAACGATGCGTTATTTCCGTAACGCAAGATTTTTTTCATCTTAATTCCCAAAAATCGCTTCTGTCCAATCTCACAATCCAGAATGTTATAATCCCCTACAGATTGCTCGATAAAGAGTTAACATGCCTTGAGAGCTTTGGGTTGTGACAATAACACAAAGCCCATGCCAAATAAAAACAAGCCCATCCCGAAGGAGAAACCCATGCCAGAAGAGAATACCAAAAACGAAGCATCCAGGGAGACCAAACCAGTCCCTGAAGAAAAAACCTCGGTCACCGAACACAGCATCACCATCAACGGCACAGTGCTGGAATACACCGTCACCGCCGGCACCATGCTGCTTAAGGCCGAAGATGAAAAAGAGGGTGAAAAGCCCAAAGCCACCATCTTCTACATCGCCTACCAGTTGAAAACCGATGACAGCCCCGCCAAACGGCCGTTGACGTTCTCATTCAACGGCGGACCAGGTTCCTCCTCAGTGTGGATGCACCTGGGTATGCTGGGGCCCAAGCGTGTGCGCCTCGATGACGAGGGTATGCCGCTGCCACCGCCCTATCAACTGCTCGAGAACGAATACACCCTGCTCGATAAGACCGACCTGGTCTTCATCGACCCGGTCAGCACCGGCTACAGCCGCAGTGTGCCCGGCGAGGAAGCCAAACAATTCCACACCGACAAAACAGACATCGAATCAGTCGGCGATTTCATCCATCTCTTCACCACCCGCAACCAGCGCTGGGCATCGCCCATCTTCTTGATCGGGGAATCCTACGGCACCACACGTGCCGCCGGACTGTCCGGTTACCTGGGCGAAAAACATGGCCTGTACCTGAACGGTATCATGCTGATCTCCTCCATCCTTAACTTCGTGACTGCACGCTTCGATGAAGGTAACGACCTGCCCTACATCCTCTTCCTGCCGACCTACGCCGCCACCGCCCATTACCACCACAAACTGGACAGCGAGCAGCTTGCGCGGCCGCTGGACGAATTCCTCGGTGAGGTTGAGCAGTTCGCCGCCAACGATTACACCCTGGGGTTGATGAAAGGCGCCACCCTCACCGCTGATGAACGCGCCCACATCATCGAAAAACTGCATACCTATACCGGGCTGAGCAAAGACTACATCGACCGCACCGACCTGCGCATCAACATTCACCGTTTCTGCAAGGAATTGCGTCGTGATGAAGGCTTGACCGTCGGGCGCATCGACAGCCGCTACACGGGCTATGACCGCGACGCCGCCGGTGAATACCCGGAACGCGACCCCAGCCTGAGCGCCACCGGCGGTGCTTATTCCGCCACACTCAAAGATTATGTGCGCCGCGAATTGGATTTCTCCATGGACCTGCCCTACAACATCCTCACCAACCTCTTCCAGAACTGGAAGTATGACCGCTGGCAGAACCAGTACGTCAACATGGCAGAGGTCCTGCGTCAAGCCATGGTTACCAACCCCGCCATGAAGATCTTCGTTGCCAACGGTTTTTATGACCTCGCCACACCGTATTTCGCCACCCAATATACCTTCAACCACCTCGGCATACCTGCCGCGCTGCAAGACAATATCTCTATGGCGTATTACGAGGCGGGCCACATGATGTATGTGCACATCCCGTCATTGAAAAAGATCAAGAACGACCTGGCGAATTTTGTGGATAAGGCGACCCAAGCCTGATCCCAGGCCTAAATCAACTTAATCCCCACCAATGCAAACGCCTGCAACAATCCAGACGGGAGTTTATACTTTTGTTATATTATTTTCATCATAATTAATAAAACTATTGTATGTTCGTAGTAAGATAAAGTAAGACGTTTAGATAACAACAACAGAAAGGACATATAAAATGCCTATCTCAACTTATAAAGCAACCAGCAAACTGGTCGAGGGACTGCAAGTCGATAACTTTGTACGCGATTTTTCCATCCGTATGGATGAACCAAAAAGCCTGGGCGGCACAGATACCGGTATGAATCCGGTAGAAGCTCTGCTGATCGCGCTTGGTTCCTGCCAGGTGATCGTGGCAGGCGCCTTCGCAAAATCACAGGGCATTGACCTGCAGGATTTTTGGATGGAATTAGAAGGTGACCTTGATCCGGATGGTTTCCTCAAAGGAAAACCAGGTGTACGCATGGGCTTCCAGGAAGTCCGCATCATCCCCCACATCAAGACCACTGCTGCCCCGGAAAAAGTGGCTGATTTTATGAAGTTCATCCAAAGCCGCTGCCCGGTTGAAGATGTCATGGTAAATGGCACCAGGATCATCGCTTCTGAAGCGGTCATCGAATAAGAGCCATGAGCTGATAAATCTTATCATTATTGGTTAATTGACCAGAGATCAAAAGACTGCCCCAAATTGGGGCAGTCTTTCTTGTATTCAATTGTTTACGGCTGTTATTGCATGGTTGCCAGCTGGTCAGCCAGGATGGCGTCAGAGTCGGCATCCAGCTGCTCCAGGGTTGCTACGACATCATCGCCGGCAGCGATAGCCGCCATGGCTTCTGACACAATATCGCGCACGAAGTCATATCCAGGCACAGGGGGTTCACCCACACCATATTCCAACATATCAAAAGCAGCTTTATAGATGGGGTTCGCAATGAAGTAATCACCCAAACCATCTGCCACGCTCAAACGAACAGGGAAGTAGTTGGAAGCGATCGCCCATTCAGCCTGCACATCGGTGCTGGTGTAATATTTGATGAACAGCCAGGCAGCCAATTGGCGCTCCATGGTGCTCTTGGGCACACTCACCGAAGCACCGTAAATGTTCATAACCGGGTCCGGGGTGGTGTGAGGAATGGCTGCTACAGAGAAATTGAAACCAGCGCCTGCTTCGACAGCATCCTCATAGAAGGGGATACCGGAGGAAGAACCAACGGTGAAGAGCAGGGTGCCATTGCCAAAGTCAGTCTGGTCGCCATAGGCCTCAGTTACCAACTGAGCACAACCCTCATCAAACAGGTCCTGCAGGAAGTTCATGGCTTCGACCGCGGCATCGGAGTTGTAGGAGTATTCGTCATTTTCATAATCGAACACATCGCCACCGAATGCAAAGGTCCAGGAAGCAAAGCGTGAAGCATCCACAGACAATTTATAGCCCATCGAACCCTCGGCGGTTGCGCCAGAGAACGGGTTCGCAACGGCAGCGCATGCCATTTCTTTGAACTCTGCCGGGGTGGTCGGAGGACCATCAAAGCCCAGTTCTTCGATCCAGTCCATGTTGTAATACATCACTTCCATGGAGCGGTTGGGTGGGAAACCCAGGCGTTGGGAGTCAAAGGTGGGGAAAACGTCCTGGTTATAGAAACCGGGGAAGAAATCAGCAACCTCTTCATCAGTCAGACCCCATTTTTCAGATTGCACCAGCGGATTCAGATCAGTCATGGAATCTGCCAGTTGATAGGTAGCAGTCTGATTCTGGTAAGCCACCACAATATCGGGTACATCACCAGTATTCAAGATGGGGAGCATCTTGTTGAAGATGTCACCATAGCCACCCTGGTTTTCAGCGGTTACCGTGATACCCCACTCATTGGTTGCGTTGAACCTCTCAACGATCTCCTGGAGTACAATTTCACGATCGCCGGTGTGCTGGTGCCAGAAAACGATATTCGAAGCGGGAACGACATCGTCATACGGGCCTGCTGCAACCTCTTCAACCACTTCTTCGACAGGTTCTTCGACGACTGCCTCTTCTTCCTCTGGTTCTTCAACAACCACAGGTTCTTCCACAACCGTCTCTTCTTCGACGGTGGGTTCTTCGACGACTGGCTCATCAACGACCGGTTCTTCCACCTGTTTGCACGCTGTAAAAGCCAGTGCCACTATTAACAACAACACAAATAAAAATTTAAACTTGTTTCTCATTACTATCTGCCTCCTTAATGGCTTATAAAGAAACTATTGTTCATATCGGATAGACATATCCGTATACAACCTCATTAATTTTACCCCTTTAATCCCGTGGTGGCGATACCCTGGGTAAATTGTTTTTGGGTGAGGAAATAAATGATCAAGATCGGTATCAAGGCAATCACCGCACCAGCCATCAACAGGTGCGTTTGAGGCCCCGCTTCGGTCACAAACGACCACAAACCCACCATGATGGGACGTTTCACATCCTTTGTGGTCACCAACAGCGGCCACATAAAGGCGTTCCACGACCCGATGAAGCCGAACAAAAACACCGTCATCAGCGGCGCCTTAGAAATCGGCAGCACAATCTGCAACAGAAAACGCATATGACCGGCGCCATCCATGCGCGCAGCATCCCACAACTCATCTGGAATCTGCGCAAAGAATTGGCGCAGCAAGAAAATGCTGAATGCGCTCGCCATGAATGGCAGGGTCAGCGCGGTCAAAGAGTTGATCCACGATACACCCATGCCAAAGCTGGATAACTGGCAAGCCAGCCATTGGCCTCCATCCCCGATACATATATCAAACGCGCGCTGGTCAACCCCTGGCAGCGGGATGATCAGGCCGCGCACCAAAAGCTGGTTGGGCAGTACGGTCACTGACTCGGGGATCATCATGGTAGCCAGCAGAATGGCAAAGATGATGTTACTGCCAGGAAATTTGATCCTGCCAAAAGCATAGCCTGCCAGCACTGAAGAGATCATCAGCCCAATCAGGGTGATCGTCGTGATAATAATGCTATTTAAGAAATAGCGTTCAAAACGTGATTGTCCCCAGGCCTCCGCATAGTTGATGAACTGGGGTGTGTTTGGCAGTAACTGGCGGTTGATGGTTTCGCCAATTGTCATAAGCGATGTTGATACCATCCAAAACAAAGGTATCATGGCGACCACCGCCCCAAAAGTAAGCAGAAAATACAGGATGAATTGACCAATGGCGCGGGTGATTCGGCTGCTTTTAGCCATAGAACACCTTCTTTCCCAACAGCTTGCTCTGCGCGAATGTCAGCCCAACAATGATGATGAAGAGAATGATCGCCTGCGTGGCGGCATAACCAAAGTTATTTTCTTTGTAGAAAGTATCAAAAATGCGGATACTGGCGGTGACCACGGTGTCACTGGCAGAAGGCACCCGCATCACATACAGGTGATTGAAGGCTTTGAACGTGCCGATGAACGATATCAACAGCAGGTAAAAAGAAATCGGTGATATCAACGGAAAGGTGATGTGCCAGAACAGGTGCCAGCCGCTGGAGCCATCAATCTGTGCTGCTTCATACACCTCCTTGGGAATGTTACCCAACCCCGCCAGGTAGATGACTGCGTTGTAGCCGGCAAAGGACCAAATGCCGTAAATAGCAATCGTGATCAGCGCCAGGCTCGGCCCCGCCCAGAAGCCTTCTAAACTGGATTGGAAGAACAAATTCGAAAAGGCGGTCTTCTCATACAACCATTGCAGCGGCTGCAAGTTGGCGAAACCCAACAACGTGTTGGCCAATGCGGTCTCACGCGGGCTGAAGATGATGCGGAACACTACCGCTGTCGAGATGGTGGGGGTGACATAGGGCAGGAAGTAAAACATTCTGAAAACTTCTTTGCCTTTGATATTTTGAAACAGAAGATAGGCAACCACCAACCCGATGATCATTTGGGTGGGTACCGACAGTAAAGCATAATAGAGGGTGATCGTCATCGATTTGAAAAATTTTTCATCCCCGGCTGCCACCATCTGGTTCCACCCGACCGAGAAAGCCACCCCGAACGCCAAAAACACAAAAGCCGCAGCGATCTTGGCGGCTTTCTGGTATTTTTTGTTGGACTTAAAGGCAGAATTCCATAGCCAGTAAGCCACTGCCAACAATACCAACCCCAGCAAGAAGATCAGCAGCCCTTTGCCGTCACCGAACAAGCGTTGATAATTTTCGAGAAAAACAAAGGGGCCTTTTGCCACACGCCAGTTGAAAAGACTCATGTATACGGAGTAAAAGATGGGGAACAGGCCAAAAATGCCAATGATCAATACCGCTGGAAGTATGAACAGGTAGGCAAGAAACTTCTCCTTGATCATGGCGGCGCTTACTTTTACAGTACGTCTTGATGAAGCCAAATCAGCCATATAGTGTGCTCTCCTCTGCTACTGCCTTAATCCCTATTTTACCATTAATCGTACCTGTTTCAGCAAACAGGCAATCTACAATATGTTAGCATTCGGTAAATTTAGAATATTGTTAATGTATCTCGGCTTGTTCGCACTCTCTTATTTTTCACCTTCACTGTCATCAAACTACTTATGATTTCACTCATTCTCGTCCAACAGTCTGGGAGAAGTGCCTCAAAATGCCTTTCGTTTTGAGGCGAGGGGACATTATTAACCTCTCCTGTCTGATTCTCTGCTGACCGACTATTGTAGTGTGCTTCCTCGCCAGCGACCGGGCGAAAATTGTGTATAATTGCTTTGTTCATCCGCTATCAGATCGAAGGGAAAACAATTTGTTCACCGCATTCGTCGAAACCATGATCGCCTGGCTGGAGCAACTGGCTGGCGTGGTATCCATTGAATTGTTCGCCCTGCTGGGCAGTTTCATTGAAGAATTAATCGCCCCCATCCCCTCGCCCATCATCATGACCATGGCAGGCAGCATCGCCCAGGCGCAGGCAAAAACCCTTCCCTACCTGGTGGTGATTGCCTCCATCAGCGCCTTTGCCAAGACCCTCGCCGGCTGGCTGTTGTATTTCGTGGCGGATGTGGCAGAGGA
>Ga0334885_1002763_pt1 | contig 17459 bp, 11 predicted proteins | sample GraSluR1_MG_8_FD_207233 | JGI IMG/M metagenome (GOLD analysis project Ga0334885, IMG submission 207233) | Sludge microbial communities from methane-producing bioreactor in Wageningen University, Netherlands - Granular Sludge_31_05-R1 | ecosystem: Engineered > Bioreactor > Anaerobic >...
CTTCTTGGTGAATTTTTTGTAATTTTGATTGGGACATCGTGTTTTGATTAGCTATTAAGCATTTCTATTCTACATGGTGTCCTATTTGTGTGTGTACTATATAAGAAGACGAAACAATAGCTTTTAAAAAAGCGAAAAATTTGCTATAATATAAAGATTTTAAGTAAGACAAAATGAGTCAAGAATTAAATAATCAAAATTTAGAAGAACAGAAGGCAAATGAAGTACAAGCAAGCAGAGTTGAAAAGGTTTTGTTTGCGTGGATTAGTAAAGAAGAAAGTTTTGAAAAAAGCAAAACTTGGCAAATTTTTATGATCGTTTTAGTTTTAGTAATAGCATCACTTGGATTTTATTTTGCTTCATGGTCTTTTTCTCTTTTAGTAATTGTTTTTGCATTTGTTTATTATATTACTCATAAATCTGCTCCAAGCGAGCTAAATATAAAGCTAACAAACATTGGAATTCAAATTTCAAATACTTTTTATCCCTACACAAGCTTTGAAAGTTTTACAATTTATTATATCCCAGAGAAAAAGAAAAAGCTTATCCTTAGGATGAAAAACAATATTATCGCAGAAAGAACACTTGATCTTGCAGAACTTGATGTTTTTTTAATACAAGAATTTTTAAAAACAAAAATTGAAGAAAAACCATACAAAGAAAATTTTCTTTATGACGCAATTATAAAAATATTTAAAATTTAAAATGCCTGATAAATTAAATCAAACAAGCTCTCAAGAAGTCTATCCAGAAGATAGAAAGGGACTTTATGAAGATAAAAAATCTAGAGTTGAAAGATCCTCTTTTGGCGACAGAATGTCTCATTATAATGATGTTTCGGCAACACTTAGAAGAACAAATCTAAGTCCAGAGCAAAATAAAATAATGATTGAAACAGATACTCTACAAAAGGAAAAAATTGATAACGCAATAGCTGAAATAAAAGGACACTTTGATCAATTAAATACTCATTCAAATAATCGAGCAAAAAATTCTGTAAAAGCGATGTATGTAAGCTTTATCAAGGAGCTAATTAATATTTCTGAAAACATTGAAAATTCAAGAATTGAAGTTGCTGAAGATTATTCTCTAAATATCGAAGAAAAAGTAAAAAAGATTAAAGAAGAAATAATTCCTTCTTTTGATAACAAAATTGTCGAAATTTTAAATTGGTCCATGCATTTTGCAAAGGACTTAAAAGAAAATGGAGGAGCAAATTCTTTAGAGCTTTTGTTAAAGGCTGAAGGAGAACTTTCTGTTCTTTTAGACTTAATTCACAAGGATGAAGAAATAAAAGAAGCAATGGCTTTTGTGTTAGGCTTTTCTTTTGATGGAATTTCATTGGAAGAAAAAGAAGAAAAAGTTTTTACTACTTTGGCAAAAAATCTTTTAGAAAAACAATCGCAAAAAAATGCATTTTCTTTAATCATTTCCAAGTTATCTTTAAGCCAAAGAATAACATTTAGAGAAAAATATTTTAAGGACAAAAAAACCGATTTAATAGAAAAAATTCAAAATTCAAAAGATATTGAGTACACATCAATTTTTATTGATTTGTATGGGGAAAATGAATATTTGACTACCCAAAATAAAAATTCACCAGAATCAAGAGAAATGATTGAAGCAATAAGGGCAAGGAAAGATTTTTCAGAATTAGCAGAAAATCATCATAAAAAATCTATTGGGGCAAGTAATTCAGCAATAGATATGCTTAGTGCTCAGAATATTGCTGGTTTTGCTGGTATTACTTGGGGGGTTGCAACTACTGGTTTAAATATTTTTGCAACTCTAGGATCTGGAAAATTCAAAGAAAACCCATCAAAAGCAATAGGAGATGTATTTAAAAATCCTTATGTTTGGCTTGGTGCAGGTGCAGTTGCTGGAGGAAACGCACTTCTTACAGGACAAAGTTTTTCTTCAATGGCTGATTCTTTTAATCCAGGGCCAAGCGATAATGAAAAAAATTATCATAGCACTCGAAGGTTTTTTAAAAATTTATTGGTTTCAAATAGTGATCCTCGTTTTGAGCTTATATCAAAGAATAAATCCGCATTATACGCTTTAGCTGATTTTGGTGAAAAGCTATTACGGATTCAAGAAATAAAAGATCCATCAAAAATCGATAAAAATTTACTAAACAAAAAATATTTTTCTGATCATTTATCCTTAATGATTTCAGAAGCAGACAAAAACAGCGAAGAGTATAAAGAGCTAATTGAATTAGAAAAATTTATTTTGGATAAAGATTATGACGACAGAGCTTTTGCAGATTTAATAATAAACATATTAAATAGCGAAATAAAGGGTGAAAACCTTGAGGAAACTGAAAAACGATATAATGCATTGTTAAAAGATTTATGATTAAAAAAACACTAATTACAATTATTTTAAATAAAAAAACGATATTATTGTCGTTGTTTTTCTTGTCATTTTTATTATTGACAAATACAAGCTATGGTTTGGATTTAAGTCAATTTGACGATCCTTCTATCAAAGGAACTGCAAAATTCATTCTTACCGTAAATGATTTACTAAACACTTTTATTTGGCCAATTTTGATAATGATAGGCGGGCTTCTTGATAATTCAATTTTATTTGGTGGGGGAATGGAGGCAAGACTTCTTGAAATATGGATTCCTGTAAGAAATTTAGTAAATTTAGTTTTTGTGGTAGGGCTTATGGGAGTTGCTATATACAATATGACAGGACTTGCAGACGATAGCGGAATGGCAGGACTAAAGGGATTTTTGCCAAAAATAATTATAGGAATAATTGCAATAAATTTTTCATTTTTGGGTATAAAAGTGTTTTTAGATGTAATAACGGTATCAACATCTGCAGTATTTGCATTGCCAGATCAAGTATCAGAAGGACTTGCAAAATTAGAAATTTCAAATGATCCAGATAAACAAAAGATATTTTGTTTATCAATAGCTGGACAAAAGGCTTCAGATCATAAAGATTCAAAAGATTTTCAAACTTATCAAAATAATGTCGCTGTGGCAAAAGCAGCAAGAGCAACGGAAGATTTGGGCTGTACTACGGCGGAATGTAAAGAGGCCAAGGACTTTTATCTAAAGTCAAATCTTTGTAATGGTTTTGAGTTGTCAGATAAGGGTAAAAGTTATTTTTCTTCATTTGGAAGTCAAAATGTTGCACTTGCAATGGCATTGGATTTAAGCGAAATAGTAGCGTATTCAGATGTGCCTTTAGACATTGAAAATGTGGAGAAGGTTCTTATAAGTCTTTTGATTTCCTTGATTATGTATTTTATCTATGCGGTATCATTTATAGCCTTATTTGCAGTGTTATTAGGGCGTTTAGTTGTTTTGTGGGTAGTAATAGCTGTTTCTCCTGTGCTTGTATTGGCTATGGCTGTGCCCGCACTAGGGAATAAAGTATCTGCATTAAATACAGCAAAAGACAAATTTATTAAAAACGCAATTGCTCCACTCATTATATCTGTTGCAATGACTATTGGCTGGATAATGCTTAAATCTATTAAAAGTGTAAATTCGATTGGTACAGAAACATTGGTATTTTCATCAGGTGATGCAGGTCTTCCAGTAATTGGTTTATCTACAATGCAAGATGTTGTTGTTGGAATTGGTGTAATTGCAGTTACATGGATAGCAATTACATCTGCAATGAGCGACACAATCGCAAAGGCATTTACAGATAAATTATTCGGTGTAACTAAGGCAATTGGAAGCAAAATCGCATCTTTGCCAATTTCGGCAAATGTAATTCCAATAAAAATCGATGGGCAGATGACAAAAGCTTCACTTGGATCTTTCATGCAGGAAGGCAACAAGCTATTTGGAGCAAACAGATATACTGATTTAAACATGGTGCAAACAAATTTAAGGCCTGAAGTGAAAAACTTAAAAGTAATAACTGACCCAGCAAAAAGACTTGCGTTAATAGGAGCTACTACAGAAACACCAGCGGTAGTAAAGCAAGGAATAAAGGGGTTGAAATCAGAAGAAGTGAATGCTTTAAAAAGTCTTATTAGTACTGAAAATCAGCAGAAATGGAAGGACTTTATGGAAGCCGAACCCCCATCCAAAACTCAACTAATGGCCCTCCAAGACGCAATTAAAAGCCAACCAAACATTCCAGCATTTAATTAAAACTCCACACTAAAATATGATTTTGAAAAAATTTATTAAATCAACAAATAGTTTAATCGGGCAAAGATTTATTAATTTTAGTATTTCGAGTTTGGAGCTTTTATCCATAGAAGAAAATATCCGCAATTACAATTGGAGGCCTTCAAGCTTAACGGAAGCAAATGAAACTGCATTTTTTTCAAGATTGACTGATCTTTCAGAAAAAGTAAGAGAGATACAAGAATTGACTCCAAGGTTTCATAGTACTAATGATCAAGCCGAAAGAGCAGAAATTTTGAATCAACATCAAGAGCTAGAAAACGAAATACAAAACAGCATTAGATCTTTAGATCAAATTTGTCCCAATTTTTCAGTTGATTTTCAAAAATTTTCTGAAACCCTTTCTTCTTCAGTAAGATTGGGGATAAATCTATTAAATATAAGTGCGTTCACTCTGCCAGATGGAAATAGACTGATATTGGAACAACTTCGTCACGAGCCAATATATTTTAACAACACAAACAACATTGAAAGATATGAAGTTAAATTAGTACTTAGAGAAGAGAATGAGGCAGATTCTTTTGAATGTAGTTTAAATGAATTCAAAACGATTATTGAAAGAAATTCACTAAGTCCAGAAATCAATAATCTTGAAGAGCTAAATTCTTCAATTTTCGTTCAAAATTCGAATTTAGAGGAGGGGCAAAGTTTTTTTTCTCAAGAATTAAGCCCGCCAACTGGTTTTAAAGTACTTTCTATTACAAATGATAAAATAATTATTGATAAAGCGTTAAATCCACACAAAGAAGGAGATTTGCAGAAAAATGAGCTTTCTTATGGAGAATTTATATCTCTTCTTTCAAATCATAAATTTAAGCCACTTTCTGAAGAAACTATTCAGGATGTTGAAGATTTAAGTTCTCAGATTAAAGAAGAAATTTCTTCACAAGTTCCAGATTTTAAATCATACGATGAGGTCGTTGCCCCAATTGAAAAAGAAGATGTACCAATTGCTAGAAGTTTTCTTAAGGACTTGAAAGAAAATACCATGTTTTATTCAGTAAAAGATTTAGTAGATTTTTTTAAGCATATTTGGGCAAATTATAAAGGACGATCTGAAGTATTATCCAAATATAGAGTTGGAAAACTTGGAGAAGAAATTTTTTCTGGTGATTTAAAAGAACACTTTAAACAAGGAAGAAGAAAAGAAGCAGAAAGAGCAATAATGGAAAGCACTGAAAAATTATTAAAAAGTAAAACTCCAGCAAAATTGATAAATGTATTAAGAACATCTTCAAATAAATATCATCTTGAGGTGGCATTTAATTTACTTGCTGAAAAAGGCTTTTTAAATATGTGGGATCCATACATTTGGAAAAATATGTTTAGAAATGCAAATATTGAGGCAGTTGTTCCAAAATATACAGAAATAGATCCGAATTCGGCTGAATCAAAATTACTATATGATAAGTTTGGAGAAGCAGTTAATAAATATTGGGATGATCCAAATCAATTTTCTGAATGGGAAAGAAAATCTTTGTCTAGTTATTCATCAAAAGTATCAACAGTAATGGATAGGGCAAATAGAGTTATTAGTTCTGTTGGGTTTGCTCCACACATGGAAGGAATGCTTAAATCCCACATTGATAGTTCCAAAAAAGATCCAGTAGATCCTCATGAGTATGAAGCAATGCTTGTTACAGCAATGGAAAATGGAAAAGGATCAATAGAAGAAAAAATATATTATTTAATACAAGGTATTACTTTAAGGGATAAAAATGGTGATACAATTATGAGTATGGATAGAGTTACTCAAATGGCAAAGCAATTACATTCTAAATTTTTACCACTTACCTTTTTTGTTCAAGCACTACCAAGAACGCCAAATGGAAAGCCACATCCCATAACAAGAAAAGAATTTGAGTCATTTCAGCAAAGTTTTCAAGTGCTTGGAAAAAATGAACTAAAGCCAAATAGAGCAGTTCGAGATTTTTTGTGGAACACTGTTATAACTAATTCAACTTATAAGACTTTAGCCGCAGATCAAGTAAGAAATTTAAGCAATTTAGAAGCAGATGATGCGCAATATTTTATTCCTTTAGCTAGTGAATCAGTTATTAAAACTTCTTGTACAACTTATGGAGGATTAAAAATGAGTATGGATGGCTTTGCAAATGGATTTGCAGGATATAGCCAATATATTAAAACACTTGCAAATATTGCAGAAAATGCGAGATTTAAAGCGAGAGTTTCTAAAAATGTTGATGAAAGGCAAAATTATACAACAAAATACAAAGAAACAATTAATTCTCTAAAAGAGGCAATAAAAGCTTATGTTATCTTTGAAGCAATAATGACATCAAAATATGATGAAAGGGGAGTTAATCTCGTTCGAATGGATCGTGATTCTCGTGAAAACAAAAAAGTGGCAAATACAAAACACAATGCAAATCATTTTATTACAGAATTAAATCAAATGATATTATCAATTTCAAACAAATACAATAATCCAAGCTTTAAGCAAAATATCAATCCTTTGTACTCAAATCAGGCAAATATAAGAGTAGAAAACACAACAAAAGCTTGTAAATATTTTAGTGATAATTTTGATGATTTAATAAGCCAAGACCCAAATAAACTTGTCGAAACAATATTAGAATCAAATCTTACTGGAATTTCAGAATAGAAAAAACTTATCAGCTTTTATTATTTATTTCTGCAAGTATTTTCTTTTCAAATTCTTCATATTTCATTACTTCTTGTTTTTTAGTCGTATAATTTCTAGCAGAAACAGTTCCTTCATTGACTTCTTTTTCACCAACAACAAGCATATATGGGATTTTCATCATTTCAGCATTTCTAATTTTCTTGCCAAGAGTTTCATCACTCAAGTCCGTTTCAACTCTAATCTCAGACATTCTAAGCTTATCAGCCAATTCCTTAGCATAATCTTCAAATTTTTCACTAACAGGAAGTATTCGAACCTGCACTGGCGCAAGCCAAACTGGAAACGCCCCAGCATAGTGTTCGATTAAAAGTCCCATAAACCTTTCAAATGAGCCAAATAAAGCTCTATGGAGCATATATGGCCTTTCTTCTTTTCCATCTTGATTTATGTATTTCATGTCAAATTTTTGTGGCAAATTGAAATCAAATTGGAGAGTCGAACATTGCCACTCTCTGCCAAGAACATCTTTTAATTTGAAATCAAGTTTAGGTCCATAAAAAGCTGCCTCTCCTTTTTCCTCTTTAAAATTAAGCCCACTTTCCACCGCAACTTTTTTCAAAACACTTTCAGTTAATTCCCATCCTTCATCTCCACCCGCATATTTTCCAATTTTTTCTTTATCTCGAAGAGAAAGATATATATTTATGCTTTCTTCATTAAAGCCAAAAGATTTAAAAATAAACATTATAAAATCAATAACTTTCTTCAGTTCCACCTCAACTTGATCTTTTCTAAGAATAATATGTGCATCATCTTGCGTAAAACCTCGAACTCTTGTTAGCCCTGAAAGTTGTCCAGTTTTTTCAAATCTATAAACTGTACCACATTCAGCCCATCGATAGGGTAGATCTCTGTATGAATGGAGCTTGTTATTGAAAATTTGAACATGAAAAGGACAATTCATTGGTTTTATCAAATATTGCTCAGACATTTCAGCTTTTTTACCGGATTGTTGATCAGACAAACTTTGTCCTGCTTCCATTGGCGGATACATACTATCGTTATAAAATCCCCAGTGTCCTGAAGTTTCCCAAAGAATTTTATTGCCAATATGAGGACTTCGAACAAGTTCATAGCCATTTTTAAGGTGCTCTTTATACCAAAATTCTTCAATGATTCTCCATACCATAGCCCCTTTTGGATGCCACAAAACAAGCCCTGCACCAACTTTTTCATCAACATGAAACAAATCAAGATCCTTACCAAGCTTTCTATGATCTCTCTTTTTCGCTTCTTCAAGCAGTCTTAGATGTTCTTTAAGTTCTTTTTCACTTTCAAAACAAAGCCCATAAATTCTTTGAAGTTGAGGCCTTTTTTCATCACCCCTCCAGTAAGCCGAAGAAACATGTGTTAATTTAAAAGCCTTTAATTGATTTGTGTTTTCAACATGAGGCCCTTCACACATATCAACAAATTTTGGACTTCCTTCTTTATCCGTATTTTTATAAAACGAAATAATCTCACCAGCATCAGCAAATTCTTTTGCAAGTTCTAGTTTATATTTTTGCCCAGTTTTATCTAAAAACTCAAAACTTTCTTCCGCAGGCATTTCATATTTTTCAAAAACTTGCCCTTCTTTGACGATTTCTCTCATTTTATTTTCCAAAATTGCAAGATCTTCAGGAATTAAAGTTCGGGGAAGTTCAAAATCATAATAAAAACCGAAATCAATCGTCGGTCCAATCCCAAGCTTAGCATCAGGAAACATATCAAAAACAGCCTGAGCAAGCACATGTGAGCAAGAATGCCTCATTGCATCAAGAGAAATTTCTTTAGACATATTAAAAATTGTTTAATAAATACGAAAAGAATAATAAATTAAATACAAAAATCTTACAAGAACAATCCCTTAAGAGGTGGTTTTTAAAGCTCCAGTCTTCTTTCCTTAAGGTCTGTGTGATTAAAGATTTTCCGAATTTATCGATTCGTTTGCTCCAACATGTTGGAGCAAACTTTGGCTTTTCGTACATGTTAGAAAAGCCAAATCAATCGATGGAGGAAAATTTTAATCACACATACCGGCCGATGTCGGAAAATTTTAATCGCCCATACCAATAAATGGCTTTACACAAACCTCAAAACCAACTAGCATAAGACAAGCTAAGCCCACAAATGAGAATAAACACACTAAAACTCGAAAATTTTCGTTCACACGAAAAATACGAAATTTTTTTTCCAAAAGAACAAGAAACAGTTTTATTTTTGGGTAAAAATGGCATAGGAAAAACAAATATTTTAGAATCAATTTATACACTTTCACTCGGAAAATCTTTTCGAACTAATCAATTTACAGAAATGATAAATTGGGAAGCGGATTTTTCAAGGACAAGTGGGGAAATAGAAGGTGCCGAAGCTGAAAACCTCGAAGTATTTTTTTCAAAAGCCCCAAAAAAACAAAAAAACTATAAAAAAAATGGCGTTTCAATAAGCCACAAAAATTTTTTAGGCACACTTCTTTCAGTTCTTTTTCATCCCGAAGACTTAAATATGCTCTACTTAAGCCCATCTTATCGTAGGCGTTATCTTGATATTGTCCTTTCACAAACCGATAAAGAATATCTAGACGCACTTTTAAATTACAACAAAGTCTTAAAACAACGGAATAATCTAATCAAAGAATTACAAAAAAAACTATTTGAACAAGGCATAAATTCAATAAATTTCGACAATCTAGAAATATGGGATATTCAATTGATAGTTTTCGCAAGCGAAATATTAAGAAAACGAATAATATTCACAACTTTTCTTAACAATTTGCTTGAAAAGCACTATAAAAAAATCTCTCTTGGCAATGAAATGATTAAAATTGAATATTCCTCTAAAAATAAAGATTTAAACGAAAAAAACACAGAAGAAATTTTAAATTTCGAAATAAGCAATAGAAGACAAAAAGATATTTACAGTGGAAAAACAACATTTGGCCCACATTTAGACGATTTAATATTTCAAATAAACAATCGAAATATTTCCGAAAGCGCTTCAAGGGGGGAATTTAGAACAATACTTTTGGCTCTGAAATTAGCCGAAATCGACTATATAAAATCAAAGAAAAATCTTTCGCCAGTTCTCCTTCTTGACGATGTTTTTTCAGAATTAGACTCCTTTAGACAAGAATATTTTCTTAAATCAATTGAAGACTGCCAATCAATTATTACGGGTACAAGCCACGAGAATTTAAAAGAAACAGGTTCTAGTATTAAAGTCATTGAAATAATTTAATACAATTAAAACTACAACTAAAAAGGCCTTAATTATTTTTTAGCGATAATTTCGGGGCAAATAAAAATTATTTTATATTTTACATATAAATACTACCTCAAGTGGTCGGTTTTAATTTAGAACTTTCAGGTTTTAATTTAGAACTTTCATTCAGGTTCTTGGGGCTTGTTTTTTATCGAATATTGTGGTAAAATATCATAATAATTTTAACTATGTCAGATTATTTACAAATAATTGGTTCAATAGTTTTAGCCCTTATTCCAGCAATACTTTGGGGCACATTTTTTTATAAAAAAAATCCAGAAGACAAAAAGTTACTGGCACTTACCTTTATTATAGGAGCATTAGCGGTTTTTCCAATTTTAATTTATAAGTTTTTTTGGAATTTTTTTCCTTGGATAAACGCCTTTAAGTTAGCTGATTACTATAACGATTCTTTTATACCAATTAGTTCATCTCTAACTCTACCAATGTCAGTTTTAATAACATTTATGCTTGTTGGGGTTATTGAAGAAAGCATGAAGTTTTTTTCAGTAAAAATGGTTGACGATGATTATTTTCAAAGTATCGACGACGCTATCGAGTTTTTTATAGTCGCGGCCCTTGGGTTTTCCTTCACAGAAAATATCCTGTATTTTTACACAATTTGGATACAGGAAGGCGCAGGAAATCTAGTATTACCATTTTTATTTAGATCTTCTTTTTCAACATTTGCACACATATTATTTTCTGGAATTTTTGGCTATTATTACGGACTTGCCCAATTTGCAAAGCCAATTCTTCAAGAAGAGCTATTTTCTAAAAGAAGACTTATTACAGTTTACTTGCATAAACTTACATCAATTGAAAAAGAAAAACTTTTTTATAAACATAAAATGATAGAAGGATTTTTGATAGCGGTATTATTACACGCATCTTTCAATATTTTTTTAGAGTTAAACCTTACATTTATGATGATACCGTTTTTAATAGGCGGTTATTACACCTTAAATCATCTTTTTGAAAAGAAAAACATTCACAAAGATTATAAAAAATTAATGGTGGGTAAAAGAAATAATCCAGTAAGCCCACAAATATATTTTAAATTAACACCTATACAAGTTAACCAAAGTTCAAATGAATAGTTTAAAACAAATAAAGTTAAAAGAACTCAAAGAATATCTTTCAAATTTTCATCATTTTGGATCTTTAAACGATCAAGAAAAACAAAATTATCTTGAGAAAATTATTGATATGCCAATTGATCAACAAGAACTAGTTTATCATTGGCTTTTGTATGAAGAGGAAAAAGAAAAAGAAAGAGTACTAAGTAATCTAAAACAGCAAGTTAATCTACTCGGAAAAGAAGTTCAAAGAATAGAAAAAGAAAATGAAGAGCATACTCAAAAATCCCTTGATGCTATGGAAGAAATGGAATTAGAAAATAAATTAACCCAATAAAATATGAATAATCCATCAAATTTATCTGAAAATTCTTCTGAAAAAATAGTTCAGTCAACTGAATCCATTGATCGTACAGTTGCGCCAACTATGGAAGAAATATCGGCTTTAAGAGAAAAAAATGAAACATCTTTATCGGACATAAAAACTCAAGTATCAACGCTAAGAAGGCAACTTGATATTTATGTTCCTGCAGTAGAAGACACAAAAAAAGAATCTTTTGTTCAAGTTATGCGAGATCTAGCTAGTCTTGAAAGAGATATTTCACTTGCAATGAGAAAAGAAGAAAAATCTGCAAAGCAGTTTACAGAAAAACTTGAAAGTATTAGTTCGGATTTACAAAATATTTTACAAGAATTAAGGTCCGCAACTTTTAATTGGGCAAATTTAGAAAAATCAATGGCTAGCGCAAAAACTTTAGCTTCAGATGGTATAAAAGTTAGTACAAAAGAAAAACAAATAACAGATAGGGAATTTTTTAAAGATACAGTAATTGAAGACACTTCTGAAAAAGTAGCTCACCTAGCAGAAGAAAAAGATGAGCAAAATACAGATGAACAAAATATTGCAGAAGAAAATTTGCCATCGTGGGCATCTCAAGTAGAGGAAATTAGAAATCTTAACCTGAGAGATAGTGAAAGTTTTAGGACTTCTTTAGATGAAATAAAACAAGAGGAAGTTTTAGAAAACCAAGATAGTGTTCTTGCACAATACTTAGATCCAATACATTCTGAATCAGAGCCAAAAACTGAGTCAAAGCTTCTTAGACAAATATGGTCTGAGATAAAAAACAATATGGGAACGCTTAAAAATGTTGAAAAAAGCCCAGATAACCAAGGATTATTGTTTACTTTCAAAAACGGTGTTCAAAAATTAGTAAAGCCAAGCGCATTAGAAAGATTTTCGGGTCGAAGTCTTTCAGCTTTTAAAGAAAAACATTTAGACAAGGTAGAAGCCTTTACTCCAGAAACGAAGGAGATGAGCTTTTTAACCAGTGAAAATTCTGAAGAGAGCAATGAGAAAAAGCCAAGTGAAACAGCAAGCAAAAGTGGATATGAAGACTTATCTGCAGTAGATGTCTTTAAAAAAGGTGGGCCAATTATTTCTTAAAAATGTTTTTTATATTTTCTCTTTGCTTTTTGCATTCTTTTCTATAAAATTGCAAAACAGTCAATAACCGCTTTTTAATAATGTCAAACGATAAAATAATTGTTAGAGGGGCTAAAATTCACAACCTCAAAAATTTAGATGTCGAAATACCAAAGAATAAATTTACAGTAATAACTGGTCTTTCTGGTTCAGGAAAATCATCACTTGCTTTTGATACAATTTATGCAGAAGGGCAAAGAAGATATGTGGAAAGTCTTTCTACTTATGCAAGAAATTTTTTACAACTCATGGATAAACCAGAAGTTGATTCAATCGAAGGGCTTTCTCCAGCAATCTCTATTGATCAAAAATCAGCTCCAAGAAATCCACGATCAACAGTTGGTACAGTTACAGAAATTTACGATTATTTAAGATTATTATTTGCAAAAGTAGGAACACCACATTGCCCAAAGTGTTCGAAAGCTATTGAACGGCAAAGTTCTCAACAGATAATTGATGAAATAGCAGAAATGCCAGAGGGAAAAAAAATCGTTTTACTTTCTCCAATAATAAAAGATAGAAAAGGACGACACGATAAAACTTTTGAAAAAATTCAAAAAGATGGATTTGTAAGGGTTAGAGTTGACGGAGAAATAACTCCAATTACGGATATCCCAGAATTAGATGAAAATAAAAAACACAATATAGAAATTGTAGTGGATAGGCTAGTAGTAAAAGGTTTTAAAGCACTTTCTCAAAAACTATCATCTGGACAAGAAATTTCTCTACCAAACCCAAACAGAACAAGGCTCGCAGACTCAGTTGAAACTTGTTTAAAATTTGCTAATGGCGAAATGATAGTATTAGATTTTGATGAAAAAAAAGAACACAGATATTCAGAGCATTTTGCTTGTCCAGAACACAATATTAGTATGCCAGAGCTCGAACCACGAACATTTTCTTTCAATAGTCCACATGGAGCTTGTACGAATTGTCATGGACTAGGAACAAAACTTGAAATAGATCCAGATTTAATAATCCCAAATAAAAATCTAACACTTGCAGAAGGGGCAATTGTTCCTTGGTCTAGCACAACATCACATTTAGGTTGGTACACAAGGATGCTTTCGGTTGTTGCAAAAAAACACAATTTTTCGATGCATACACCAATTTGCAAATTAACTAAGCCAGCTCTTGATATAGTTTTATATGGAGATCCGAATAACATTTATTCAGTCGATCTTGGAAAAGTTAGTTTTGATGATGAAGATGGAGAATTTAGCTCATATTCTAGAGAATATGAAACATCTTATGAGGGAGTAATTCCAAACTTAGAAAGGCGCTATCATGAAACAGATTCTGAATATGTTAGAAAAAAAATTGAAGGATATATGAGAATTTTAATTTGTCCAGATTGTGGAGGCAAAAGACTAAAACCAGAGGTTTTATCAGTTAAGATCAACAAGTTTTCAATAATGGACATCAGTGAGTTGTCTATCAAAAAGGCAATAGATTTCTTTCAAAACATCACTTTCGATAAAACAAAAGCTGAGATTGCAAAAACAATACTAAAAGAAATTTTAAATAGATTACGCTTTCTTCAAAATGTTGGGCTTTCATATCTTTCCTTAAATCGCTCTGCAAACACATTATCAGGCGGAGAAGCTCAAAGAATAAGGCTTGCTACTCAAATTGGATCAAAATTATCAGGAGTAATTTATGTATTAGATGAGCCTTCAATTGGGCTTCATCAAAATGACAATGATAAACTTATAAAAACACTTATTGAGCTACGAGATTTGGGAAATACTGTTATTGTTGTAGAACATGATGTTGATACTATGCTTGCATCAGATTATTTAATAGACATCGGTCCGGGAGCGGGAAAGCATGGGGGAAATGTTGTTTCAAAAGGTCGTCCTATTGAAGTTATGAAAGACAAAAATTCAATAACTGGTCAATATTTATCAGGAGCAAAAGAAGTTTTAGTTCCTAAAAAGAGAAGAAAAGGAAATTCTAAATATCTAACAATTAAAGGCGCTAAAGAGCATAATTTAAGAAATTTAGATGTATCTTTTCCACTAGGAACTTTTATTTCAGTAACAGGTGTTTCAGGAAGTGGGAAATCTACTTTGGTAAATTCTATTTTGGTTAAGTCCGTTTCAAAAAAACTATATCGATCAAAGGCTTTACCGGGAGAACATGAAGAAATATCTGGAATGGAGCATTTAGATAAAATAATAAACATAGATCAGTCTGCGATTGGAAGGACTCCACGCAGTAATCCAGCCACATATACAGGTGTTTTTACCGACATACGGGATTTGTTTTCCAAAACACCAGAGGCAAAATTAAGAGGATATAAGCCGGGAAGATTTAGCTTTAATGTTAAAGGAGGTCGTTGTGAAATTTGTAAGGGCGATGGAATAAAGAAAATTGAAATGCACTTTCTTCCAGACATTTATGTGCCTTGTGAGGCTTGTAAGGGAAAAAGATATAATACAGAAGCTTTGGAAGTTAAATATAGGGGTAAAACTATTCATGATGTTTTAGAAATGACAGTTGAAGACGCTTTAGATTTTTTTAAAGCCATTCCTACTGTAAGTGTTAAGCTTCAAACTTTATATGAAGTTGGTCTTGGTTATATTCGTCTTGGACAACCTGCAAATACATTGTCTGGAGGGGAAGCTCAAAGGATTAAGCTTGCAACAGAGCTTTCAAAAAGGGCAACGGGCCAAACGCTGTATGTTTTAGACGAGCCAACTACAGGACTTCATTTTGAAGATGTGAAGAAATTATTAGATGTCTTGAATAGGCTAGTTGATAAAGGAAATACGGTTTTAGTCATTGAACACAATTTAGATGTGATTAAGTCGGTTGATTATATATTAGACTTAGGCCCAGAAGGTGGGGATGAAGGGGGAATGATCGTTGGCAAAGGTACTCCAGAAGAACTAATTAAAAACAATTCTTCGTATACAGGTAAGTGGCTTAAAAAGATTTTAAATTAGAAAAGCATAAATTAGACAATTTTTTATCTTTATTTGGGCTTTCTGCTTAATTTTTCTATACCGAAAAAATTTCTTAGTAAACTTGGTTGAGCTTTGATTAAATTTAGTAAAGTTTAATTAGGTTTAATAAAATTTAATTAAACTTAATTAAGTATGTTCAAATGTGGTTAAATTTATTTAGATATTATAAAATAGTTTAAAATTTGTTAATGTTGTTTGGATTTAACTTAATTATAAAACAATTGTTTTAAAGGTATATAATTTGTATAAAGTTTAATTAAATTAAGTAAAATTTAATTAAATTTGCAAAAAGTGTTGTAAATTAAATTAAGCTGTGATAAATAGTATACAGTTTAATGAAATTTACTTAATTAAGGTCTTCTATATTGAAATAAGCTTGAATTGTTTTAAATTGTGTATATAATCCTAGACTTAAATCTAATATAGAAAACCAATGATTGAAAAATATCTAACAACAGAGCAAGTTTCAGAGCTTCTGCAAGTACACCCCTTTACAATTCTGAAATACATAAAAAACGGGAAACTAAAGGGAATAAAAATTGGAAGAGTCTATCGCATCAATGAAAGCGAAGTGAAAAATTTTCTTGAAACCATCACTGTAAATAATAAAGAGGAAAAAGAGTTGCAAGAAGTTGAAATAAAAACAAAGAGTAAAAAGAAAAAACACAGTTCAGTAAATCTAAAAAATATTAATTCAGAAGCAAAGGAAGAGTTTAAGGCAGAAACACAAAACCCTGAAATCATTGAAGAAGATGAAATAATAAATTTGAAGTCAGAAGAGGGAATAATTGAAACAGAAAACAAAATCGAAGGAAAAATTAGTCCAAACTTTGAAAAAGAAACAACTTATATAGAAAAAGAGGAAACATCAAACGAGATTTATATAATTTAATTTACATATATAAAATGATAATACATTGCCTCTCCTGTGGAAAATCCACATCAACAAATTTACATCGATGTCCATATTGTTGTTCTGAGATATCGGAAACAACGCTCGAATTAAACGGAGTGCAGTGTAAGGAAAAAAATAAATCAAGAGTAGCAGGATTTGTATTTGGATACGCAAAATCATAAACCTAAAAAATCTTCAATATATAGACCTTACTTGTAATAGCCCTACAGGTAAAACCTTGAAAAAATCTTCCGAAATAGCCCTAAATTAAGGGGCTTTTTCGATATATGAATATTTTGAATTAGATCTAGCTTCTACGATATATCAAATTTATTTATTTGGGCACTGCCTAGAATTTATTGCAAATGTACAATCAAAAAGTAAATCAAGGTTATCAATTGTGTTTAATATACTTTGATCAATTTCATTTAATTCATCCAAAAATTTTTCTATACTTTGATCAAGGTTGTCACGATATAAAAAAATATAGCTTGATGCCAGTTCAGCTTTTTTTGTTTCCATTAGAAATTTTTGATCTTCTAGATCTAATTGTCCAAAAAAAGAAGAAAAAGATTGGTCCCCATAATCAGGAAATTCTCCAAATTCAGATAAATAGCTTAGAATTTCAGATGCTCCCATTTTTGCAGGCATTGAATTAATATTTATGTTGATGATTGAAGATAGGTAATCAGCAAGCCCTGGATCAGTAATTGCTTCCCAAATTTTTTCAGCTCTACCTCCTATTCTCATTTTTGCATCTTCAATTGCAGGACTAATTCCTCCAAAGTTATCAATAAATTCATTAAATTTTTCAGCCAATACCTTGAAACTACCACTATTGCAGTTCACATATTCAATTTTTCGTTTGGAATATTTCGTACGAAGATTTCTATATAATAGATTAAGTTCATCTTCAGAGAACATACTTCCAAGATATTTTTCTT
>Ga0334885_1002766_pt1 | contig 17445 bp, 11 predicted proteins | sample GraSluR1_MG_8_FD_207233 | JGI IMG/M metagenome (GOLD analysis project Ga0334885, IMG submission 207233) | Sludge microbial communities from methane-producing bioreactor in Wageningen University, Netherlands - Granular Sludge_31_05-R1 | ecosystem: Engineered > Bioreactor > Anaerobic >...
TTTTGTTTATTATACTTAAATTTTTTTAGCGCTTCAAGATAATCCATATTTAAGATCTGAGAGTTATCAACTTCTTTAGCTTTTAAAACATTCTTTTTAACAATTTCTAAAGCATCTTTATCAACTTCTACGAAATATGCAAGACTTGCACCTCTGCTTAGAGCTTCTAAGCCTAAGGCCCCTGACCCTGCAAATAAATCTAGAACAACTTCTCCATCCAAGAATGGCCCTATAGTATTAAAAATCGACTCTTTCATTCTATCCATCATTGGTCTAGTAGTAGTTCCTTCTAATGTATTAAGTACTAATCTTTTATGTTTTCCTGCAATAATTCTCATTCTTTATCCCTTTTTAGTTTTGGAGCGTATATCTTCAAATGACTATGTAAGTTTTTAATTTTAACATTTCCCTTTGGTCCTTCTTCACCATCTACACACCAAGTAATATCTTTATCACAAATTATCTCAAATTCAGGTGAAGAAAAATAACTAACATATGAATTTTGTTTTTTCTTTCTAAAAGCAAAAACTATTGTTTTAACCAAATTAAGCATGCCTTTAAAAAAGCCATTCTTAATTGCTAGAATATCAAAGACACCATCGTTTAGATGACCTCTCATATTAAAGTTAATCCCACCAGCACTAACTGAATTTAATACTAATACCATAGGAACAACGCCTTCAAAGTCAACATCTTTACCTTTTATAATAACTTTTGATAATTTAGGACTAAAGAAATCTTTAAAACCATCAAAAAAGTACGCTAGTTTCCCTAAAATTCTCTTAGTTTTTTGTTTTGTTCTATAACTTACTTCAGTAAAAGTACCCATGCCAACCACATAAATAAAATATTTATCATTAATCATACCAACGTCATGATTAATAATGTTTTTCTCAGTAATTACTTTAACTGCTTTTTTAATATTTTTAGAAATTTTTAAATTCTTAGCAATATCATTAACAGTGCCAGAAGGAATATAACCAAGAATTGGTCTTTCATCACATGATGCAATCCCACAAGCAACATCATTAAAAGTACCATCACCTCCAGAAAATACTAAAACATCATATTCCCCACAAACTGCTTTAGCTTTTTCAATGGTATCAAGTGCTGATCTAGTCTCATATATTTCAACTAAATCAAAAACTTTTTCTAACTCATTTTTAATGTATTTAATTTTTTTTAAGATCTTACCCTTACCACTAACAGGGTTATACATAAATAAAGATTTCATAGAATTTCTCCAATTACTAATATTATAATAAAATTTTTTTAGTTTTAAAAGAAAAATCTTATCAAACTGAAATTACAGCATTTAAAGTGCTTATTAATACCATAAAATTAGCCTATAATCGCATTTCAAACACTCTCCATATAAATTGTTGTATGGAGGCTTAGCATTAATACAAGTGATTTTTTTAGATATTTTTTGAAAGTTCTAATTTGTTAGTAATAAATTGATTTCTGTATAATTCGTAGTACTCTCCTTGCATTTTAAGCAAGTCACTATGAGAGCCCTTTTCAACGATTTCACCTTTTTTAATTACTAAAATTAAGTCCGCATTTACTACAGTTGAAAGACGATGCGCAACCATTAAGCAAGTTCTGTCTTTAGTAATCTTTTCAATTATTTTTTGAATGCTTAGTTCTGTCTTTGTATCTATTGATGAAGTAGCTTCATCTAAAATTAAAATCTTAGGATTACTAATTAAGGCTCTTGCGAAACATATTAATTGGCGCTGACCAACTGATAGCTTGCTTCCACCTTCTCCTACTATTGTATTATACTTAATATCAAATGTTTGAACAAAATCATCAACCCCAACTTCTTTTGAAATCTCTAATATTTCTTCTTCAGTTGCATCTAATTTACCATACCTAATGTTCTCCATAATCGTACCATTAAATAAAAACGGATTCTGAAGCACATAGCCTAGATTTGCATGAAGCCAAGATATTGATCTAGCCTTATAATCTATTCCATCGATCTTGATTATTCCAGTTGTAGGTTCATAAAAGCGACTAATCAAATTAATAATAGTAGATTTACCACTACCAGTTTCTCCAACTAAAGCCACATTCATACCTTTTTTAATTTTTAAATTAAAATCTTTTAATATAGTTTCCCCTTTTTCATATTTAAAACTAACATTTTCAAACTCAATTTCACCATTTAATCTCTCCCAATTTTCTTTTTTAGGATGTAATATAGTCCCATATTTGTTTTCAATGTCCGCTTCATCATAAATATCAAGTGGTGTTTCTATTAAAGACATAATTCTTTCAGCTGATGCTTGAGCTTGTTGGAGCTCAGCAATCATTGTTGAAACGTGCATTACTGGATCAAAGAATTGGATTGTACAAATGATAAATAAATATAAAACTCCAAGTGATAAATCACCATTTAAAACCATTCCACCACCAAGTCTCATAATAAACAAAACTCCAACATAACTAACAACCATTAAAATTGGAAATAAAACTGATGATCTAATAACTGCTTTTATTGCATTTGTTTTCATTTCATTACATAAATTACTAAAATCAGTGTTAGTTTTATCTTCTAAAACTAAAGTTTTAGTAGTCTTAGAACCAGATATCCCCTCACTATAAGAGGCTGTAATCTTAGAGTTAATCTTTCTAACTTTTCTATAGGCTTTAAGAATCGTTTTTCTAAAATACAAACCAATTACAAAAATTACAGGAGTTAATGCTAAATTAATCAAAGCAAGGCGGATATTTGTAAGTATTAGGATTATCATAATCCCACTCATAGTAGCAAATCCCCAAAGCATATCAACTAAGCCCCAAGAAAGAATATTAGACAACTTTCTAGAATCAGATGTAAGGCGTGCCATAATCCAACCCGCTGGAGTCTTATCGTAATATGAAAAAGGTAGATTTTGAAGCTTTAAAAAAGCTTCTTTTCTTAACTCATAAGCAACTTCTACTTCAACCTTACCAGCCATTTTAATAAAAGTAAAAACCGTTACCCCATAACCTATTACAACCAAAGAATAAGCTAATATAAATAAAGGTATTTTTTCATATTCTTGATTTTCAAAAAAAGTAGAAATTGAATAAGAATTAAGTAATGGATACATTACATCTAAGAATGCTAAACAAATAACTGCTGTAACTAAAACAGCTACATGTTTTTTGTTTTTCAAAACAAGTTTGAAGATTTTTTTCCAAATCTTCGCATCAATTTTTGAATTACTATAATCTTGTTCTTCAAATTGATTCATGCTATTCCACCTCCTTAGAAACTAAATCTTTAAATTCATCTTCTAAAGAGCCTTGGATACTCCATAAAGTTTTATACAAACCTTCTTTTTTAACCAACTCTTCATGCGTTCCAATATTAGTAATACGCCCATCTTCTAAAACCATAATCTTATCGGCTTGTAAAGCAGTTGTAATTCTATGCGTAATAATAATTGATGTTAATTGTTTTTCTCTCATTTTCAATGCATTTCTAATATTTAAATCAGTTCTAGTATCAACAGCACTTAATGAATCATCAAATATCATAATCGGTTTATTTAAAACAAGCATTCTAGCTATCGCAAGACGCTGTTTTTGACCACCCGATAAAGTAACCCCTTTTTCGCCAACTAAAGTATTATAACCTTCAGTAAAATTAACAACATCATTATGAAGGCTCGCAATTTGAGCTGCCTTAAAAACTGCTTTATTGTCAAGTGCAGGATTACCAATCCTAATATTTTCCATTACAGTTTTACCATAAATAAATGGATCTTGTAAAATAATACCTACATTTTCTCTAACCCATTTCTTTTTAATCTCTCTTAGTTCAACCCCATCTAGTTTAATCGAACCAAAATAATCATACATTCTGACTAATATATTAACAATAGTTGATTTACCCGCTCCAGTTTTACCCACTATAGCAATAGTTTCACCACTTTTTATTTCAAAGTTAACGTTGTTTAAAAGATGTTCTTTAGTATCATCAAATTTAAAACTAACATTTTCAAACGATATATTACCAGTTACTACTGGTGTTAATTTACCATCATTAGCATACTCAGTTGGTTCTCCTAAAATTTCTTCAACACGTTTTGTGGCTACGATTGTTTTACTAAAATCACCAATAATTCTACCTAATCTTTTAATTGGATAAACTAACATACCAACATACATTAAACAAGCAATGATATCACCAATTGAAATAATTCCAGCTTTAGCAAAATAAACCGATACAATAACAGTTAAAGCGTATTGACCTATTGTAATAAAATCACTAAAGCCCCAAAAAGTTGCCATAGCATTATTAATCTTTTCAGAACTTTTAGTAAACTTTCTGCTTTCTTCTTCGAATCTATTAATTGCATACGGCTCTCTAGCAAAAGCTTTTACAACTCTAACGCCATTTACATTTTCTTGTAAAACACTAATCATTTTAGCTTCGTTTTCTTCACTGATAGTAAACTCTTTGTAAATATATCTAAAATAAATCACTGAAGTAACGAAGTTAATTGGAACTGTTACTAAAGTAACTAACATAATTCTAACATCAATTAAAGCCATTTGATAAACTCCAGCACTAAGGGAAGCAATAACAAACAGCAACTCAGGCATCTGAACACTTAAAAAACCTCTAATAGTTTCAACATCTGAAGTACATCTTTGAATTAAATCACCAGTATCTAACTTGTTGTGGTAACTATAAGGTAAATCTTGAATATGCGCAAACAAACTAGTTCTTACATCTTTTGCGATGTTTTCTGAATATACACCCTTAAAATAACCATTAAAGAAAATTATTATACCTCTAAAAATTAAATAAATAATTAAAGCAAGTCCTAAAATCCAAATCGCAGTAAACCCACTAAAATTACTAAATATATCCAATAAAAAAGAAGGGAGATTAATATCGCCTTCAATTATTGGTGTTGATGAATTCAAAATAAAATCCATTAAGTATTTTATGAATTGAGGCACGTAAGAATATGTAATTGGTGTAAAAATTGTCAATAAAGCAATTATCAAAACTAAAAACCAATACGATCTAACCCACTTCATAAGTTTTAAAAAAGTTGACATATATCCCCCACTAATTATTCTTGGAAAACAGTGTTAAAGTAAGAAACTAACAAATCATTTGCACTATCATCAAAATCCTCTAAGTTAAGCAAATTACTTCTTGCATAAAAAACTAGGCTATTATCAGGATTAGTTTCTTCATCAAAATAAATATAACTAAATGTTGGTATCGATAAATCACTAGTAGATAACGAATTACCATTTGGTTTTTCTAAAGCTTTTGCTAAATCAGCAAGTTCATCGGTTGTGATTCTACTAGCATTAATATAATAAATTACACTAATATCATATTCATCTTTTGCTAAAGTATTAGCTGCACCTACATATTCATCACAAATTTGAACATCAGGTGAACCATAATATAAATGAAACGTTTCTTTAGCAGCGATTTTTTCCTTAACTTTTTCAACTGTTATATATTCAAACACATGAGCTGCATCACCTAAAGATGGATATTCTTTTGCTATTGCAGATTTGCTAGTTGAAGGTGCAAAAGTTATTAAATTAAAGATTATAATTAATACTATCGCAAGTCCTGCTACTCCAAAAATTATACTAAAAACTTTCTTTTCAGTTTTCGTCATCGGTTGTCTATTATTAATCATTTCCTTAACGCCTTGTTGAGGAATATTGCTCATAGCAGTTTTTACTTGCTTTTTCTTTTTATTAGCCATTTTTTGTTACCTCCAATTTTTCTATATGAATTATAACATAATTTTATAATTTTTGCTAGATTTTGTTTTTACATTATATTACATAAAAAGAAAAAAGAACCTTATTTCTAAGGTTCTTAATTTTTACTCCTACAAGATATTTGCTCATAGTGAATCTACTAATGGTGACCCGTACGGGATTCGAACCCGTGAATGTATGCGTGAAAGGCATATGAGTTAACCGTTTCTCCAACGGGCCATAAAATGGCGCCCCCACTAGGACTTGAACCTAGGACCCCATGATTAACAGTCATGTGCTCTAACCAACTGAGCTACGGAGGCAAGGTTTATAAAAATAGAAAGGAAGTAAGGCAACGTCCTACTTTTGCGGGGTAAAAACCCAACTATCATCGGCGTTAAAGTGCTTAACTGCTGTGTTCGAAATGGGAACAGGTGTTTCCACTTTGCTATTGTCACCATACTTCTCTTTCAAAATTGAATAGTACTTTGTCGCTTTAGTCGTTTTTCTTTAAGGTTAAGTCCTCGATCTATTAGTATCAGTCAGCTTAACACATCACTATGCTTACACACCTGACCTATCAACCTCATCATATTTAAGGGATCTTACTTCATAAAGAATGGGAAATCTCATCTTGAGGTGGGCTTCACGCTTAGATGCTTTCAGCGTTTATCCCTTCCGCACGTAGTTACCCAGCTGTGGCTCTGGCGAGCCAACTGGTACGCCAGCGGTGCGTCCATTCCGGTCCTCTCGTACTAAGAACAGCTCCTCTCAAATTTCCTCCGCCCACGACAGATAGGGACCGAACTGTCTCGCGACGTTCTGAACCCAGCTCGCGTGACGCTTTAATGGGCGAACAGCCCAACCCTTGGGACCTACTCCAGCCCCAGGATGCGACGAGCCGACATCGAGGTGCCAAACCTCCCCGTCGATGTGAACTCTTGGGGGAGATCAGCCTGTTATCCCCAGGGTAGCTTTTATCCGTTGATCGACTGCCTTTCCATTCAGCACAGCCGGTTCACTAAGCCCAACTTTCGTTCCTGCTCGACTTGTAGGTCTCGCAGTCAAGCTCCCTTCTGCCTTTGCACTCTACGAATGATTTCCAACCATTCTGAGGGAACCTTTGGGCGCCTCCGTTACTCTTTAGGAGGCGACCGCCCCAGTCAAACTGCCCACCAGACAATGTCCTCTAGCCCGATTAGGGCTACAAGTTAGACATCAAATATCAAAAGGGTGGTATTCCAACGTTGACTCCATCGAAACTAGCGTTCCGATTTCTTAGTCTCCCACCTATCCTATACATCTAATATTCGAGGTCAATATCAAGCTGCAGTGAAGCTCCATGGGGTCTTTCCGTCTAGTCGCGGGTAACCTGCATCTTCACAGGTACTATGATTTCACCGAGTCTCGAGTTGAGACAGCACCCAAATCGTTACGCCTTTCGTGCGGGTCGGAACTTACCCGACAAGGAATTTCGCTACCTTAGGACCGTTATAGTTACGGCCGCCGTTTACTGGGGCTTCAATTCAAAGCTTCGAGTTGCCTCTAACATCTCCTCTTAACCTTCCAGCACTGGGCAGGCGTCAGCCCCTATACTTCACCTTGCGGTTTAGCAGAGACCTGTGTTTTTGGTAAACAGTCGCTTGGGTCTATTATCTGCGGCTCATTGCTGAGCCCCCCTTATTCCGAAGTTACGGGGTCATTTTGCAGAGTTCCTTAACAAGAGTTTTCTCGCGCGTCTGTGGATTCTCTCCTCGCCTACGTGTGTCCGTTTGCGGTACGGGCACCTAATTAATTAGCCTTAGAAACTTTTCTTGGAAGTCTGGCTTCACTAGACTTTCGTCATCATATTTCAATGTTTAATAAGTAACGGATTTGCCTGTTACTCCATCTTTGTACTTAAACTAACATCCAATTGCTAGCTCTAGTTAGCCTCCTTCGTCATTCCATCAGTTAATTAGGTGGTACAGGAATTTAAACCTGTTGTCCATCGGCTACGCTTTTCAGCCTGACCTTAGGACCCGACTAACCCAGAGAGGACGAACCTACCTCTGGAAACCTTAGGCTTTCGACGGATAGGATTCTCACCTATCTTTTCGTTACTCACACCGGCATTCTCACTGCTTAGCGCTCCAATAGTCCTTTCGGTCTACCTTCTCCGCACTAAGTACGCTCCCCTACCAATCATTAATAAATTAATAATTCCATAGTTTCGGTATTATGCTTAGCCCCGTTACATTTTCGGCGCAGAATCATTCGACTAGTGAGCTGTTACGCACTCTTTAAAGGATGGCTGCTTCTAAGCCAACCTCCTAGTTGTTTGAACGACTCCACATCCTTTCCCACTTAGCATAAATTTCGGGACCTTAACTGATGGTCTGGGCTGTTTCCCTTTTGACTACGGGCCTTATCACTCGCAGTCTGACTGCTGTACATGTTTTATAGCATTCGAAGTTTAATTGAGATCAGTACCTCGAGGTGAGGCCATCACACATTCAGAGCTCTACCTCCATAAAACTTTCATTACAACGCTAGCCCTAAAGCTATTTCGGGGAGAACCAGCTATATCCGAGTTCGTTTGGAATTTCACCCCTAGCCACAAGTCATCCAAGTCTATTGCAACAGACCCTGGTTCGGTCCTCCACCTGGTTTTACCCAAGCTTCAACCTGCTCATGGCTAGATCACCCGGTTTCGGGTCTACGACAATTAACTATATTTCGCCCTATTAAGACTCGCTTTCGCTACGGCTCCGTTCCTTAAAACTTAACCTTGCTAATTATCGTAACTCGCCGGTTCATTCTACAAAAGGCACGCCATCACCCATTAACGGGCTTTGACTGTTTGTAAGTACATGGTTTCAGGTTCTTTTCACTCCCTGCCAAGGGTTCTTTTCACCTTTCCCTCACGGTACTGGTTCACTATCGGTCACTAGGTAGTATTTAGCCTTACGAGATGGTCCTCGCTATGTTCAAGCAGAATTCCACGTGCTCCGCTCTACTCTTTGTTACCGGAGTTCTTAGTATTTCGTCTACAGGACTATCACCTTGTTTTGTTTGTTTTCCCACACAATTCGACTATATTAAGAATTTGTAACTCCTGATGGTAACGGGCTGGTCCCTGTTCAATCGCCTCTACTTAGGGAATCGCTAATTGCTTTCTTTTCCTCCAGCTACTTAGATGTTTCAGTTCGCTGGGTCTTCCCCCGATATGGCTATTTTATTCACCATATGGTACTAACTCTTCAAGTTAGTGAGTTTCCTCATTCGGATACCTACGGATCTTAGTTTACTTACAACTCCCCGTAGCATTTCGCTGTTAGTCGCGTCCTTCATCGGCTCCTAGTGCCAAGGCATCCACCATGCACTCTTTGTTTCTTAACCTTTTTTTTCTTTAGACACTAAAAAAATTCTTAAAAATTTAAAAAAGTGTTGTTTTTTTACTTTGCGACAAGTACTATTCAATTTTCAAAGATCTATTAATAAAACTTAAAACAAAAACTTGAAAGACAAAGTCTCTCAAAACTAAATAGAACAGAGTGGAGTAAAAAATCAAAGTTAAAAATATTTTTTTTGGTAAAAGGCTTTACCTTTCTCCTTAGAAAGGAGGTGATCCATCCCCACGTTCTCGTAGGGATACCTTGTTACGACTTCACCCCAATCATTTATCCTACCTTAGACGGCTCCCTCTTAATTGCTTAAGTTAGGCCACCGGTTTTGGGTATTATAAACTCTCATGGTGTGACGGGCGGTGTGTACAAGACTCGAGAACGTATTCACCGTGACATTCTGATTCACGATTACTAGCGATTCCGACTTCATGTAGTCGAGTTGCAGACTACAATCCGAACTGAGACTAGCTTTCTGAGATTAGCTCCACCTCGCGGTATCGCAACTCTTTGTACTAGCCATTGTAGCACGCGTGTAGCCCAGGTCATAAAGGGCATGATGATTTGACGTCATCCCCACCTTCATCCGGTTTATCACCGGCGGTCTCATTAGAGTGCTCAACTAAATGTTAGCAACTAATGATAAGGGTTGCGCTCGTTGCGGGACTTAACCCAACATCTCACGACACGAGCTGACGACAACCATGCACCACCTGTCTTTGTTGTTCCGAAGAAAAGACCTATCTCTAGATCAGTCAACAAGATGTCAAGACCTGGTAAGGTTCTTCGCGTTGCATCGAATTAAACCGCATGCTCCACCGCTTGTGCGAGTCCCCGTCAATTCCTTTGAGTTTCAGTCTTGCGACCGTACTCCCCAGGCGGAGCACTTATTGTGTTAACTACAGCACCGAGGTTTCCCCCGACACTTAGTGCTCAACGTTTACGGCGTGGACTACCAGGGTATCTAATCCTGTTTGCTCCCCACGCTTTCGTGCCTCAGCGTCAGTTCCGGCCCAGTAAGCTGCCTTCGCCATTGGTGTTCCTTCTAATATCTACGCATTCCACCGCTCCACTAGAAATTCCACTTACCTCTACCGTACTCAAGTCTACCAGTTTTCAATGACCCTCTATAGTTAAGCTATAGTATTTTACATCAAACTTAATAAACCGCCTACGCACTCTTTACGCCCAATAATTCCGGATAACGCTTGCCCCCTATGTATTACCGCGGCTGCTGGCACATAGTTAGCCGGGGCTTTCTAATCAGGTACTGTCAATTATAAGGCATTTCCTCCTCATAAAGTTCATTCCTAATAACAGAATTTTACGACCCGAAGGCCTTAATCATTCACGCGGCATTGCTCGGTCAGGGTTGCCCCCATTGCCGAAAATTCCCTACTGCTGCCTCCCGTAGGAGTTTGGGCCGTGTCTCAGTCCCAATGTGGCTGTTTTGCCTCTCAGCACAGCTATGCATCATTGCCTTGGTGGGCCGTTACCTCACCAACTAGCTAATGCACCGCAGGCCCCTCCTTAAGTGATGCAAACGCATCTTTAAATAAATCGACATGCGTCAATTTATACTATCCAGTATTAGCAGTCGTTTCCAACTGTTATCCTCGTCTTAAGGGTAGGTTACCCACGTGTTACTCACCCGTTCGCCACTAAAGTATTGCTACTTCCGTTCGACTTGCATGTATTAGGCATGCCGCCAGCGTTCATCCTGAGCCAGGATCAAACTCTCAATAAAAGTTTATTCCTTGCTCCACCTGTTCTATTTAGTTTTCAAAGACCTTGTTTTTGTTAGAGCATTTATCATTATATCACAATGATTTGCTTTGTCAACATTTTTTGATATTTTTTTTACAAAAGGTTCCTTTTTAGGCAACCTTATACATTATACTACTATCTTAAGTTTAAGTCAATTAGTTTGTTTTTTAATTTTAAAAATTTTTTTAAGCCAAATAAAAACTCTCTAAAATTAACTTTTAGAGAGTAATTTTCTTAATGTCTTTTGCCTTTATAAACAAATAAATCACTAATTGGTTTATCCTCAACTATATTAATTACACCTTGTCCTAGCATTTCAGCAATTGATAGTTGTACAATCTTTGGACCCAATTTAGATTTAGGGATTCTAATCGAGTTTGTTGTTACTAATTCAGTAATAGGAGACTCATTTATTCTTTCCATAGCCGGATCAGATAATACTGGATGTGAACAAGTTACATATATATCTTTTGCTCCTGCTTCTTTTAAAGCTTTAGCAGCAACTGTAATAGTTCCAGCTGTATCTACTATATCATCTACGATAATAACATTTTTATCTTGAACATCACCGATTATATGCATAACTTCAGCCACATTTGGTTTAGGTCTTCTCTTATCAATAATAGCAATTGGTGCATCAAAGTTAATCGCAAACTTTCTAGCTCTAGTAGTACCACCATGATCAGGTGAAACAACTACTATATCTTCAAGTCCTTTTTCTTTAAAATACCCAACCATAATAGCTGATGCTTGAAAGTTATCAATTGGTACATTATAAAAACCTTGAATTTGAGCAGCATGTAAGTCTAAACAAATTAATCTTGTAGCGCCTGCTACTTCTAATAAATCCGCTACTAGTTTAGCCGAAATTGGTTGTCTTGATAGTGCTTTTCTGTCTTGTCTTGAATAACCATAATAAGGCATAATAACATTGATTGTTTTAGCAGATGCTCTTTTTAAGGCATCAATCATAATTAACAATTCCATGTAATGCTCATTTACTGGTTTTGATGTCGATTGAACTACAAATACATGATGTCCTCTAACAGTTTCAGCGATATTTAAACTAACTTCACCATCAGCAAATCTTGTAAGAGTACACTCAGATAATTTAATTCCCATATAATCAGCAATTTCTTGCGCTAATTCGGGATTGGAATTTAAAGTAAACAACTTAACTTTAGCACCATGAATATCGGCCATGATTTTAAAAACCTCCTATTGTGAAAACCTACCTACATTATACTCTTTTAATATATGAAATGCAATTTTAAAACGTTATCATAAAAAAAGGTATGTTTTCCAAAAACATACCTTTTTACCTTCCATTTTCTTTTATTCCCAACCAGCATATAATTCAAGAATTTCAGTCTCTGATGTTGGTAATACTTCATCCCACTCTATATTACATTCTTCATCTATATACCATCCAGTAAAAACACTATCATCTTTTATTGGATCGTCTGGTAATACATATAAATTACTACCAGTAATATAATCAAACCAATGAATCCCTGAATTTGGTGCATCAGTATAGTTATAATGAAATATTAGATTTACTGGTAATGTTATATTTTCTGGTTTTAGGACTGCAATAAGTCTATTTTCTTGCAATGGATTAGAAAGAATAATTGTTGCTTGTCCACCTCTAGACCAAAGATCAGGCATATCAGAATTAATAGGCACTGATAACATCACAAACTCTTCTAAATTAGTGCATCCCAAAAATGCGGCCTCTAATATGGAGGTTACTGTTATAGGAACATAAACTTTCTTTAAATTTTCGCTTTCAACCCCCCAAACCGTACGAGGCCAAAGATCTCTTCCAATCCCCGTTATAGGAAGTCCTTCTACATAATCTGGAATCACTAAAATTTCTTGTTCTTTCCCTAAATCAGTTAATTCTAATATACGAGCCCATGGCTCATATGGTTCCTTTACATCTGTAACTAACTGAACATAAAAATAATCCGTTTCAACAACAACATTTACTTTATCCTTATATGGATCATATCGACACCCTGACATTACCAACAATAAAAAACAAACAATTAATACTTGTAATAACTTAGTACTCGCTTTCTTCATTTTCTCTTACCTCTTTCTCCCTATATAAACAAACATATGATAAACCCAAAAACTTCTTAATATAAGTTAAGAAGTTTTTCAAAATTATTTATTATTAATAATCTTTGTATCAAAGACTTTTGACCCTTCTATAATAACTGAATCAATTATGCTTACATTAGGACCAACACTTGAGTTTTTACCAATCACACTTTTACCTAATATTTCAACGTTTTCCATAATAGTAACATCTTTTTCGATTATGACATCCGCTCCTATTTTAACGCTATTTAAATCTGTAATATCAACACCATTAACTAAATGCTTATCTAAAATTCTTTTTTGAAGCATTGTTTCTAAGTTAACCAATTGTTTTTGATCGTTAATTCCACTAATCTCATCATAGTCACTAACGATATAAGTCGAAACTTTTAAATTATCATTATAAAACAAACTTACTAAATCAGTTAAATAATATTCTTTTTGATTATTTGTATTTTGAATATTATTTAAATACACAAATAACTTTTGATTATCAACAGCATAAACTGATGCATTGATTTCTTTAATATTTTTTTGTTCTCCAACGCAATCTTTGTCTTCAACAATTGCCATTACTTGACCTTTACTATTTCTAACCATTCTACCATATCCACTAGGATCTTTATGAATAGTAGTTAAAACCGTCAAATCAGATTTACTCTTTACATGAAAATCTATTAGTTCTTTATAAGTTTCTTTTGTTATAAAAGGCATATCCCCAATAGCAATTAAAGTTACACCCATTTTATCTTTTAAAAACTCTTCACAACTTTTTACAGCATTAGCTGTACCAAGTTGTTCTTTTTGAACAGCAAACTTAGATTTATCTTTTAATAATTCTTCAATAACTTCTTTTTGATAGCCGACAACTGTATAAATGTCTTCAACATTTTGGTATTTTATAGCATCTACTACATACTCTACCATTGGCTTACCTAATATTTTATGAGCGCATTTAGGCATTGTTGAATTCATTCTTTGGCCTTTACCTGCGGCTAATATAATTGCATATAAATTCATATATTCCCTCTCTTAAAAAAAATACCAAAGAATGGTATTTTTTATAAATCTTTTATTCTTCTGCTTCAACTTCATCAAGATCTCCAGAATTATACTTATCAAGTACAATCTGTTCAATTTCTTCACGCATTGATTTTTCGATTGGATGAGCTATGTCTTTGAATAAACCTTTATTGTTTTTTCTGTTAGGCATCGCTACAAACAAACCGTTAGTCCCCTCTATGACTCTCAATTCGTGAACAACAAAAACATTATCAAAAGTGATTGTAGCAACAGCTTTTAGCCTACTTCCATTGTCTACTTTTCTCATTCTAACATCTGTAATTTGCATTCTTTCCTTTCCACCCTTTCCTCTACTGATACTTAAATTATATCACTAACTTAAAATAATTCAACACTTTTATTTAAAATCATTTTTAAATATTAGTTATTTCTTAATTTGCAAAGATATAATTTATAGTTAATCATCTCTTTTTTTAATTTCAAATAAGCTTTTTTCGCAGTTTTTTTATCTTCAAATATCCCGAAAACAACCGACCCACTACCTGTCATCGAAGCATTAAGCGCCTTATTCTTAATAAGCAATTCTTTAATTTCACTAATTTTATTATCATATAATTTATTAACCGTTGTTTCTAAATCATTTCTAATATTACTAGCTATTTCTTTTAAATCATTTTTTTTAATCGCTTCGACTAAATTAGTTAAATCATCACTTTTTTCAATTATATGATTTTCAAATATCGTTTTAGTACTACATTTAAAGTCTGGTTCTACTAGAACTAAATAAACTTTTAATTTTTTATCGATCAAATCAATCTTTTCGCCCTTCCCACTAACAAAAGACATTTGGTTAGTTAAACAAAAAGACACATCACTTCCTAAAGTATTACCTAAAGCAAGCAGTTCATAAATACTCCGATTTTGTTTATAAAGTTTGTTCAAAGCAATTAAGGTACAAGCAGCATCGCTGCTTCCACCACCAAGCCCTGCTTGTGAAGGAATTCTTTTCTTTATGTTGATATCAACACCTTGCTTAATACTATATTTTTCTTTAAATGCATTAGCCGCTTTTAATACTATATTATCAGGATATATATCATTAATTATTCTAACAATATTCAACTTATTCTTTTTAAAAGTTAATTCATCATATAAAGAAATACTACTCATCACCATTTCTAAATCATGATAATTATCTTTTCTTTTTCTTAAAACTCTAAGCCCTAAATTAACTTTAGCATAAGCTTTTCTTTTCATGTTTTATTCTCTTAAATTATCAACTTCATCAGTCAATTTCAAATATATTTTAACGATTTCTTCTAATTCCAAATTCTCAGCTCTTACTCTAAAATCATACCCAAAATCAGTAATAAGTGTATTTAACTTTTCTTTATTAAAGCCGTAGGATGAGTTTAAATTGTTGACTAAGGTTTTTCTCCTACTAGCGAATATATTTTGAATGTAGGCCCCAAAATGGGCCTCATTTTCGATTCCTAGGTCCCTTTTAACAAGTGACATCTTAATAAAGCAACTATCCACATTAGGCATTGGTAAAAACGCATTTCTTGAAACATCAAATAAAATTGATGTATCAGTTTTATATCTCATTAATACGCTTAGTGCATTATAATCTTTTGTATTAGTTTTAGCAGTAAGACGAAGCGCTAATTCTTTTTGAACCATAAAATAATACTCACAAATTGGCAACTGATCAGATAATAATTTAAAAATTATCGGAGTTGTAATATAGTATGGCAAATTAGAAACAATCTTAATGTTTTTACAATCTCTAAAGATTTTTAAATCTTCACATAAACAAACCTTTAAAAAATCTTTATGTCTTACTTCAACATTATCATAATCTTTTAAAACATCTTTTAAAACTGTAATCATATCTTCATCAATATCATAACTTAATACTTTTTTAGCATTAATCGCTAAAACTTCAGTTAAACTACCAAGCCCTGGCCCTATTTCAATAACACCAGTTTCTTTATCTAAACCACTAACTTCGCCAATCTTTTTTAAGATGTTTTCATCTATCAAAAAATTCTGGCCAACTTTTTTCTTAGTATATAAATTATATTTCTTTAGAATTTCTATTGTGTTTTTTAAATTTCCAATCATTTTAAAAACCTCAATTCTTCAAGCATTCTAGCTAGTTGTGTTGGAATTTGAATACTCTGAGGACACTTACTTAAACATTCTCCACAACTAACACAAATACTAGCATCAGCTTTATTATCTTTTAATTCTTTAAATTGAAATTTAGCTGATCCTTCGTTTTTATACATTGCATAACTATTAAATATTTTAAAGTTACCAGGAATATTAACTCCATAAGGACATGGTAAACAATATTCACATCTTGTACATCCAACTTCTACAATATTTTTTAATTCTGCACGAACTTTAGAAATTAAATCATGTTCTTTATTATTTAAAGATTTAAAATTATTAAATGTATTAAGATTATCTTTTAATTGTTCGGTTGTATTCATTCCACTTAAAATTAATTTCACACCCTCTAGACTTCCTACCCATCTAAAAGCCCAACTAGAAAGCGATGCATGTTTATTATAATCATAAAATATAGAAGATACTTTATCATTAAAATTAGCTAAGTCTCCACCTTTAACTGGTTCCATAACTATAACAGGAATGCCTTTATTAAAGGCATCGTGATATCCTTTAATTCCTTGTTGGGAATCTTGATCCATATAGTTTAGTTGTAACTGACAAAAATCCCAATCATAAAAATCTAATATTTCTTTATAAACATCATATTCATCATGAAAAGAAAAACCAATATATTTAATTTTACCTTGTTTTCTCCAAGATTCAACTATATCCATAACACCTAATCTTTTAATCTTTTCAAATTTTTCTTTGTTTAGTGCATGCATAATATAACAATCAATATAATCAGTTTGAAGATTTTTTAATTGTTTATCAATTACTTGTTCTATCTCTTCTTTAGTATTAAACATCCAAAGAGAAAGTTTTGTAGCGATATAAAAAGTATCTCTTTTATATCTTTTTAAAGCACGTCCCATAAAGCTTTCATTTTGGCCATCAATATAAGGCATAGCCATATCAAAATAATTGATCCCGTTATTATAAGCTTGATCAACTAATTTAAATCCTAATTCTTCATCTATTTTACCATTAACAGTTTTTAATCTCATTGAACCAAATCCCAAAAGAGATGTTTCAATCGGTATTTTTTTCCACTTGCGGTATTCCATATTAGCCTCCAAAATAAAAAGATTAACCTTATTATAACATTTTTCCCGAATAATGAAATATTTTCTTTTTAGGTTAATCTTTTTTTATTTTTGTAAATAATGTAAAATTTAATGATAGTAAAGCGAATTGAAAGTCCACCACTTCTATATAGCAAGAAAGTTTCCTTTCT